>Ga0247666_1000098_pt1 | contig 44503 bp, 58 predicted proteins | sample CNK07_metaG_FD_183025 | JGI IMG/M metagenome (GOLD analysis project Ga0247666, IMG submission 183025) | Soil microbial communities from Purdue University Martell Research Forest, Indiana, United States - CNK07 | ecosystem: Environmental > Terrestrial > Soil > Temperate forest > Bulk soil...
CGCCGCTGCCAAAGGAAATCGTGGCGATGGAGATGGAGGCGCTGAAGCAGGTGAAGCAGTAGGGTCCCAAACCGATCACCACAGAGACACAGAGGTCACAGAGAAGTCTCTGTGCTCTCTGTGTCTTGTGTGCTGACGCGGATGTTGCTCGGTTTTGACACGGAATCTGGCATGCATAATAACGAAGTGCCGGTCGGACCTAACGTTAGCGGGTTGGCATGCCGCAAATGGCGGGCTTTTCGGCCTCTTCGACTTTGGCATTCGCGAAGGCCATCCTGTGCTGGACGACATCCTCGAAGATCACGCCACGGAACCCGTGTTTGATCGCGAACTGTCGTACACCGCCCGGCGTGACTTCGTAGCGCGGATGCGTATCCCCTCCTTTAGCTCCGTAGTAGAACGCCTCTGCGCCATCGTCACCGAGCACTCCATCCACGTGCACCAGTAGGACCGAGCAGCGTTCTGATATCGCGAATGCCTGGATGTTCCATCGGTCGAGACGGGAGTGGGCGAAAATCTCAGTCAGCGTCTCGGCGGCAAGCATGCGGCTCGCAGCATCGGCTGGTGGAGTAGTAGGGCGATGGCAGGCGAGGGAAACAAGCGTAACGACCATCACCAGAATCGTTCTTTTCATTGGGATTCTCCTTCCCAATAAAAGACACTACGTCGCGCAGACTGTGGTGTGGCGTGGAAAGCCCCTCACGGCCGGGCTTTGCCGGTCTCGCGGACATTTCGCTCCTGGGCGGCGCGAAAGTCGCGGTCGACGGCGGCGTTGAGCGAGCTGGCAAGGGCTTTGACCTTAGCGAAGGGAGTCATCTCGAACTCGGCTGGATGGGTGAGAAGGAAGACGACCTCCGACAGCTCGGACAGTGGCACACGGCCGCCTTCGGGGAGCAACTGTGTGACCAGCTTCCTGTCGGTGAGTGGATGATCGATGCCGATGATCTCTTTGTCAGAGATCACCACCCTCGGCGATTTGTTGCTCTTTCTCTTCTTCACGCTCCGCCCTCCTCTCCCAAAAACCCCTTACGCTGGCGCGATCGTCGTTACGGTTCCGCTCGATCCCCTGTATTTTAGCGCGCCGGCAGCGACGTACAGCACGCCCCCGCCCACTGGATTCGAGCCGGGTGCGGTGCCGTTCGCGATGAATACGCCACACACTGCGCCGCCGAACGATGATCCACCAACACCGAGATTACCAGCCACTCCGAGGCAGAAGAGAGCATTCCCGTTGCCGTAGAGCTCGTGACGCGAAGCCGAGGCTGTGTTCGTGACCTGCAAAGCCCAGTTTGTGTCGACTCCTGGCACGATGGCCATCCCAAACCCTGAAGCATTGCTCTGTTGAAAGTAGAAGCCGATGCTCGCATTGTTTGCGGCTACTTGGAGAGGAAACGACGGAGTTGTCCCGATGCCGACCAGCCCAGTGGAGGTAATCCGCATTCGCTCCGTCATCGTGGTCGAGTTGTCCGGCCTGGTCAGGAAGCGGAGCTGGCCGCCGCGTTTGTTCGCGGTGGTGCCGTCCGTGAAGGCTTCGATCGTCGCGAGCGCTTTGTAGCTGGCGCTGTTGATGTTGGCGAAAAAGGTGAAGGCGGCCGCGCGGGTTGCGTCGGCGTCGGCGCGATTGGATCCCACCTCGAGCGTTTCATAGTTGGTCGATCCGAGCGAGGAGTAGAGCGTGAAGATCGTCGCCGTGGATGCACCGTAGCCGGAGAGATTCTGGCCGCCCCACACGTCGGAGTCACCCTGAACGATCGCCCGGAAGTTCTCGCGGAGCTCCGCGTCGTACACCGCCCACGTTGTTTCGTTGCCGTCAGGAAGTGCGAGGTTGAAGGCCATGGGGTTCTCCTATGCTACCAAGTGAAGTTGGCGGTCGTGCCGGTGTTGTCGATCAGTTGATACGCAAACGTGACCGACGCGGCGGCCGCTCCGGAATCGTCGTAAGACTTGAACCGCACGGTCGTTGCGGCCACGTTGATGTTGTCCACGATGACTACACGGTTCACGGAGCCGGCGACGATCACGGTTGCTGAAAGCCAGCGCGAGCCGCCTGCCCCGCCTGCAGGTGCGTAGCCGTGCGTGATTGTCACCAGGCCACTCCCGTCCGTCGTCGCAGTCCCTTTGGCAAAGGTATAGGGCTTCGTCTCAACCGAGTCGCCGATCAGATTGCCCGACCCGTCATCCGAAACGATCTGCTGATAGTAGGGACTGTTCGACGAAAGTCTGAGTCCCGCGTAGTAGACGGCGTTGTCGGGAGGGGTCAGAAAGACGTTCCCGTAGTTCTTCGCGGTGAGGCTCAACCCGAACCAAGGCTGGGCAATGGCCACGTTTTGCGGCGTGTCAAGCCCGGCATGTTTGACCGAAAGAAGCCGGATGCGGTGTTCAGCCAGCCGCTGCATGCCAAAAAAGGCGTGGCCGTAGATCTCGCCCTGCGCGTTCGCAGGTAGAGGAGCCCAGAGGGGCGCACCACCGCGTCTGGGATCATCGATCAGAGTTCTCCACTGTGCGAGCGTGTAGCCGGCCGCCGCTCGCTCAGCTTCTGCGGCCACGCGGCCGACGTCGGTGCGGCACAGCCAAGCTCGAACGATCGCAATACCGTCGATCCTGCGCGTTTCGGAGACAAAGAGGTTCCCCGATCCGCGCCACAGGCCACCAATCGACGACGCGCCAGGCGGAACGAGAATGCGTGTGAAATCGGCGGCTGAAAACCCCCCGAGGTATGACGATGTCTCGCTTACCAGCGCGCCGACCGCATTCATGACGATGTCGAACGTGGCCGCGTTGGCTGAGTAACGGCCGCTTGAGTCGATCGCCTTCACGAAGTAGCGGTACTGCGTTCCGTAGGGAGGCGCGTCGGTCCAGTGAAGAACCTTGGTCTGTCCGGCATAAACAGCCGTCGACCAGGTGTCGGACGGAAGCCCGCGCCGGATCTCGTAGAAAACGATGTCGCGATCCGATGAGGACTGCCACCAGAGAAACGCCTGCGAGCCGTTCGCACCTCCCGTCAGTCCAGGCACATCCGCCGGCGGCGCCGTCTTCCCTGTGATCGTGCGCGTGATCGTCGTACCTGCCGAGCGCGCACCACCCGAGCTCCGGACGACCAGCGTGATCGCGTAGGAGGCGCCCACTTCCATTGCGTCATTGATCAACGCCGGCGAGACGATGTCGCCGGGCAGTGATCGACGGGTGCCTCCGTTGATGGCGACATATGCCTCGACACCGTCGAGAAACCCGTAGGTGGGGTTCGTCCAGGAGAGCAGGATTCGTGGCCGCAGCACGCCGCTCTGATCGACGAACAGATCCTCCACCCAGGTGATCGTACCGAGCGCGATGTCGGGCGGCGAATAGGGATCCTGAAGCGTCGATCCGATCCTGCTCGCCGGCGTCGACGTCGCGCCTGCCCACTTGCGCGCATCGATCAGCTGCAGCTCGACGTCGAAGGTACCATTCGGTTGCTTGTCGCGGATGGCGACACGGAAGTTGTCCGAGATGCCGCGTGCCGGGACTGATTGTGTGACCACGTCGCCGATCAGGCGCGGACCGCCGGCGTTGGCCAGCCAGTTGCCTTTGAGCCTCGTCTCCTGGTAGCTGTAGAGGAGGTAGCCAAGCATCAACTGCACCGCGCTCAGCGCATGAAGCTGGGGAAACTTAAACGTGGCCGGCACCTCCGTCTCCGTTCCCGCCAAAAGGCCCGCGGTCGAAAGAGATACCGTGATCAGCTTCCAGATGTCGGTGGACGCGTCGGTGTACTCGATCGACACCTTGTTGACCATCTGATCCGGATCCGCGCTCGGACCGATCTCGATTGTCTTTGCTTTCGAGAAATGCGTGTCGTCATATGTGGCAACGACCGGATCCGTTCCACGGTCGGCGATCGCGGTGAGCTGATTGCCGCCGGCGTAGACCAACCATCCGGCGCCGAGAAGTGCGAACTGTTTGCGGCAGTCGCGGGTGTTGCCGGTCAGGAGCATGTGCGATTCGTAGCTGCCGCTCGGCGAGCTCGCCGCGGCCGCCTGGAACGATGCTTCGTTGATGCGGGACGGCTTGAGCAGCATGCCGGCCGGATCGAGAGCCCAATAGCGCGCCTGCCACCATGGGTTCACCGTGTACGCGGTGACGCCCGTGGTCGTGTTCTTCACGCGCGATCCGCGGAAGCGGTACCTGATCTTTAGAATCCCGCTCGCCCACAGCTTGGCCACATTGCTCCAACACTCCACTGCGTAGCAGATCCCGCGGTGCTTACCGGTCTTGTCGGTGATGACCAGCGTCTCATGCCAAGAACCATCCACCGCGGCCAGCTGGGTGTTGACTGTCTGCGAGAGCGAGCCGCTGTACCACCAGCTCTGAAAGTTGACATAGGGAAAGGCGCCCACGTCGGTGTAGATCCCGACGAGGCCGTCGCACTCGCCGGCCTGCTCGCCTCCGTAGATCGTCGCCTCGCGTTCCCCAAGCGCCAGGGCTCGGACGATCCAGAGGTCAGTGCTCGTCTGGAACGCGTAGCGGATCGATCCCTCAGTCTCGACCAGGCCAAAGGCGTAGGGAGGATTCTTGAGATCGTCGGCCGCGCCGCCCTGCAGGGAGATCGACGCGTCGGCGATCCTCGCGGCAGACGCCGGTTGCGGCGTGTCGAGCTTGGGTGATTTATGCGAGAGATCTGGCTGGCCACCGCCGCCGGGGCTGCCATCACGGTTCATCCGGTTGCTCATGTCAGAGTCACCGATGTGATCAGACGCAGCGGCGCGGCCAGCGTCCAGACATCCCCTTCCTCCCACGCTTCCGGGAACTCCTGCGGATACTCATAGAAGACGACGAACGCGCGGCGGCCGCCGTTCGCGGAAAAGGAGAGCGTCGGCCCGACCGGCTGATTCGCGAGCGACGTGAAGGTGACGTTGTCGCGTCCCTCACTGCCGGCGCCGGCGTTGACGTTGTATCGGGCGGCCGAGATCACCGTATCGACGCCGGCGATCTTCTCGTACAGCACCGGCGTGTCGACGGCCTTCGCCGGCAGCGTGTAGACGAGCTGATTCAGCACGACGTCGGCAACCTTGACCTTCGGAATGTTGCGCTTGTGCGTGAGGTCCGTGTCCACCGGCCCCTGCGATCCCCAGAAACAGAAGAAGGTGAAATACGTCGCTGCGTTGGCGGCGAAGTGATCGCGCAACGTGTCGAGGTCCGCACCGCTCAGAACGTCCGAGGAGTAGGTGATCTTGTATTGCTGATAGGGATGCGGGACGTTGATCTGCGGATCCCCGAACTCCGCTTCGATGCGCTCCTGGGCGATGGAGAGATTCCGGGTGTACGCAGCGCCAGGCGTGCGCGAGCTCGGAGCGATGTCAGGGAAGGCCGTGCCGCGGATCACGCCAGGCCTCCGCTGAAGAGGAACTGATTATTCGACGCCGGCGCCGAATGGGCGGTGAGGACGTCAGCGAAGGTGATGTCCGGCGACGGACCTTCGCGTCCGGAATCATCGCGACAGACGATCTCCACCTGCGCGCCGATGATCCGCGGCTTTGCCGTGACGCCCTCCAGCCACGATTCCGTACCCGCCACGGTCCAGTCCCCATTGAAGTGCAGCTTGGTGATGACCACATCCTTGCGCCGCTGCGCGGGATCGATCACCAGGTCCGAGATGAGGTTGTCGGCGTTGTCGAACGTCAACGTCACCTTCACCGCGGATCCGTCCGAGCTCTCGATCACATTCGAGCATTTGAACGAGCGATAGATGTACGTCTGCCCGCCCGTGACGATGCCGCCCGGAAAGTTGGTATAGCGGCGCACGGGGGTCGCGCTGATCGTGACCAGCAGAGTCGTCTGCTGTTGACGGTCGGCGTAGCGCGTGAGTACTGCGGGATCGAGCGGCATGGTCTATCAGTCCCACACGTTCTTGAGAAGATCGGGGTGCGCGCGAAGCTCGTCGATCGTCGCTTCCCTGAAATCGAATCCCACCGAGCGAAGGAATTCCGCTCCATCGCCGGTGATGACGAGAGGCGCCCTCGAGGCGACGGCAATGCGGAGCTGGCGGATCTCCTCGAGTAGCGCAGTGTTGACGGCCGGCGATCCTCCGCCGCCGCCCGTGGTATCGGTCGAGGTCCACGGCGCTGGCTTGCTCGATTGCGTGAGCATGTCCAGCAGCCCCCGATAGTGGTCACGCATCGTAATGACGTCATCGGCGATCGGCAGGTCGTGGACACCGCCGTCGCCGATCGCCGAGGTGACGCGGTCGATCGCGTCGACGAGCACTGCCACGCCGTTGTCGGCCGCGATCGCCAACGGCTTCGAATCGAGGGCCGTCGAGAATGCCGTGCTCAGCGAGTCAAGCGTGATCGTGTCGTTAGCCGGCTTCGTGATCGGACCCTTCGGATCCCCATCCCCTCCGGGTCCTCCGCCAGGAGGAGCCGCCGGGTCGCGGCCCGTGCCTCCGCCGCGGCCGGTCAGATCGCCCGATGCCTTGAGCAGCGTATTGGCCGCGGTGTTGAGCAGCTCGAAGGCCGACTTTTGCACCGCCACGAGATCCTGCTGCGCTTTGCCGAAACCCTCGCCGGCGAGATTGCGCACCTCGTCGCTGATCTTTTTGAGCTCGTCGCGGTTGGCTGCATTGTCCGGAGCGAGGCCGAGGGCGGCTTGGCCGTATTGCTCGATCTGATTCACCAGGTCCGCGACCTTCTGCGGATCCTTCTCGGTCGTGAGCTGGGTCTCGAGCGTCCCCATCTGTTTATAGTAGTAGTCCATCTTCTGCTGGTCGCTCATGCCGGCCAGGTCGATGGACTCATTGAACTTGTCGAGTGAGGAGTTGGCGCCCTTCTGCAGGTCGTCGATTTTCTGGAACGCCGACACGAGTCCGGAGAAGAAGCTGTCCGACATCGTGTTGAGCTGCTGCATCGCTGCGAGCTGGTCGGAGACGTCGGTGAGTTTCGGCAGCGAGGCGACGGTCAGCGCCATCTGGCTGTTGGCGTCGACGAGTTGCGACAGCGGCGTGGCGTTCTCGTTTTTGCGCGCCTCGGTCTGCGCGGATCCGAGGTTCATGCCGGCGCCGAGATCTCCCAGCTTGGTGCGGTTGGCGGCGAACGTGACCAGGGCCGTGACGTAGGCCAGCACCGCGTCGTGGAGCTCGGTGCCCTGCATCGTGCCCCAGTAGGTCATCAGCTCAGCGATGCGCCCCTGGCCCTCGCCCATCGCCACGAGGCCCGCTTTGAGCGCAGGCTCATAAGCGGCAAAGGTCGCCTTTGGCAGCTTGTTGGAGAGGAAGTCGTTGATCGAGGTGAGAGCACCTTCGTCGGTGATGTTGCCGGTTGCTCCGGTACCGCCCGTGATGTCGAGGGTCGGGTGGAAGTTTGCGAGCTTGGCTTTCACGTCGTCGGGGAAGAGATCGATGATCTGCTGGTAGCTCTTCATCGTCTCGGTGACTTTGCGCTTGACCTGGATCATCAGATCGTTGCGCGCCTCGGGGCTGATACCTTTCTCGTCGATGTCGATCGACCCGCCGTTGCCGAGATTGAGCAGCGTGCCGTTGTCGCGCTGCGTCGACGCGCCGGGCGTGCGCAGGTTGTCGAGGTTCAGGTTGCGGAGAGCGACCGTGATGTGGTCGCTGGTCTTCATCGTCGAGCCGATCGCCGCACCGATCGCGGATCCGATCACCGATCCGATCTCGGCGCCGATCGCGGTGCCCAATCCGGGGATTACGGATCCGATGATTCCGCCGGCAACACCACCGACACCGCCGCCGATCGCGCCGCCCGCTTGCGCCTTGTTGCCGGGCCCGAAGAATCCTCCGACGAAGGAACCGATGCCGGCGCCGGCGAGGAACTGATCGAGCGTGCCTCCCTTGAATGCGCCTTGAATCTGTTTGAGCGAATCGATCGCGGATCCGCCGTGGAGCGGCGCGCTGAGCGCGTCGGCGAACACCTTCGACCAGCCCCGTGCCAGGTCTTTGACGAGAGCGTCGGCGCTCTTGCCCAAGTTGGCGTTGCCGTCTGCAATATCCGCGAAGTACTTCTCGATCGCCGTCTGCGTCGACGTCAGCGCACCGATGACGGTGTCCTGTAGCGTCAGCCCGATCTTAGGAATGACCTCGTCGCGGCGCTTCTCGAGGTTGTTCATCCACTCGTCGGTGCCGGCGATCATCGCCTGGCGTGCACGGTTGGCTGCGTCTTCCGCCTGGCGGTTCTTGGCCGTGCGGGCATCCTCGATCGCCGCCAGGCGCTGCTCCCGCAGGCCTTTCATCGTGTCGCCGGCCAGCTCGAGCTGCGTGCGCTTGTCTTCCTCGGCCGCCCACTTGTCGTTGGCCGCGATGCGCGCCGCGAGCTCGCGGTCGATCGGGTTAATGATCAGCTCGATGCGCCGGTTCTGCGTCTCGGTCTCGGCGTCGATCCGGATCTGCCCTTCCAGCTCGGTGGTCTTCTTCACCGCGGACAGCGTCTTGTCGTTGATCGTCTTCAGACTGGCGTTGGCATCGTCGACGAGCTTCGTTTTGTAGAAGGCGGTGACCTGCGCCTCGAGAGCGCTCCAATCAGCGGCGATGCCGGGGAACTTGCGCTTGACGTCGTCGATCTCGCTAAGCGCGGATTGCTTCGCGTCGACGTTCGTCGCTTCGTAATCGCCCTGTTTGGCTGGGGCGTATTTCGAAGCGACCTTCTCCCTCGCGCTCTGAAACTCAGCGACGTACTTGTCGGTGGCCTCGGTGGCGCGGTTAGCGAACGTGGCCTCGATGTCGGCCTTGTCCCGGTTCCAGTTCTCGGCAGAATCCTTGAGCTGTTTGTGAACCTCGTCGACCTTCTTCAGCGCCTGCTCGCGCTGCACGGCCATCTGCTGCAGCGTCTTCGACAGGGGGTCGTCGACGACGCCGGCGGCCGCGCCGGTGTGGAACTCCTCCATCCAGCGCTGAAAGTCGGCCAGCTTGTGCTCGGCTGCGGTGTCCTCTTCGTCGCCGCCACCCTTGGGCACCTTGATTTTTACCCCGGTTTGGTTCCAGCCGCCGCCGAGGAGGGCCGCCATGCCGCTATCGACGTCCTGTTTGTTGAACGGAGATTTCGGATCGTTGAGCGGACCAAGGAACCCTGCAGGTGCAGGTCCCGTATGACTGCTTTGATAATTGAGTACCCGTCCCCAATTCTCCGCATTCACCGTGCCCAGGCTCTTCCCGGACATCGCGAACCAATCCCGAGGATTAAAATCTGGATGAGTAAGGGACCATGCCGCTTCAGTCGTGCGGACCTTTGTGGCTTCATCGGCGGCAGAGAACACCCGCTTGAGAAGCCCGGGCTCGCTTAAGCCGACTGTGGCGGCCGCGGTAGCTCCACGGAGAATCGCACCACCGATACCCCTGCTGTTCTCCTCACGCCACGCCCGGAGCGTATCGAGAATGCCACCTTCTTTCGTGAGCTCGGATGCCGCGTGAACGCCGGCCGTTGCCAGGCCAGCCATTGCGCCGGCAACGCCGTTGATCATGTCGATGAGGTTCTGATTGAAAGTAGCGTGCCCCTGCGTGTCAACGGTGACGAGCGCATCGCGAAGAGCGAGCATGTCGCTCGTCATCGTCTTGGTCGCCCCCTCGGTACCTTCACCGAGTAGCTGCTGCCAGGCGTCTTTCAGATTCGAGAGCGCACCGCTGTAGGTGTTCATGGCGTCCTGGCCGGCTTGCTTGAAGGCGGCCAGTTTTTCCATCAGCTTGTCGAAGAGGACGCCCTGCGCCTCCCACTGCTGCATCTGCTCTTTCGCCGCTGCCTGAGTCGGCGCGATGGTGCCGAGAAGCATCGCGGCGAAGCGTGCGTGCCGTGGATCCGCGGTCCCTTCGAGGAAGCGCTGGATGTTGACGCCAACCTCATTCGCTTCGAGCCCGGCGGTCTTTGCGCCCTGGGCGAACGTTGCCGCAAAGTCGACGAGTTTGGAGCTATCGACGACGAACCCGTTCGCATCCGTCAGATGCTTCATCATCTGCGGCATGCCGCGCTGCATGACTTCGAGGAGGTCCGAAAACTGGAGTGTGGTGCTGAGGGCGCGGACCTTCATCAACTGCTGCAGGTCCGCTCCAACCCGCATCGACGCGTTGTACGCTTCGTTCCCCTTCAGCACGCGTCCGGTGGCGTCGTAAATCGTTCCGAACGTCATCGTCAGCGCGCCCATACCGAGCCGGGATTGCTCGAGCTGCGCGTTGAAGTTGATGCCTTCGAAGGTCAGCTCTTTGAGCTCGCTGATGATCTGACGCACGGCCCATGCACCGATGAAGGCTTTGACCGCCTGCGTGGCACCGGTGAGGCTGGACTCGATCGAGCCGATGCCGGCGGCCGCCTCTTCGGACGCGGCCGTGTTGCGGCGAATGGTGTCCTGGAGCTGTGCCTCCGCCCTCGCGGTCGCCGCCGCCTGCTCCGCGAGTTTCGCTTTGGCGGTGGCTAGTCTTAGCGTGGCCGCGTCGTTCGCGTATGCGGCCTGTGTTTCGGCAATCGTCGCGCGAGAGACCGCGGCGGAAGCGTCGGCCTGGCGTTTTTTTGCCTGGCTGAGTTGATCGGACGCGGGCGCACTTTTCTTGACCTCATCGGCGAGCTGGCGCGTGGCTTCTACGTCGCGCTGCATGCCGCTGATCAGGCCTGCGTCGTCGTAGTTGAACTTCGCCGAGATGACGTGCTCGCTCATTTACTTCCCGCCCCGCCCCTTCGATCCTGCCGCCTCTTTCATCCGCTCGTTGATCTCTGCCGTCCACCAACGTTCGAATGCTTTGACCTTCCGATAAACGTCTTCCCGTTCATCGCGGCCGACGTCGTTCATCTCTTCGGCCCGGTCCAGTTCCCGCCCCAGCTTGAACCCGACCACGCCGCCCATCCCCGCCACCTCGGTCTGTGTCAACAGATCGAGGCAGACTGCCCACGCCTTCCGGTTCTGCGGCCAGAGGAAGCTCTCCGCGCCTCCGTCCATCGACGCCGGCGGCGGCAGCTTTCCGGTGCGGCGGAACTCCTCAGCGCGCCGCTTCGATTCAGCGACGCGCGCTTTAGGAGTGCCGACCGCTACGCCGAAGAACCGGCCGGCGTGGGCGATGAGTTTTTTACTTCCGCCTCCGACGACGAGACGAGCTCGCGCGCGCGGTCGAACACCCAGTCGTGCATCGGCTGATTCGCCGGGACCATGCGCTTCTCCATCTTCGCCTTGCCGTTCTCGATCACCGGCTCGCTGAAAAGCTCCATGCGCGTTTCGATGATGCGCGACGACTCGCCGCCATCCGCCGATGGAATCACGGTCTCCTTTTTCACCTCGCGCTCGAGCCACTCGATAACCGCCACTTCACGCTCGACCTGGTGATTCGAAGTCTCGCCGAGGAAGTCGTTGAGCGCGGCGGGCTCGGCGACGGTGAGGAGCTTGAAGATCTTGTCGCCGTTGGCGTCGATCTTCGGTTGTCCGGCGTCGTCAAGCTCGAACGGATCATCGACGTCGACTACATTGGTGAGCTTCGCGACCAGGTGCTCACGGATCACGTTGATCCGTCCCTTGGTCACCTGCTCAGTCGTGAGCTCGCGCTCGACCGGCTTGCCGTCCTTGAGCACGAGCGCGCCGCCTTCGCCGGTTTCATAGCGCAGTTGGTTGAACCCGTCCTGCACCGCAGCGTTACGCTGCGCGTCGAAGGGATAGATGTGAAGAGTGCCGCCGTCCGGATGATCGACCGGAACGGCGGCTTCGTGTTTGCGGATGCTGCGAATCTTGGCCATTGGGATGGGTCCTCTCTTTAATGAATGGTTGTGGGCGATTCGGGGTTAGTCGACCGTCGCGGTCGCACAGACCGTCGTGAACTTGATGGGCGTGTTCGTGAGGTCCGCTTTGCGGATGGCGTTGTAGGTGTATTCCACCGTCACCCCGTCTTTATCGGTGATCTTCGGACCAACCGATTCGAGCTCGACCTCGGCCATCGACGCCTCGACCGAGTTCCCATCGACATCGATGACGGTCCCTTTGAGCGTGGTCAGTGTGCCGGCGCGAACACGCGCCGCGCGCGTATCGCTTTCAAACCAGAACTTGACCTTGCCACTGACGGTCTTCCCGCCCTGGCGAATCTCCTTGGCGATCGCGCCCGCGCCGGTGGGCCGTTTCTGCGTGGAGTTAGTGACACAGTCGATTGACAGCGAGACCGTGTCGCCGGCGTCGACTGCGTTCTCGAGGATCGTCAACGCCGTCATGTCGACGGTCGCGCCGGTCAGCTCGGTCGGCGTCGAGTCGAGGCTCGTGGATCCCGGATCCGGGACTTTGCCAGAACCAACGAGCTTCTGCGTCACTTCGAAGATGCCCTCGGTCTGGAGTTGGAAATGCAGCTCTGTCGTGACCTGGTCGTAGAGCTTGTAGAACAACGCAAGCGGGATAAGCCCCAGCTCATAGAGGTAGTAAAGCGTGGTGCGGTTTGGTTTGGCGATGTGTGTGTATGGACCGGTTCCCGTGATCGCGTTTTGGCCACACCATTGCTTGATCAGATACGGCAGGAAGTTCAGGTTGGCAACGACCTTTCCTCCTCCGCCCTCGGCCGTCCTGTTGCCTTTGCCCGACTGACGTTGGAAACCGTCCGCCTGCACCTGCTCGTTCTTGATGAGCTTCTGCATGAACGGCAATTCGAAATCCGATCCTCGCGGAACGAGGATGCCATTCGGTGTTCCGGGATCGGTGCCGACCGCCGACTGCCGGAAGAATTGCACTTGTACGTCTTCGTTGAGAATCATTCTGGCCTCCCTCGCTTCACTCCCACCGGCCGCGCCCGCGGCCGCCAGGTGATTGGGTTGATGTTCCGGGTTGTTATCCGGTATTTATCCCTTCGCCAACGTCGTCCCCTGTCTCGGTTTACGTTCGGTCTTCGCCGCGGCGTCCGGATTCGGATCGTCCGGGCCCGTCGAACTGGTCGTCGCCGGCGCGTCGTCCGTCTTCTCCGTCGACGGCTGCTGCGTGGTGCCGGCAGACGTCGTCGTCGCGGCACTGGAACCGACTTCGTCGCCGGCGAGGAAGCGGGCGATCGTGCTGATGTCGATGCCGCTCGATTCTCCCGCCGCTTTTACGTCGGCTTCGGTGGCGATCCGGATCTTTGGCGGCTTCTTGCGATCGGTGACGACGCCGGCGACCGTGGCCGTTACGGGCCCGGTCAGTGCGCCGCGGCGGAAGAAGAGATTCACGCCGTGCATCACGAACGTGCCCGGTCCGGGATTCTCTTCGCCGTCCGGATAGAAGAGCAGCACGTTTTCTTTTTCCGGCTCCGGAGCTGCTGCCGGTGTTTCGTTGGACGTCTCTGCGATCGGCGTTTCCATATGTTCCTCCGTCTCAAGAATTGGTTGTCATGGCGCGACCAGCGCCGGGCCGTTGAAGAGCTCCACTTCGCCCTCGAGCACGATCTGATGCTGCACGCGCGTGAGGTCGGCATTGCGGATGACGAACGACTGATCGATGACGTTGAACGCCTGGATCATCCCGGGCGCACGCCAGCCGTCGAAGATGTTGGCGAGCTGCTGCATCAGCTTCCATCCGCCCGAACGGCTATCCTCTCTGGAATTGGACGCGTAGCTCTCGGTGATCACGGCGAAGACCGGCATAAACCGGTAGATCTTCTTGCGGTTGGTTCCGGAGACGAGTCGCCTGCGGCCGTCGACGGTCTTGTTCGGCATACGGCCGTGGATCCCGAAAAGGCCAGGCACGGCCGAAGCGCTGTCCATTGCGTCGGGCAGCGTGTCGGCCGTCGCAATGAGCGGAAGATCCGTCTCGCTGAGAAACGCGCGAACGCGCGCCGGCGCGTCGACGAGGAAGAACTGCTCGAGGTCGAACTCAGCCACGCGCGACCTCCGTATAATGAGCAGCGATGGCAAAGACCGACGGCGAGCGATTCATCCGCGAGCAGCGGCTTTTGGAACTGGACTTGATGTTCACCGTTTTCGCTGACACGTTCGCGCGAACGTCGTTTGCCGCGCAGGGCGCGTACCTCGCAATGGAGCGCGCCGCAGCGGCTCTTTTTTTGGCGGCATCAGAATTGGAGAGACGGGACAACGGTGATTCAGGAGAGGACGCCAAAGTATTACTCGACATGGGGATCGCGCCATGAGCAACGACGTCTTTCAGCGATCCCTGGCTATCGGCGGCGCGTTGCAAGATGAAATTCGGCGGATTGAACAGATGCACCTCGGCCACGCCGTCCTCTCGCAGATATGTCCGCGCGATCCGCAAAGCGGTGAGATTCGAGCCCTCTACGAGCATCACTGCACGGACTGCAGGAGCAACGAATCCATCGCACTGCGAACAGATCTGTTGACCGGCGGATAAAGCATCATGAGCAACTCGCCCCGACGCAAAGCGATCAAGTCCCGGCAACTGCGGAGAAAGCAGGCGCGCGCCGACGTGCAGGCGATGATTCGATTCGCAGACAGCCTTGGCCCGCCCAATCATCCCTCGGCCCTCATCTTCCGACGAGAGGACTGGGATATTTACGCCTACCAGTCGCCGGTCTTTCACTTCGATCCCCCCGACGCCGGCTGCTGAACAGCAGCCGTTTGGCCGCCAATTGGCAGATCGACCAGGTGCTGATCGATCATCCGGCGCAGCAGCACGGCCGCGCCGATCTGCTGCGAGACCGCGTTCGGATCGAAGTGACCGTCGCTCACAAACTTCCCCCTCGAGTAGATCGATGACGATCCCCAGAGGTACGGTGAAGGGATGCTCTTCATCTGATATCCCCAGCCGTTGTAGACCTCGATCTTGAAGAGCGCGCCGGAGACCGTCTCCCAGTCGTGCCAGACGTCGAAGCCGTCATACAGCAGCGCATCGTCCGCGCTCTCTTCCCACGTGCCGTTCGCGCTCCATCGCAGCGGCCGGCCTTTCGGCTCATTGACGGTGCGAGCGTGCAGCGGATCGCCGTTATGGAGGTGGCAATTGAAATTGCCGTCGCACTCCATGTTGTGCAGCAGGGCGATGATGAACCACGGCACGCTTGTGCGCGCCTCGACGTTCTCGTAACGCCCGCGGTTCTTCATGATCCGCGTGATGATCTGCTCCACTTCATCCTTCTTTTCCGGAGCGACAACGCACGCTTTGAAACGCGCGTCGTATTGATCGCGAAGCTCTTTGGTCAGCAGCACGTTCTCACCCTCCCAACAACACAACCACAGCGTTCCCGGCTGCGGATCGACGGCGGCCGCCGAGGCGACGACTGTCGCAACTGCATGCAGGAGCACGATGGACATCTCACGCCTCGCCTCCACTACCGAACATTCCGTAGTGCTGCACGACGCGCCCTTCGAAATAGACGATGTCGTCGGGCGACAACCCCAGCCACCAACGCTCGGGCTCATGAACCGAAGGCACGAGCATGAACAGAAACTCGATCTCGTAGCCCCCCGACTTTGGCCGCTGCACGAGGAAGGCGTTGCCAGCCTCCGAGACCAGGAGAAACGCGTCCGGCCACTGCTCTCGGATTGAGACGCCGGCCTGGTACTGATTGGCGACCTCTTCGCTCATCGGGATGGCCAGAGCCTTCTTCCCGGCTGTCGGATAGATCGTCTTGCCTTCCTGGTGAACGGCCGCACGGATGTCGTCCGAAAAGAGTGCGAACGTGCGGCCGTCGAATTCGTAGGATGCCGAGGCGAGCAGACGTCCGGTCTTGTCGAGCGTTTGACCACTAACGCCCGCGGCGCGCGCGGAGACCGGCCATGCGGATCCATCCGGAGCGATGCCGCCGGCGGCGCGCAGATGCGTCTGAAGGATCGCTTCTTCGCCGAAGTCGTTCCATACGGGCGAGAGATCCTGCGACTTGCCGATCGCGCGATCGAGGATACCCTGCAGCCCGTCGAGCCCCGTGATTTCGATTCCCATGGCGCACATCAGACGAATCCTCCAGTTCGGAGCGTTGTCCGTGTTGCTTCGCTCTCCGCCCAGGCGCCGGCGCTCGAGGTGATCTGCACCGTGCGCTCGCGCGCCACGCCGATCGTCTTCCGCTCGGCCGCCGCATCGCCGGCGATCTGCTCGAGCCATTTATCGATCGCCTTCTTCACTCCGGAGTAGTAGGTCGACCTATCACCGGCGTTGAGCAGCGAGGGACGCCGCTGCAGGAGTTTGTACATCGTGATGTCGAGGACCTTGCCGACGATGAACGCTTTGAGCTCGTCGGCTTCGACCGTCGTGGCATCGTCGCGCGGCGCGATCGGGGTCGCGTAGTAGGACGATGCCGCCACGTGCACATCGGCCTCCGCCTCGGCGATCTTCGCGTCGACGACCGTCCAGTCCGGATCCCCGGAGTAAGGAGGTGCGTCGAGAGTGATCTTCTTCAACTGCTCGAGCTCGAGCCGCTGTAGAAGATCCTGCGCGGTGATTCCGTAGGCGGAGGCCATGTGCGATTTGCGTCCTCCGTTACTTACCGAGTTGCTTTGCGGCCGCGAGCTGCTCGGTGAGTTCGCCGATCGCTGCGCTCTTCGATGCGTATGCCTTCACGAATGCGGCCTTGAGCTCGGTGAGGAGAACTTCCTGCCGGAGTTGCTCGCGGCCCTTGAAGTCGCGGCCTTCGAACGAAAACACGCCGCTCTTGTTCGTGATCAGACCAATGCTCTCGGCCACTTCAATGAAGTGATCACCAACGTGCGAGTTGACTGTGGACGCAGTCAGCGGCGCATCGGCGTCGATGACGAGTTGCTCGCGAATGAGCATTTCCAGACTTGCATCCGAGATCTCGCCTTTCGTGATTGTCTGGCCTGGGATACGCACCTCGTTTCCCACGCGGATCTGGCCGTGTCGGATTTCGTATTTCTTCGCCTTCTTATCGGTCGCCATCGCAGTTCTCCTTTTTCGGTTTTGAGCTCGAAAGAGGGCGCGAACAGAAGTTCGCGCCCTCGCGGCAAGCACAAGAGCGAGATCAGAGCGAGACGGTCTTGCCAGAGATGTTCTTGCCCATGAACACCCGGCAGATCTTTCCGTCCTTGTCGCCCATCCGGACTAAGCCCCACGCGTCGTGCGCGACCTTGATGAGCGCGTCGCCGGCGACAGTCTTGTCGGCGTATTCGTCGACGAACGGCTGCCCCTCGAGACGCGCGATCGCGCCGGGGAGAGGATCGCCGGGATTCGGCTTCGGCACGGGAAGGTAGATCAGCACGACGTCGCCCCAGAGGTCCGCCGTAACGATGCTGTTGGGATCCGCGGCGTCGACGTCGACGGAGTAGGAACCCGAAAGCGTTTCGACAGACGCCACGCCGAGGATCTCGGCGAGACGGGCGTTGTTCGGCTCTTTGCCGGTCGTACCGACCGCGCGGCCGAGCACCTTCGGGTGATCGACGAGCGCTTCGATCGTCAGCGGTCCGAAAGCAACGGCGAGACGATCCTTCTTCACATTCAGCTTCCGGCGCGCGATGTTGATCCATCCGCGCAGGTCACCGATGGGATCGGAGTTCACCGTGTCCATCCACTGCTTTGTGGACGTCGCCTCGACGTGGACCATCGACGTTGCGTACTCGGTCGCGGTCTGGAAGATCGTCGAAACGGCGACCTCCATGCCGAGCATCGTGACGTCTGCGCCGCGCTTGGTCTTGTTCTCGACGAAGGTGTCGAGGTTGGCAGCGATGATTTCGCTGAGCTCCCATCCGTAGATCGGAACCTCGACTTCATACCGCGCGATCTGATACCGGCCGGCATCGGTCGACAGATCGAGCCGCACGCGCTTGGATCCCATCGACACGCGCAGTTTGTCGATCGGGATAAACGACGACGGCCGCCAGACCGGATACACACCGGCTTCCTTCGGCGTCGGCACGATCGGACAGATCTGCGAGACTCCTACGAAGTCGTCGTTGCGGTAGCCGCTGACGAGATTCGAATTGTGCGTGTCAACCTCGCGGAGATCCGCGAGCTTGTCCGCGATCAGTTGCCTGAGATTCTTGTCGCTCATCTTCACACCCTCCCTGCCACCCTTGATGGCGATGTTGTTGGACTTGTTCTTGTCGGTACTGACGGCTTACGGAGCGAGCAGACCCTGAGCGCGCAGGACCGCTTTGATCGCGTTGACGGTCGTCTCGAGTTGCCCGAGCGTCGCGCCGGCCGTGTCGGCGATCGCAGCGCTGGCCACTGGTGCCACTTCCTGAATTACGAGGGCGAGAATCTGGCCGCCGGCGCCAGTCGTACACGCTTCGAGAGCGATGGCATTGCCGACCTGGCCGACGCCGCGAGTGATCGCGCGTCCCTGGTTGTCGCTCGTCAGCACGTCCTTGACAGCGACGTTTCCCCCGGTCTCGATCGTCGCGAGCCCGAGCGTAATAACCGTTACCGTCTTGTTGAGTGCAACGTCCGCGGTGTTCAGCCACGTGCGCGCGACTCCACGAGCGCGCACGCCGGCCGCGGCGACTTGATTGCCTGCGTCATCGACGAATCGCCCAACAGCAACCGCCGCAGTCGGCACGAACGTTTCCGTCAGAATCTCGATCCAGAATGCTTTTGCGTAGTTGAACATCTGAGTAGCCCTCCGTCCTCGTGTGTGTGTTGGTCTGTTTCGTTAGGCCGTCGCGACGGCATCTGCCGTGGAAGACCGCTCTTTGCGAATTGCGTTTGCCTCTGCGTACTTGTCCATGCCCCAGCCCTTCTCGGCCAGGATGGCGCGCACCTCACTCTCGATGTCGACGCTCGATGCGCTGACGACGCGCTGCTCGCCGGCGACAGCACGCTTCTGCGTTGTTGCAGAAGCGAGCTTCGGCTCCTTCGGCGCGGTGTCTTTGCTGGCCGGCTTCTGGACGATCGGCTGGCGTTGCGAGAGGTTGGTCTCGACCGCGGCGAGGTTCTCCGGACTCGACGACGCGATGCTCCGCAGCTCCGGTTCCTCGGCCGCGTTGTAGCGGTCGGCGAACTTGCGGAACATGGCGTCGATCTTTGCCTTCTCGCCGGTCTCACGCGCCGCCGCCAGTTGCTCCTCGAGCGTCGCAACCTCGCTGCGAGGCACACGCTCGGTCACGAGGCTGACCAGGTGCGCGGCGAAGGCCGTGCGCTTGGTCTCGGCTGGCAGACTTACGATCTGCAGGAGGTTCGCTGGAACGTCGTCCGACTCGGCGGCGAGCTTCGCGGCCGCGAGCTGCACGACGCCATCCGGGATCTTCAATCCGCCGGCGATGAGCGCTTGCAGAATCGTCGCGTTCTTCGGCAGCGACTTCGCGAACTCGGACGAGGCCACTGCCGCGGGCTCTCCCGCTTCGCTCATGACCTGCACGAATTTTTCGCGCGCCGTGTCGATATGTGCGAGCAGCTCATCGGGGCTGTAGCACCACAGACTGTTCAAGAAGTTAATGAGAATGTCCACCCACTTTTCCATTCCTGCCTCCATTGATGCCGCGATGCGGCGTGTATGAAAACGAGCTGCGGCCATGGCCGCAGTCAGCGGCGGCTGGTCGTTAGTACGCGGTGTGTTGGTCAGCGCCCAGGAGTCCAGCGAGGTAACGGTGAGCGTCTTGTCCTCGAAGTAGACGACGGGCGAGAAGTAGCGGTATTCGCCGTTGCGCAAGTACGCATCGGCGGCCGCGGTCCAGCGGATCGAGGTCGCCCACAGACCACGAGCGTCAACCCGGAACCCCGAGAATGCCGCCCAGCCTGCAGCGGGCGCCTGGATGCCGGTCTTGGCGGCGTAGAGGCTCTGATGGTGATAGTCGCAATGAATGTCGATGCCGCGCGCCTTGATCTCCGCGACGACCTCCTCGAGCGCAGCACGCGGCGTCTTCAGCGTGATGTCCTCGAGCACCCATTCCGGGGATGGGATGAGCAGCAGATCGGTCGGTGGTTCGCCTCCCAGCGCGTCGGCCGCGAGACGCCGATCGGCGGCGATGACCTGCCACGGACCGACAGCGATCGAAAGCCCCCCGCCAACACTGGCGATCACGGCCTTTCCTTTGTCGGGCTTCCTCAATTGGGTAGTCATCGCTCAAACCCCGGCCAAAACCCGGCCAAACGCTCGCCTGAGGCGAGATCTCGCGTTTCACGTGGTGCACGGCCTGAAATCGCCACAGGCCGTTTTTGTGCGTTTCGCGCGGTATTCGCCTTCCGCGGCACTTTGCTCATCACCAGGTACCCCTTCCGGAGGGCATCCAGACCCGCCGCGTCGGTCACCCCGCCCCGCGCAATCCAGCCGCTCGGCGCCTGGTCGGCCCACATCCACACCGTCTCGCCGTCGACGTCGAATGCGCCGAAGAATCGCTTGACGACTGTCACTCCCTCGTCCGTCGCAAACGGCACGAACCACACCTCGGCCGGATCGGTCAGCAGCTCCGGAAGGAGAGGGGCGACCTCCGGATCGCGATCGCCGAACATCGCGTCGTAGCTGCCGCGGTTCACGATCGCGCCGTCGCCGAAGAGGTCGGGGACGATCGTCTCCTCGAGATCGTCGGGAACCCCGGCGGCCTCGCGCAACGCCGCCCATCCCTCCTCGGCGTCGCCCGCGGCCACCAGGTCCGGCCAGGCGATGACGTCTTCCTCTGCCAGCTCGGCGATCGGCGAGAGGCTGTACGTTTCCGCATCGCCGGCCGGGAGCTCGCCGGCGATCTTGCTGAATTCCTCCAGGAGCGACTTCGCGTCGCTGGCCAGCAGGCGCGGCGCCATGTCGAAGCCTGGCGCCGGATGAATCTCCTGGCCGTCAATCACGGCGAACTCGCCGTCGTCTTCCTTCCACAGCACTTTGCCGCCCTTGTCGGCGAAGGCCTGCGCCTGCTCGCGCGTCATCGAGACGAGCGCCAGGTGTCGTTCTCTGAAGTGGTTCGGCGGAGCGATGCGCTGCCAGCCCGGCCAGTCCGCCGGCGCCATGAAGCCCTGAAGCTGGAAGCAGATCACCGTGGTGTGGTCATCGCTCGGGCCGAGCGGGTACATCCAGATGGGCCGCGTGTCTTTCACCGCGAGCATCTTCTCGATGCGTCCGGAGCTGTAGGCCAGGCCCGTTGCCTGGCGAATCACGAGGTTCTGCCTGTCGACGGACAACAGTGACCCGCCATTCGCCGCCGTGAGTTGCGCATAGCCGGCGCGGAAGGTCGCGTCAGTCGTTCCGTTGCGCAGTGCCTCGTCGACCAGGCGATGTGTCGCCACGGCCTCCGCCTGGCGCGCCAGGCCAGTGACCCAGAACGCGCGCATCCGCGCATCGCTCGCGATCTTCGCGACTGCGCTGTCCGCCATCGGCACGCGTCCGCGATGAAAGGCGATCGCCTCGGAGAAGAAGCCGGTCGTCTTCTGCAGGCTAGGAGTTGGCACTGGCCACCTCCACACCGACGTCCGCATTGCCGATCACAGCGGCAGTCGTCATCGAATCGCGAGCGAGCGAAGCGAACTTGCGCGGCTCACCGAGGTCCGGGTACGACTCCCAGAGCGCCGCGGCCAGCTCCTCGAGCGGAGTGCTGTCGACGAGCGCGTGAATGTCGGCGCCGATCGCCGCGAACTGCCGCTGCGCGAGCGCGCCGGCGACGCGCTCGAGATCGTCGTGCGTGCGCACCGGATGATCCTTTGGCGCGTTGGCCGCGGCCGCACGACGGCGGCTGGGACGGCGCGACGCGTCGATCTCGTCGTTCGTCAGGTCTGCGTTGTCGTTCTGCGTGTTGTCAGCAACCGGCGCGGAGTCGTCCACTTTGATGTCGACGACCTCGGCGATCGAGAACTCCTCGAGGATCTGCTGCTCACCAATCGCTTTGCCGAGCGGCTTGAGAATTTGATTGACCATCACGAACGAACGTCCGCGGGCCAGCACGTCGATCGGCGGCTCGTACTTGAGCTTCCAAGTCGGACAGAACGCCATGGCCACGTCGTAGCCGAACTTCAGCGTCGCGCGCACCTTGGACACGTCGCGGCGGACGGTGCTCATCACGCCACGCGAGCCCAGCTTGATGAGCTTCTCGGCCACGCGTTGCGCACCTTTGTTGGCGAGCGTACCGGTACCGGACTTCGATCCAGCGGTCAGATCGTGACCCGTGAACATGATCGAAGCGTTGTCGTCGCAGCGTGAGGCCATCTTTTCGAAGATGTCGACCGATCCGGATCCACTGCCACTGGTGATCGTGACCTCGGTGCCTTTCGGGAACGCGCCGCGACCCTTGCGCGACATCGTCGCCACGGCCTTGATCACCGCGTCTTTGTCCTTCGGATCTTCGATGAAGGCCAGCACCCACGGCAGACCCCAGATATCGGAGAGCTCCATCCAGTCGGCGATCGAATAGTGCTTGAGGGCGTAGTCCCACAGGATCGACTTCCAGTAGCCGCCCTGGCGCGGACCTCCTGGCTTGATGCTCGATGTGTGGATCGCCCACATGTTTGCGGCGAGATCGACACCGAACGACTGCGCATCCTTTGTGAGCAGCCGCAGCGTCGAATGCATCGGATCCCAGTACTGGCGCGTGACGTCGGGGAACTCCCATCCGAGGAGATCTTTGGTCTGCAGATCCCAAACGTTCTCCGCCCACCCGAATGGCGCGAAGTCGCCCCACACGACGTTGCCGACGAGCTTCTCGACGGGCAGTTCCGTGAGTTGCTCTTCGAGATCCTCTGCAACTTTCTTCGCCAGCCGCTTATCGGCACGCGTGGCTTTCTCGCGCGGGATTACTTCCCAATCGAGGCCAGCGATCGCATCTCTGTAGTCGCGCCAGAACCCGGCGAAACGCGTGTCGTTATCGAGCACGCGTTTGCAGAGCATTTGCGTCTGTGCGAGCGAAAGCTGATCGGCGATCGCGCGAGCGATCATCTCCGGAGGGATCTCGTCGCGGCCGAGCGTGCGGTACGCAAACGGATCCCACGTCTGGCCGATCGGCGAAACCGGCTCCTGCGGCGCGGCGTTGTAATCGAATGGCCGGCCGTAAGCGTCGACGACGAGAGAAGTCGGCATCAGACGAACCCTCCGCGGCCAAGGTCTCGGAAGTCGTCATCGCCGGCGATGTCGATGGCGTCGTCGATAGGAAAGAACGCGAAAGGCTGGATCGACGGCGCGACCAGGCGCGCCAGGACGGCCGACATGCCGGCCATGCCGAAGTGATTCTCGACGCCGTCGATGAAACGGTGGAGCTCATTGCCGGCCGCGCTCTTCTTGGGAACCTTGCGCAGGTTCTTGAGGTGATCGCCGACGAGCTGCATCGTGCGCGAGCGCTCGTTCGGCAGCAGTAGACCGTGATCCGGATGCGTCGACTCCGCGCAGAACTTGGCCAACGCCGCGTCGCGATCGAACTTCACACAGAGGTATTTCGGGCCGCGCGGATTCTGCGCGCCGCCGATCGTGTCTTCCTCGACGAGCTGCTCTTCGACCATCGTCAGTTCGTGGTTGTTGGCGAAGTCGAGCAGCGCAACGTTCTTCGGAAAGCGGTACGCGAGCTTGCGCGAATCAGTGAGCAGCGGCTTCTTATCGATGACGCCGAACCGCGGCTGCAGCTTCTCGATCAAAGTCGTGACGCGTTCCACCCACGAATCCGAATTCATCTTCTCGGCCCACACCAGGCGGCGCGTTCCGTCCGGCAGAAACTCCTCGGCCCAGAACCAGCAGGCGTTGCCGGCGTCGACGCCGAAGAAGATCGGATGCGACGTGCGGGCGAGCTTGAGCACGTAGTCGCGCTCCATCCTGCGCAGCTCGACGTCGCCGATCGGCTGCATCGCGCCGGCGTTCGGAAAGGCGCGCTTCGAGCGATCAAAGATCGCCATCTCATCCGGATCCCCGCTCTCGACTGCGCCGAGGTAATCCTTCATGATGAGATTCGCATCGATCGCACCGAGCGAGATCGCGGAAATGCGGAACGAGTACAGCCCGTCTTTCTCACGCTCCGGATGCGTGGCCACCCACTCACCCTTGCCGACGATGTCGAGCTTCTTGTGGCACTCCGGGCAGACCCGCACCCACGTCCCGTTGAACACCTGCATGCAGTCGGGGAACGACTCCTCGAGGCAGATGTCCGCGCGGCCGCAGGCCATGCACTTGACGAGGAATCGCCGCTGCGATCCGTCGTCGAAACTCTTGTGGATGCCGGCGCCGTCCGCATACGGCGCGGAGAAACGAATTGCCAGGCGCAGCTTCGAGTGCGTCATGCGGCCCTTCGTCCAGCGCGCCACGTTGGCCGGAATCTTGTCGAACTCGTCGAGGAGCTGCAGATCCTGCGGATTGGCGATCGCGCCCTTGAGCGTGTTGAGTCCCTTGAGGTAGAGATACTTCCCATCGCCCAGCTCTTTGAGCACGCCGCGGTCGACGCCGGCGTCTTTCATCCGGCCGGCCAGAAAGAGCGACCGCTCGATGGTCGGGTTGAAGCGAGCGGCGCCGAACTCCGAGGCCATCTTGTCGTCGGGGAAGAAGTAGCCGACGTTGTAGCCGAGCTCCGCGACCGCCCACAGCGCTACGCCGATCGCCAGGGTCGAGAAGCCGATCTGCTCGGCCTTGGCGATCGCCACACGCGCATCACAAACGCGATCGACGATGAGACGCTCGATCAGCCGCACGATGAAGAGCAGCGGCTCATGACCCTTGAACGAGAAGAGGCCGGAGTCCGTATGGATCTCCTCCTCGAGGAAGCGCTCGAGCGAGCGGCGCGGCTTCTTCCTTTCCTTTGCGGCCGGCCGTTGCGGACGGTCGATGATCTGGTCGAGCACGGGCGTTTTCATCGCCGCACCGCCTCCTCGGCCAGTTGATCGGTGCGTGCGTCGATGATCTTTGCCAGCTTCTCAGCCAGCTCCGGATGATGCTTCAGCTCTTTGCGAAGATCTTCTTTCATTCGCTCGGCGCCGCGGCGGATGTCTTTCTCTACCGAGCGGCGCGCTCTCTCGCGCGAGGCCGCCGATGAGTTGAGGCGGGATTGAAGATTGACCTTGACCTGATCCTCTTTGCTCAGGATCTGGCCGGAGAGCAGCGACTTGAAGACCATCGACTGCGCGAGCTCGCCGGCGACGCTCGTCAGCATCAATCCGTCCTCTTCAATGTTGGCCTTGAGCGCTCGGGCGAGACTGAGCATCGTCTCCTGCTCGATCAGCTCCTGCTCGAACTTGTCGTACCAGCGCTGCAGAGCGGACCAGGACAACGACGTGCGGAATGCTTCGTGTTGATCATGGATCCAGTCGAGCTTTTCTTCGATCGACCACTCCGGATGCGCGAAGTAGACGTCTTTGACGACCTTCGCCAGATCGGGATTCGAGTCGATCGTGCCGTGACCCTTGACGCCGCGCACAGGAGGGCCGTCCGGATTGCCGCGGGGCTTCCGTTTCGCGCGCGGCTTCGCCGCCGGCGTCTTGCGTTTGCGGCTAGTGGCCATTGCTCGCGCGATGCCTCACCGTGAACCGTCCGTGAATTCGCCCGCGAACTTTCGAGCATCGGCCCGAGTGAAGCCGGCGGCACGCGCGTATTTGTACGCAAGGTCATAGAGCATGCTGCTCGCCTTGAGTCTGTCCGCCGTCGAGGAGCCGATGTCGTTTTGCACCTGGCGCGCAAGTTCGGCCGCCAACAAGAGATTCAGCGGGTTGGCGTTCTCCTGGACGACGTTGTATCGGGCGATGGCGGCGTTCTGTTTGGCCAGCGCGGCATTTGCGGCGTCCTGCTCTGCCTGCGCGGTGGCCGCCTGTTGCTTGTCCCACGCGGCGTTCGCCGCGTTCTGTTTGCTCCAGGCATAAGGCCAGTTACTGGAAGCGCAGCCAAACAGCGCGGCGCAGAAAACGACGATGACCAGCGACTTCCCGAGTTTTCTCATTTGGACTCCTTTAATCCCCGTCATGTCCAGCCTCCTGATCGAACTCACTCGCGGGGTTTGGCACCGCGGTGAATGGCGTGAATTTGAAGTGCCGCGCGAGGTGCAGCTGCAGGTGATTCATCATCGCCATCGCGTTTTGAATATCGATGCGCAGACTGCGGAGTTGCCGGTGCGTGACGTAGTTCTTTGCCATGTCGAGCTTGATGGCGTCGACGTCGTTGCGCAGACCTCGGAGGAACCATGCGGCCACAGCCATCGCAGAACCCAGAAGCGTTTGAATCAGCCATTCCGGCACGATCGATCTCTCCCTCTCAGCATTTGCGAAGCAAAATCACAACTGCACCAGCCGGAAACGCGAGTGCCGCAAGAGCGCAGCGAATGAAGTGGCGGACGACCGCGTCGGAGTTTTGGTAGGCCGTCATCAAGCTGCTGATGGACCGCGCCCCTCTTCCTGTGTGTTTGCGTCCCAAAGCCACATCACCGTGTTGCGCTCATGCCGCACGCGCGGTTACCGAAAAATCGCAATCCACAGCCCCAGCAGGAGCGGCTGTTTGAAACACCACCACGCCTCGAATGCCGCGATGATTCGACGAGTCAAAGCCTTCACGCCGCGCTGCTGCGCGTGCCTCGACATCCCGCATGCGTTCCCATCCACTCGCCCACGCGTGACGCGCGCGAGACGGAGAGACGCAGCAGCAACGGCGCGAAGAGGGTTGACCATTTTTCGCAGGGGTTATCGATCGCCGGATGAGGACGTGGCCGCGGGTGGTGCGGTCGTAGGCGGCGCGGCCGGCTCGTTTGCGTAGGTGTTCTCGACCTGAGCGACTCCGTCGACGAGCTTCGTCACGAGCAGCTCCGCATCGGCCTGGTCGACGAGAGGACTGCCGTCTTTCTTTTTGACGCCGGCCAGTTTGGTTGTGCCGTCGCTGATCAGCTTTGCTCGGATGGGCCTCCACTGCTCGGGATCGACGGCGGCCCTAAACGCTCCGCCCTTTAGAGCCGGATCGATTACCGATGTATCAATGATGCTGAACGCCGCATCGGTGAGAGTGATCGGGATCTTGTACTGGCTCTGCAGATAGAGCTCGGCGAACGTGCGCGCGGCATCACGCGCAATCTGGATTGCCTGGTCGCGGTTCATCGGCGTGACGGCCGGATGGTTGCTGCCGGCGTTACCGGAACAACCGGTGAAGCTCGCCAACAGTGCGAGCACTGAGATCATGAGAATGAGTCTTTTCATGGTGTTGCCTCCCGCTCATCCGGTCAGCGCTCGCTGGCCGGATCCGCGCGAGGAAACGGCCTACGTGTATTTGACCGGCGGCCCGGCTGGAGGCGCTGGCTTCGCAGTGGACGATGGTTCGTCGTCATCGGGCCATGTGACCCCGGTCAGTTGAACCGGTGTTGCAGCCCTCGCGAACGGCGCGCCGGTAAGTGATGCCGATGTGCGGTAGATGCGGAAAAAGATCGTGGCCGCAGAGCCCGCGAGCGTTAGCCACGGAGCCAGGGCCTTCAACTGAGGAGGCAGCGTGTCGGCGATCGACGCAAGAGTGATCAGCGCGACAAGGATCGCGGTGATGTTGATCTTGCTCAGGGCCCAGTACTTCGAGTTCATGCGATGCCTCCGGATTGCGGTGATGGATCTCCGCGAAACGAGCTGCCCGGCGGGTGACCGCCGCGCCGGCCAGCTCGCCGTCGCGATGTGTAGGAGGCTCTCAGTGAGGGCCCGAATCGCCGAATGGATAGACCCGCGCGTTTCCGTTCGCCGGCGACGAGTTCACGACCGCGCCGTAGATGGTTGCGCCGAAGCCGGGATAGCCGGAGCTCACGTTGTGCACGACCACGTAGCCGCTCTGGAACTGCGTCTTGAGGGTCTGCAAGGTGATCGGCGCCGCGCACTCCACGCGTTCAGGTCCACTCTTTGTGAGCAGCTCCCCGTCAGGCCCGTAGACGTCGACGGCGAGCGATCCTTCGAAGCCGGTAAAGCCGCACAGCACGCGCACCTGTTGCCGCTCGGTGTTCGTCAGCGCCTCGGCCAGGCCGATCGTCGATGGTGACGTTGGCGTGACCGCGCCGAGTGCCGGCATCTTGTAACTCGACCGCGACGCGCCGTTGTGGAACGAGAGCATCGTGAAGGCGCGCACGCCAGGCGGTGAGTCGAGCAGGTAGTAGTCGGGCCGGCCGGGACAGAAGATTGCGTTCGTCACGTCCTCGAGGTAGCTCGAGCCGAGCGGCTTGACGTAGATCACGCCCTGCTGACACGCGTCGATCGCCAGCGCCGCGGTCGTCGTCGCGCCGTCGACGGCATTGATGGCGATGTCGGTGGAGTAGAGACTGCCTCCGGCGATGGCCAGCTTCAGCGGAGGAGCGGCCGGCGTGGCCGCGAACGCGGCATCCGGACACGCGGTGAGAAGAGAAAGATAGAGAAAAAGGCACCCGAGACGACCACCGAATTGCTTCATCACACGCCCTCCCGCCCAGCAGATTCGGCGCGCGCCCGCGCGCCTTCTTCACTCTTGGTTGCAGCCGGACCGATCCGTAGCTGCGAATGCGAGGAGAGTAGGTCCGCCAAAGCGGAATGTCTAAATTTCCAGCGCTTCCAGCGCTTCCAGCGCTTCCAGCTCGAAAAAATTATGCGAGCTGGTCAGCGACCCGCAATTCTCGATTGTTGCAGAGCCTCGTCGCGCCGGCGCTTCTCTTCGAAACGCTCGACGTCATCGTCGAGGAATCGAAGCATGCGCCGGCGGCTCTTCTGTCCGGGCTTTGGCTTTGGACTCATGTCGGCGCCGGCGAGCTCGCCAGAATCGAAGTAGTCATCGACGGTCGACGCCGAAACACCGAGCCGCCGAGCCACCTGTGCGCGAGTGCGCCAAGGCCCGCGCACCGGCACACCCGCCCGCCCTTCCGGAGATCCCTCCACAGTTGAATTGTACCAACTGCGGCTTCGGAACTGACGGATCGTCCATGGGGGCTCGCCGCTCAGTCGTTCCGCCGAAACTTCCATTCCCCAGTCCAGCCTGGGCCGATGGTTCCAACGTCCGTGGAGTAAACGATCACGTGAATGGTGCAGTGCGTGTCGTGAACGACCTGTCTAACGGCTACGCTGTCCAGGAGCTGCTGCTGCTGATCATGACTCATCGAATTCCAGAGCCGGCCGTTGATATGGAGACGGATCGACGCGGGGCCACTCCGATCAAATCCTTCGGTCAGCGGAGAGAGCGTTTTTACGAGTCCAGCGAAGTCGTTCGAGACGGTGCTGCTACTCGGGCCTCCCGTAGCACTGTGCGTTCTTAACGGTTTTCGACGATCTACTGTGTTCGCCAGTTGCCGGTCTTCTGCGTCGGCCAGTCGTCGGTCAAGGTCGTAGATCAAGGTGCCGCTGGCGCCTTCCGCTTCGGCTTTGACAAACGCAGCCCGTGCTTCTCGAATCCTGCCTTGATTCAAAAGCCGTGACGCGCGCGACAGGTCTCTTTTTGCCGCAGCGAGATCTTCCGCCCTCGCGGGCGTCGACGGCAAGAGAGTTGCGGCCAGAACGAAGATCGCCACGAACGTTCGTTTCATAGTTTTGCTTGCTCAGCAACTTTGGGGGTAGGGGAACACCCGTCCGAAGACTCTCCTGTTGATGAAGGCGCCTTCTCGCTATAACCGCAGTCGCGGATCGGCATACCGCCGGTTCGACAAACCAGAGGAGACATCTTCATGTTCAAAACCAAGGGAAGTATTTCCGCAATTCTACTCCTGACCGTAGTCCTGTTGTCCACCCCCGTACACGCAGCACCCAGCTCCGGAGATCGCGGCAGCGTGATCGAGCGGATCGTCAAGATCGTGAAACACATCGTTCACTCCCTCGACGAGCCCAGCTGGCCGCGGCCGTAACTTTCTCCGTAGTTAGTTCAGCGGCGGCTCGAAACGGGCCGTCGCTGAGCTGCTCTTTGCTTGTTTCTCGATGAATGCTCGGACATGAGGAATCGTCACACTCCGAATGTCAGATACCTCTGTGGCGTGCCTACTGCTTCTTCTCAACGCATCATGAAGGTAGGCGAGAGCACGAGCCGTCTCTCGGTCCAGCCCACTTGCATTAAACGCGGCGATGATCGGCGGGCAGATCTTTCGCGCTTCGATCGAACGATCCAATGCCAGGAGCGCGTCGACGCGGTCGAGACCAACGAGAGCCTCTTCGACGCGCATCGACAATCGCCCAAACTCAACTCCGACAACTGTCAGCGCCGAAACTGCTTCCACTAATCTTCCTTCAGCCAAGAGCACCCTTGCCACGCTCCAGTCAACCTTCACAGCGTCAGCCGTGCTTCCGGCTGCGATGAAGTTGGCCTTTGCCCTGGCAAAGTACGTCCGAGCGCCTGCGAAGTCGCCTAGACCTCGAAAGCACAGCGCAATGGTGTGAAACATCATGGCTGAAGCGCTGGCGTCTTTCGATCCACCGCCCAGATCTCGATCAAGATCCCGCCACGCTGCCAGCGCATCAGCAGGCCTCCCGGCGAGATACAAGATGGTGGATTCGATCAAGCGAGCGTTGACGAACTGGCGCATCTCTCCAATCCGAAGGAACACGGCCGCCGCCTCGCGCACTTGGAAGACCGCTTCCAATCCACGATGAACCTGGTGAAGAACGTTGGCTCGCGTCAGCACCAGCCTGGCTCGATCGAAATCCGGGCTTCCGCCTTTCGCGAGTTCTTCTTCTGCTCTTTCGAGAGCCGCAAATGCCTCCTCGTTCCTACCTACAAACGTTAGCGACTCCGCATGCTCTCTCCAGGCGTTCGAACGCAACAGGCAGACGCTCGACGACGTATCGTTTTCGAGACGGTCAGCGATCGACGTCGCGAGGGTCGTCAACTTCACCGACATTTCAGGATCGCTTCGCGCAACGGAACGCGCGCGTTGGATGCAGGAGGAAACGTTAGAAGCGGTGTCGCTTGCGGCGGGCGGGGTCCAAACCTCGCCCCGGCGAAGCAAGGCGACCATCTCAGCGTCGCTTTCGTCAAACTCCGGCGAGGTCACTGGCTTATCCCCCTGGCTTTGTCAGCGCCGACGACGTGATATCGCTCGCTCTCCAGCAGGGCGGGCGGCCTTGCTGCCGATCGTGTCATCGATCGATGAATCCGTCCGCACATGAGCGAACAGATCCCGGAGAAACTCAAACTGCTCGTGTGGTTGCAAGCTTCCGAATGTTTGGAGAAACTGATCGCCGGCAGGCTCCTTCGATGAACTGCCGCGTGCTGTTTTACGAACTGGCGATCGTTGCTGCGCCTCACCTGTCCTTTCACGACAAAACGCATCAAGTATTTCGAGCTGGCGGCTTGCTCCGGCGGCGTAGCGCCGAATCTCTTCAAAATCCGCCGTGCGTGAAGGACCAGCCGTTTTCGGCTCGAGCCTACCGCGCACCGGAAAGTCCGTGACGTCGAGCGCAGCGAGGACTGCCAACAGAAGGCTGATGGTCCCGCTCCCGTCCTTCTCAAGTGAGTAGATCGTTTGCCTTGTTGTTTCTGAACGCTTAGCCAACCGCTCCTGGGACCAACCCTTTGCTTTCCGCGCATCGCGAATGTAGGCAGCGATGCGCTGCTCTCGGGCGCCAGACTTCGACCTCGGCATGTAAACAATAGTTTACGCTCAGCAGACTGCGTCAAGCAAGTACGGACTTCCGTACCACGGTTGATTTGCCTCATATAGAGCCTCCGCTTCGATCAAGAGTATTGACAAGATTCCTTTACGTCAACTATTCTTTGCATCGTGAAACGGAAACGGCGACTCACCTCGACGACCCAGCTAAAGCGATTCATCACACGCCACCGGCGCGAGAACGGCCTGACAGTCGTTGCCCTTGCCCGTGAGACCGGGTACACGCGCCCACACATCTACAACGTCGCGAATGGCCAGGACCCGACACGGGAATTCATGGACCTGATGCTGGTGGCGTGCGCGAAGCTCATCGGGCGTCACGTCGATCGCGAGGAGCTTTTTGAGTTCAAGCCGTACCGGGACAAAGCAAGGAAGGCGTCATGATCCGCCTCCTCGTCGCGCTCTTCGTCAACCAGTTCGCCATCGCGCTGCGCACGCATTCGGTTGGGCAGCTTCGGGGGAAGAGGACCTCGAGTGCTGCCAGCGCGGTGGCGGAGAAGAAGTCCCCTTCGCTGACCCCTCGCGATGTTGCCAACCGACTTGGTATCTCCGTGCAGACGGTCATTCGTCACTACGACTCTGGCGCGCTCGTTGGTGTCGATCTAACCGCGTCAGCGGGGCGGCGGCGGCGCCTACTGCGCTTCGATGACGAAGACGTCGCGCGCTTCGCCGCGGAGGCCGCGCGATGAGCGGCAACGTCGTCGTCGGCCGCGGAGTGATGGAGGCTCGGGCCGAACAGATGCGCGAAGGCGGACGGCGCGGCGGCATCAACCGGCACGCGATTGTCCGGCGAGAACGAGCAGCGGCTCAGCTTTTCACCGGCGCGATCGTCGTGCTCGGCGATCACTCGGAATGCGATCCCACCTCTCCTTTGAGCCTTTGCAATGAATGTCTGCGGCTTTGGGCGGAGGCTGCGCGATGAAAACCATCACCGTCGTTGGCTGCGGATGTGGTGAAGCTCATCCGGACCTCAGTTTTTACGAGTTCGCTCGCCCGTTCACGATCCGGGGACTCCACTACACCCACTGGTCGCATTGCCCGACATCAGGCGAACCTCTCTGGATTTCAGTTGATGTCGAAGAGTGGCGGCCGGCACCACGCCAACGACGCTATCCAACAGCTCCACTGATTCCTCTCGCGTCTCTTCCGATTGACATGCAAGCCCGTTACGCCGCGCGCAAGAGAGGCCCACGATGACCGAGGTCAGAGTGTTGTCGGCCGACCTAACGCAACGGCTCCTCGCTTCACTTAAGGACGCACATGACGCGCTACTCCTTCACGCGAGCGAGACCAGCAAGGACGCAATTCGCACCGATCTGAACGAACTGTTTAACGAGATCGCCACGCTCCCGACTTACACCCTGGCGATGAAGGGCGAGCTATGACCGCGCGCCCCGATCGGATCGCGGTTGACGTCATCAACTGCGCGCGTTGCCAGGGGAAGCACGACGCCATCGAATTCATCCGCCGGGCGCGACCTCTCGAAATCGATGGCCGCCTCTTCCCGTGGTGGGCGGCCTGCCCGACAACCGGCGAAGTGATTAACCTCCGCACCGTCCAGACGGAGGTGGCCAGCTCGTGACCGCCTTCCCTCCCATCGAGATCGATCCGCTTCCGGTGTCGGTCGTGGCGTCGCTGCTGGACGTTACGCCTAGATCCGTTCGCGAGCGCGCCCAACGCGGAACCTCGCTACGCATCGCCGCCCGGCAGACGATCGGATTCAACAGCGACGCCATCCTCATCGACTTCCATTCACTCCCATCCGACGCACAAGCACGCTACCTTCAAGGCCGCTCGGACATCGTCGCCTCGATCACCGCGCAGGCAACACAGGAGAAGCGGCAAGAGCGTTTCGCACGTGCTGATGAACGTGTACGGGCCCGGGCGCTGGCACGCGAGACGGCCGTCATTGCCTGGCGTGCCTTCCTTGCCGGCGGACGCCGATCGGAGAGCCAGCAGCAGGGATTCGTCGACGGCAACCGCGAGACGTTCCGTGTGGCCGAGCCGGGCGGCGGCGATCACGCGCTGCCGATCTCGGTACGCTCTCTCAAACGCTGGACGTCCGCGTACAAAGAGCAGGGGCGTGACGGGCTAGTCGACAGCCGCGACGGCTCGCATCTGCGCGGCCGCGTGAGCTTCGCCGAGGACGTCCGGCTGCGCGCGGAGGCGCTCTATCTGCGTTACCCGCGGCGCACCATCGCGCAGTGCTACCGCCTGCTGACGAAGGAAGCGAAAGCGCACGGCTGGAAGCTGCCGCACTACAAAGCCATCTACAACTACCTCTCCGGACTGGCGCCGGCGCTTGTGCAGCTTTACCGCTACCCGGAGAAACGCCACAAGCAAATCCGCCCCTTCGTCATCGGCGACTACGAGTCGCTGCAGGCGATGGAGATGATCGAGAGCGATCACCACCAATGCGACGTAGCGGTGAACTGTGAGTCTCCGTTCTGCGAGATCTCGCATTACCCGTGGATCACGATCTGGTACGACCTCCGCTCGCGCAAAGTCCTCGACATCGAGTTGTACGTCGATCCTCCGAACAGCCGCCACATCCTCGAAGGGTTGTGCCGGGTCTGGATGAAGCACGGGCTGAATCGTTATGGACACGTCGACAACGGCGCCGACTTCATCAAGGCGCTCGGTAAGTGGGGCTGGAAACACTACGAGGTCGGCCGCCGCAGCGCGAAGCTGCAGGAGTGCGCCGGGTTCGATCCCGAGTCGATGAATCGTGTCGTCGGTCCATTCGGCACGGAGATGATTTTCTCGATTCCTGGTGAGCCCCAAGGAAAGCCGGTCGAGCGCTTCTTCGGCACTCTGGCCGTACAGGCCTACCGAGAGTTCGAGTCGTTCCGCGGAGCTCTGGGCGAGCGCAGCGACCGTGCCGAGTACTTGCGTAAGCATCCCGCCGAGCTGCCGACGCTGACCGAGTTCCGCGCCGCGCTCGAGCGCACGATCGAGGAGTACAACGCGCGTCCGCACCGCGGCGCCGGCATGGACGGGCGATCGCCGAACGAAGTGTTCGAAGACCCGGCCATCCGCATGCCGCGGCAGGATCCGGATCCCGCCGCCCTGGCCGTGGCGTTCTGGCATGAGAAGGTCGGCGCGCAGGTCGGACGTAACGGCATCCTGTTTCACAAGCGCACCTATCGCCTGCCGGCGGACAAACACGCCACGTACCTCCTGCAGAAAGTCGTCATCCGTTACCACGAGGCCAAGCCCGAGATCATCGTGGTCGGCGATGCCATGGGGCGCTTCATCGGCGTGGCCGAGGATGTGAGTGTCACCGCGGCGGCTCCGAAGGGACGATCGCCGAAGGTCGCGTCCGCGATCGCCGGCCGCAATCATTTCTGGCACGAAGTGAGAGGCGCGCTGGAGGCGATGCATCCGAAGATGCGTGGCCGCATCAAAGACGTGGACGCCGAGGAGTATCAGCGCCTCGTGGCGATGCGCGAGGAGGCTGAGGCCGTGCCGCAGATCGCCGCGGCCTCCGGCGCCGAGGGGGGTGTGGTCACCGTCGTCGACCGGCACCTCTCGCCCCTTGCCAGGCAAATCGCTGAAGCGGAAGCGCACCTGGCCAACCCATACGGTCTCTCTGCTGCCGACCTGGTACTCGCCAGCGACCCATCCTCTGCACCCATCCCCATTGAAGCCCTCCGTGAGCGATTTGGACCTATGAGCTACCTGCCCGGCGGCAGCGGAGAGACCGAAGAGGACCAGCGCGCGGTAACCGAGGAGCTGAGCGCGGCCGCGCTGCGCGAGCTCAAGCGGGAGCGCGACGACGCAGGGATGTGTGTGTACGACCTCGACTGTCCGGACATGGGAGAGATCGCGCTTCCGGACGATCACAAAAGCCAGATGTGCAGGAAGCACTACGAACGAGTTTTCGGAACGAGCTGAGGCTCGCTTCGGCAAGTGAAAGGAGAGCATTCAATGTCGTCAGCCCTCGCAGAAGTAAAAAGTCCCACGACGGGGCCAACCGCCGTGGGAGCGCTGGATACGGCGTTCATCGAAGAAGCGCGCCGCAACCTTCAACAGCACAAGGATAAACGAGAACTGTCGGAAACGGATCTGGCGGCTCGGATTTCCAAGTGCACCAACGTGCAGTGGAGTGGAAGCGCGGTGGGCGGGTTTCTGCGCTCGAAGTACGGTGCGGATGAGAGCTCGCTCGCACGCTGTGCCGCTGCGTATCTCGAAGTCGAGGACCAGCGCCTTTCCGTGGGCGGCGAGCTCGCCTACGTGCGGACGACGGTCGCGCGCGACATCGAGCGGGCCGTGATGATCGCCGAGAAGCTGCGCATGATCGCGATCATCTCGACGAGTGCGGGATGCGGCAAGAGCCGGATCATCGCGGAGCTCCGCTCGCAGCGAAACTCGATCGGCATCTCCTGCAGCGACGACCTCAACACGCGCTGGGCCCTTGCCGCCGAACTGCTCTACAAGCTGACCCGCGACGACCGCCGCGGGCGATCGTCATCACTGGCCCGCCGGCGCATCGAGGAGATGCTCATCCGCAACGGCCATCCGACGATCTTCGTCGACGAGGCGCAGAAGATCGGAATCGCCTGCGTCGACTATCTCCGGCAGATCGCCGATCAGTCACGTTGCCCTCTCATCATCTTCGGTAACGAGCAGGTCTACGAGCAGAGCGGCGGCAACGCGGCCGCCCACGCCCAGTACAGCTCGCGCGTCGTTGCCAGGGTGCACATCAGCATTGCTGACCTCAAGCGTTCGGACCTCCGCCTGGTCGCCCAACAACTCTGCTCGAAGACGACGGTCGATCTGTGGATCGACATCGTCGAGGCGGCGGCGAAACAGGAAGGCGGGTTCCGCACGGTGAAAGCGATCATCGAAGTGGCGAAGATCCTCTTCGACACCGTCGAGCCGACGCGCACGCAGATCATCCACGCAATTCAGTTCGTGAAGGGCGGGGCGTTCCAATGAACCGCGCCGCTAAGTTCGACCCGCAGAGCGTGCGCTCGATCGAGATCGTGATCAGCGGCACGGATCACATGCCGGAGTCGATGACGGCCGTCCATGCGTCGGGCGAGCGCTTCGAGGCGGGATCGATCGCCATCAACACGGTCTTCCATGAGGGCGTGGGCGATGTGTTCTGCGCCACCGGCGACTTCGGCAATCCGAAGATGAAGGTGGCGGTGCTGGTAGCGAAGGAGGTGATGGGATGAAACTTCTCTCCCTCGTCGGCCTCGCTACCGCGGAAGAAGTGACGACGTTGCGCGCGCAGCTCGCGAAGCAGGTCGAGGCGAACACGAAGCTGGCGATCGCCATCGACCAGCAGCGCACAGTGATCGCGGATCAGGCGCGGCGGCTGGCCGATGCCGCCGACGAGATCGACGCCGGCGAGAACCGCAGGTCGCGGATGCAGGCCGAGCTCGATCGCGTCCATCTCGAACATCAGGAGCTGGTGTTGAGCTTCGACGAGGCGAATCGTCTGATTCAGCGCCTGCAGAGCGAGCGACCGCAGATGCGACTGGTGCGCAATGAGAAGCCTCTCGCCGGCGAGCGCGACGAGGAGAGCGCACCGTCCACGGATGACGTGATCGTCCCGGAGCACAAGGTGGAGATGTCGGCTCGGGTGGTGGTCATCGCGTTCGAAGGCCGTGTCCACTGGACTCTGAGCGCGAACGATCACCTGTTCAAGGTGCCGGTACACGACAAGGATTTCCTCGCCCGCGTGCATGCCGGCGCGCAGCTCTTCGGTCACGGATCGGTCATCCGCGCCGAGTTCCTCGAGACCACGTATCGCCGCTCGGCCGACGAGCGCGGCGAGCCCTACACGGAGCGGACGCTCGAGCACGTGATCGAGGTGATCCCGCCGCCATCAACAACCAACACACAACTTGAACTTGCCGGCACGCCGGAAGGAGCTACAGCATGAAGAGAGCAATCGTCATCCTCTTGGCCGCGATCGCGGCTATCAGCGCAACCAACGCGCACGCGCAACTCTGCGCCGTCCCTTACGAGTTTTGTCAGCTCGGATGTCCTGACATCGGCTCCTACTCGATCGCCTCGTTCGGCTCAATGGCGGAGGCCGCGGCGTTCATCGGCACGCTCAACGGCGTGCAACAGGAAACGGTGCGGATCACGGTCTTCCCGGCCTACTCCGCGCACATCGTGGTCGCCTACCGCGTGCTGGCGACGGAGAGGCCTCACGACACCGCTCCGATCGGCCTGAGCTGCTCGACGAGCCTCGCCGTGATGCGCGGCTACGTTTCGATCGAGACGGCTGAGGTGGAGATAAATCAGCTCCCTCTCGCGCAGCGTGCCTCGGCCGCGATCGTGGCCGCGACTGCCGTTCCGAACGACCCCAACACACGCGCACTGCTGATTTTCCGAACCGTGGACACGACCGTCGCGGGCGATCAGGGAAGGAGGTAACCAATGGCACCCATGGCAATCACGGATTTTACGAACAGCGAGCGGAGAACGCTGGCGATCGTGGCGCTGGCTCTCGATGAACTTGCGCCGGAAAAGCTGGAAGCAGCGATGCGTCTCCTGGCGGCCTCTCGCGACCTCGACGACCCGTCGATGGACGTCCTGGGCGGTGCGCTCGAAGTGCTGGGCCATGAGCCGCGTACTCACGAGCTGCTCGCGTATCTCTGCGACGAGAGGCCGCTGGTCGATCTCCAGAGCGAGATCTGGCGCGCGCTGTTCTAAACGCCTGTGCCTGCGCCGCGGCCCGTTCGTCGCGGCGCAGAACAGAGGCGGTTGTCTGCGCTGTGCTGCGGCGGTTGGGAGGGGCGGCGGGGGGATGCGTGGGAGCAAGCGGGCCACGCAGCACAGCGGAGGCAATTGCCGCCAGTGAAAGGGAGGGGACGATGTCAGCGAAGAAGAAGGCAACACCAGCAACGCCGGCGACGCCGGTAATCAAGATCGCGAACTGCGACGAGGCGGACCGGAAAGGGTTGGAGCTCGGCCGGGCGCGTCTCGAGCGCGAGGCGCTGCAGAACGAGATCAGCCAGGAGAAGACGGCGATAGACCATAAATTCGCCGCGCGCATCGAGGCACTGGCGAAGACCGAGCTCGAGCTGCAACTCGCACTCGACGCGTTCGCCGCGAAGCACGAGAAGGCCGAGAGCCTCAACTACATCGACATCGTGAGCTCCGGTGGAGGCTTGGCCGTCATCTTCGAGGACGAAGCCGACGTCATCAAGCGGCTGAAACGCTCGGACGTTTGGAAGCACCTCGTGAAAGCGACGGAGTCTGTCTCCAAGCGGGACCTGGCGAAGATCCCCGCGAAGCTGCACAAGCGGTTCGGCTTCACCTATGGGCCAACCAACGTGACGTACAGCGTCAAGCCAAAGCTCGACCAGGTGCGCATCTACGCCGAACGCCATCCCACCGCGAAGAGGTAACCCCGTGAATCAGCTCATCCGACGTCTCATCGACGTGTATCTCGTTCAACCACTCGCCACCGCAGTCACACAACACCTTGAAGGAGGACAACAAAAAGTCATGGACGCACTCGACAAGATCAAACAGCAACTCGACGGCGTAAACGCCGCCCTGACCGAGGCAAAGATCCGCGCGGCCAAGCTCGTCTCCCGCTTCGACGATCTGCAAAAACAGATCGCCGGACACCCGTCGATCGAGGACGACCCGCGCCTGGCCGCGATCCTGGCGGAAGCCACCGACATGAGCGCCGCCGCGGCCGCGATCGTTCCCGATACGCCGCCGGCTGAGCCAGCACCGGCGACCGCAGCGGCCGTCACCGACGCGCCGCCGCCTGACCCGAACAGCGACGAGTTCAAGGCCGGGAAGGACACGTAGTCAACCTCTCCGGCCGTTCATGCCGGCCGGATTGCTCCAAACACGTTCGATGAGCCCACGCAGTAGCAACAGAGGAGGTTCGATGAAGACATAGATGCGAAATCCCGGTGCCTGCCGCCCATCACACCAGCAGAGATGCTGCTCTTGTTCGAAGCCAAGTAACCCGCGGGTGGCACCGGGAATCGTTCGGAGGTGGTGCTCCGAGCCTGATGAGCAGCCAAGAGGAGGAGCCCGACACCGTGACCATCATCTGCGAATGCACGCATCCAAAGACCGGCCACCGCGCACAGTACGGCGAGGCCGGCAAAGGCGCTTGCTTCACTTGTCACTGCTCGGGACTGCGCATTGCGCGCTACGTCCTTTTCCTGGGCGAACGGCGCATCCTGGCGAAGATCGCGGAGTCGAAGACGATTAACGTCTTCGAGCTCGATCGGCAGCTCCACGCGGAGAGTGATCCAGCCGCTGACGCCGCCGCTGCGATCTGCCGGAACCTCTACGTGGCCGGCTTCGTCTCATATTCGGCCGGAGCCACAGTCTCAGCCACGAGCTCCGGCCGGCAGTACCTCCAGGAGACGCCGCCCCGTGGCTGAGTTCAAGCCCAACGACGAGCAGATCCTGCTGCTCTCGCGGATCGCGGCAAACGTCGCGATCGAGATCTCGACGCTTGCCACGGGCGATCTCGAGACCGATTTCCTGACGTCGATCAACCTGATTCACCTGGCGCACCAGGGATACATCCACTACCTGCCCGGCACGCGCGTCGCGATGTGCTCGAAGGCCGGCAGGATCTGGGTGCATGCGTTTGAACGTCCCTCGACGCAGAGCACCATCGGGGTGATGCATTGATCGACCTCGCTCATCTCGTCGGCTCCCGCCACAACGAAGCCCGCCGGCGCGTGAACACGATCGTCTCGCGGCTTCGCCCGCTCAAGGGCCGCGCGGCCGCGATTTCGATGCACGCGATCGCCGCGGAGACGGAGATCTCCACGCGCGACATCCAGGCGATCGTCAAATACCTGGTCGAGGAGCGGCACTTTCCGATCGGCACCGCGATGAGCGAGCCGCGCGGCTATTTCTGGATCGCCTCGGAGGCCGAACGCCGCGCGGTCCGCAATCACTTCATCCGCCGCGGCCGGTCCGTGCTCGAGCACGCCCGCGCCTACGACAGCGAGGACATCGTCGGCCCGCTGCTCGGTCAACTCGACCTGGTGTTCAAAGAGGAGGAACAACCGTGAGCCCTGCCACTGAAGTGCTGTTTTCTGACATTGCCGAGAAGGCCATCTCCGACGCCGAGGAGCTCCCGGTGCCGTTCAGCAAATTCGTTGAGGGGCTCCAAGTCATCCGGGACAACGTCCACGCACGCTGGCTGAACGCTCGTGAAGAGGAGGGGTCGCTATGACCAGATGCGTCCGCTGCCTCGCCGAGGTCGACCTCGAGCAGTTCCTTCGCAACGACCACGTCTGTGATCCCTGCGGTGATCTCCCGATCACCGAGCAATACCGCTTCCGCTCAAACACGCCCGATCAACAGGCGGCGATCGCCGCCATGGAGGAGAGATGAAAAACGAAACCGCAGTTCCTACGCCCGATCCGAGAATGCCCCTCACGCCCGAACAGCTTGCGTTGATTCCTCTGCGTCACGGCTCGCATGACAGCCGCGAGGATGGCGTCTGCCTCCTGGAGGCAGAAGCCTGGGCGGCCGGAAAGCCTCACACCGACGCAGACCGCGATGTTTGCCCGGTGCTCGCTCGCTTCTGCCGTGCCCTCAACGATCGTCTAGCCGACGATGCTGAGCGCGAATTGCTTAAGCCCCTCGTGTTCAAGTTGATCAACACCAGGCGGTCGCGCGACATCGAAATCCAACGAATCTACGCAATCGGCGACTGGTTTCTGCGTGACTCGGTGCCGGCGTATCTTGATCTCGCAGCCGTCGCCGAGCTGCTGCCGTTCGCCACCGAACTGCGCGCGCTACCAGCAATTGTCGACCAGGCAACGGCGGAAGCAGCCAGGGAAGTAATAGCCCGCGCCCTCGACCTCGCCATCGCCCTCGACCTCGCCCTCGCCCTCGCCCTCGCCCTCGACCTCGACCTCGACCTCGACCTTCCTAAAAAAAATCTGCGCATGTGGCGCGATGGTCGCGTGCGGTCGATCGTCGTTCTAATCAGCCGTCTTTGTGAGCTTTGAGATCGGACCGGACCGTGCCTCAGCCAGACGCCTTCGCGCCCGATCCTCGATTCGTAGTTCACGAGTTCCAGCCGGCTGGATGGAACTCGTATTTCTGTAGCTACTGCAGCCTGCCAAAGGCCCTCCACAAGCCCTGCGGCCACGCGTACACCTGTCTCGGGTGCACGACCTGCTCGGACGCGATCTTTTCGAAGAGGGCCGCACAGCAGCGCCGTCAACGAAATCTCAATGAGATGCGGCGGCACGGCATCGCGCGGGGAGGCTCGCAGTGAACCGCGTCATCGTGATCGACTGGTGTGCACAGTTCAGCGAGCTAAAGAAACGAGTCGCAGAGCTAGAAAGCCTGCTGGGGCGACCTCCGCTACGAGCCTCGCGCGCGGAGAAATGTGGAGATCGTTTTCGCGCTGGAAAACGACTCTGGAATCCCTGTGACGACAAGCTATTGCGAAAGCTCTATCCGCACGAATCGACTCAGTCCGTGGCCGTGAAACTTCGCCGGACAGTCAGCTCCGTCTATGGCCGGGCGGGGAAGCTCGGTCTCGCGAAAACAGACGAATTTATCGCCAGTCTTGTCGCTAGTAGCCGATTGGGCGAAGTCGGAGCGCGGTTCCGATTCGGAAAAGGTCACGTGCCGGCGAACAAGGGCCTCCGGCGGCCAGGCTACGCCCCCGGACGGATGAGGGAGACGCAGTTCAAGAAAGGCCATCTTCCCTTGAATCACATGCCACTCGGCAGCACCCGGCTCGTCGACGGGTACCTCTACCGCAAGATCGCTGACACGCGGCATGTCCCGTGGACGCGGAACTGGGTCGTTGAACACGTTCGCGTATGGGAGGAAGCCAACGGCCCGCTGCCCCCAGGGCATGCGATCGCGTTCAAGAACGGCGACAGAACGGACATTCGTCTCGGCAACCTCGAATGCATCACGCGCCGCGAGCTGATGGCGCGGAACTCAGTGCACAACCTCCCGAAAGAACTCGTGGGCGTGATCCAGCTCATGGGGGTTTTGAATCGGCAAATCAACAAAAGGAGCAAGGCGCAACCATGAAGAACACTATGGATGATCTACGCAATCACCTCTTCGCCACTATCGAGGCTCTCCAAGACGAAGAGAAACCTATGGACCTGGCGCGAGCTCGCGAGATCGCAAACGTCGGCAAAGTGCTCATTGAATCGGCAAAGGTCGAGGTCGACTTTCTGAAGGTCACAGGTGAGAGGAAGTCCACGAACTTCCTTCCGACCGAGGGCGACGACGAAAAGAAACCACTACGCAGAATCGCCTCATGACCGTTGCCCAGCTCGACGTAGCTCTCGACCGTCCGATGCCGCAGGCACCGGACGCGGAGCGCGCTGTCCTGGGCTCGATCCTCATCAACAACCACGCCTTCTACCGCGTCGTCAGTGTTATCAATACGGACGATTTCTACCGCGACGCGCACCGGACGATCTTCGCGACGATGCGGCGCCTGGCCGAGCAGTCGCGCGAGATCGATCCGCTCACACTGCGCGAGGAGCTGTCAAAGAATGAGCAGCTCGAACAGGTAGGCGGATCGGCGTATGTGGCGTCGCTCGTCGACGGCATCCCGGACATTGCCAACGTCGAGCGCTATGCCCGCATCGTTAAAGAGAAGTCGACGTTGAGGCGGCTGATCGTGATGGGCAACTCGGTGATGCGCGCCGCGCTCGATGCTCCGAGCGAGCCCGCGGACGTGCTCAACATCGCCGAGAAGTCGATCTATGAGATTGCCGAGGGATCGATCGAGAAGGGGTTTGTGGCGCTGGATCGGATCACGCGGACGAATATGGCCGCGATCGAGCAGCTCCAGCACGCCGGCCGACTGCTTACCGGTATCCCAACCGGCTACGACCGCTTCAACGAATTCACCTCTGGCTTCCAGAATCAGGACCTGATCATCATCGCGGCGCGGCCTTCGATTGGAAAGACAGCGTTTATGATGAACATCGCTGAGTCGATTGCGATCCCGGAGCGTTCGGGAGGGCCGCGGCCGCCAGCACAACGTCTTTACTCGGTCGGCGTCTTCTCGCTCGAGATGTCGAAAGAGCAGATCACCCTGCGCATCCTCTCCTCTGAGTCCGGAGTGTCGAATCATCTGATTCGCGCCGGCATGCTCAGCGAGCGCAACTGGCGCGATCTCGCGGAAGCCTCGGCACGTATGGCGAAAGCGAAGATCTTTATCGACGACACCCCCGGGATCGACGTGATGGAGGTTCGTGCAAAGGCCCGCCGTCTGCGGATGGAGCACGGCCTCGACATGATCATGCTCGACTACCTCCAGCTTATGTCTGTGAAAGGGAAGACCGAGTCGCGCAACCAAGAGATCTCTCAGATCTCCCGAGGCCTGAAAGCGGTAGCTAAGGAGCTCAACGTGCCGCTGATCGCGCTTTCGCAGCTCTCCAGGCGCCCAGAGCAGCGTAGCGGCGATCATCGCCCTCAGCTCTCCGATTTGCGCGATTCAGGCTCCATCGAGCAGGACGCTGACGTCGTTTGCTTCATCTACCGCGACGAGGTCTACAACAAGGACACGGAAGAGAAGGGCATCGCCGAGATCATCATCGGCAAGCAACGTAACGGCCCGATCGGCGACTTTAAGCTCGTCTTCCGAAACGACATCACAAAGTTCTTCAACTACGAGCCGACCCCGGACTACTGATATGGCCAACCCAGCTCAAATCCGCAAGATCCGCGCGATGGTGTCGACGCTGCACCTGGACGATGACGACTACCGTCAAATGCTTCGCAGCGTCACCGGAAAGGAGTCCTCGAAGGATCTCTCGAATGAGGAGGTCACTGACGTCGTCACTCATCTCGCTCGCGCCGGCGCGCCAGATACGACAGTGCGCGATGAGAAGCGCGCCCGAAAGCCGAAGGCAGGCGGCTCTCGCACCGACGCTCAGATGAGCCGCATCAAGCGCAACTACGCTATCCTCGGCTGGCATTCAGTCGCTCAGCAGACCGCCTGGAACAAGCACTGCTGCCGTCAATCGTGGCCACAGACAACTCAGCACGCCACGAAGATCATTGTCGGACAGGAGCGCTACGCCGCCACCGTTTTAGAGAAATGGTCTGGCACGCATCGCGAGGACATTCTTCACCACGCCGACGTCGAGATCACTGCCCACGAAGCCGCCCGGATCGGCGCTGCCGGTGACGACGACGCCATCTCATCAATCGCGGCCGCCCACCTACTCCTCCTCGGCAAACACGCCGGCTCGAACCTCCGCTGCTAGGCGCCTTCTCTCATAGGC
>Ga0247666_1000099_pt1 | contig 44271 bp, 36 predicted proteins | sample CNK07_metaG_FD_183025 | JGI IMG/M metagenome (GOLD analysis project Ga0247666, IMG submission 183025) | Soil microbial communities from Purdue University Martell Research Forest, Indiana, United States - CNK07 | ecosystem: Environmental > Terrestrial > Soil > Temperate forest > Bulk soil...
GCCGGAGGAGGATTGTGATTGGCTCTCACCCTCCCCGGCTCCTCACACGACTCGTAGTTACGAGTCGAGCAGTGCCCGACCCGCGGCCACAAACCGCGGGTCGGATTTTATTACGGAATGGTGCGAGAGAGTCAGGCGATCTGTTACAGAGTGCGAACGCCGGCTATCCCCTGACTGGAGGCCGATGTCCGGGCGGCATTGATCGCTGACTCTCGACGGGAGATACGTCGGTATCTTCCACTCGCCCATCCAGCGCAGATTACACAGATCATTACGTCGAGGCGAGACGCCTCGACGCCGCGGGCGAGACGCCCGGCGAGACGCCCGCACTCCTATCTCAGGCGCTCGAAGCAGCGATCGCACCATGCGGCGGAGTATGGTCCGTTCGGAGCATGGCGGAGATGACCGGGGGCGCCGCAGTTCACGCAGATGCCGCAGAATCCCGGTTCCACTCCCTGCGACCGCAACACCTCGGGCTTCGTTGCCCAGAGGCCGCAGTAGCATCCCCGCGCATTCGGCTCGATCGGCGCCTCACCGGCGGTCAAAGCGACCTCCTTCGCAGCAGTCTTCGCAGCAAGCTACGACGCCTGAATCGACGATGACGACACTCTGCGGATCGGCAGCGTATTGCTGACGAGCGGCGACGGCTCGGTTTGCGCGTTCTCGCTCCGAGCCTCCGCGTCGATCGGCGGATCGATGAGATCGTGGAGCATGACCATCGCTTCGAGCTTGGCCGCGATCCGCTGCTTCGTCTCACCATCGGCGCGCATCATATCGGCCAGAAACACGTAGGCCGAGCCGCGCGCGTTCTTGTCCCAACGCTGTACGAACGCCGTCAGTTGATCGAATGTGCGGATACCGGTGCGCTCCACGAACGGGACGAAGTGACGCGCCAGGTGCGTGCGCAGCCGTGCCTCCCCCACCCACGTCTTGACCTGCGGGTAGGAGAAGCCGGTGCGGAGCGCGATCTCGATCGGCTCGCTTGTGGCCAGGTTCTCCACGTTGTCGACTCCCTCCCGCTCCAGACGAAAGGCGTGGCTCCCGTTCATGCCGGACACTTTATTGAGATTCGTCGAGCCGTAGCCTGGTCCTTCGGCATTGCGCAACACGCGGTTGGCCAGATGCTGAATCGTCTTCAGCGCGCGGCTCGGAAAATAGCCGAAGAAGAAGCCGAGCACGGGAAGCAGCGCCGCCATCTGTTCGTACGAGCGGTGAATGCCCGTGACATTGCCGACGGAGCTGACCACGTTGAACGCGGCCTTTCCCGCTGCCGCGGCCGTATCCTGCTCAGCGAACAAGATCGAAAGTCCGAATGCTGCCACGAGTGCCGTCGTGCTGGCGACGGTGATTCGCACCGCCGCGGAGACGAAGGCGCTCGGCGAGAGGTCGACGCAGAAGTAGCCGCGGATGAGTTGCGCAATCGAATAGATGTAGGCGCCGAGAAAGCCGAACGCGAACGCGGTCAGACTGTGGGCGACCATGTGAAAGTGGCCGTCCTTAGTGTAGTTCTCGACGTACGGCCCGAGGAGCAGCAGATTCGCGCCGCGGCTGAAGTCGAGACCCGGCCGGGGCATGTCGCCGGCGCCACCGACAGGCTTGAGCAGCAGTAACACGGCTGCTCCAAACGCGACGACAGTCGCCATGCCGGACACGGCGACCACATAGTCACGCCAGTGGAACTGCTTGGCGATGTACTCCTCGATCCAGACCCTGTTCGGCTCCCAGAGCGCGCCAAGTTCCCGCCGGATGCGACGCGTCTTCTCCTTTCCCATGGAAAACGTGTACGAAATCGCCATGAGCGCCGGAAAGAGCACGGCGAAGAAGAGAAGAAGGAGGTTGTAGCCGAAGAAGGGAGGATCGAACCACGTCGCCACGGTCCTCAATGCCGCGACGGGTGTGAGCTGCGGCAGCAAGAACCAGACGCTGCCAACCAACGACGCCGCGACAACCATCAACAGCACGAGTGAGAACAAACCGACGAGCGATGACCGGTTCATGGGGGCCTCCGGGACTGTTTCCGTAACGACATAGTGCGACAGAGGGGGCTGTCGTTACAAGTGACGGACACTCGGAGGTTCGGGACGTATAACTCTTACCGTCAAGTGGCGGCACCCTCGCAGCCCGACGTCGGCCAGGGGGTGCCGACGCGCGAGGATGCCGCCGCTTCACGGCCGGCTGTCAAATGGCGACACCCTCGAGCCCGGTGTGCAGGCCAGGAGGCCAGCACGCGAAGATGCCGCCGCTTCGCAGCCGGATGCGCAGTCCAAATCCAAAGGAGAGTTGTGGCGTGAATGCCACTGCGCAAACCGATGCGGTTACGCGCGAGGAGGGGAACGCGGGTCGGAAGGTGTGGCGAGAAGAACCAGCGCCGGCTGGAGCAGGCGCGGCTCCACGCGCGCGAACGCGACGAGCCCTACGAACAGCGTGAGGAACGCTACGATGATGGCGAGCGCCTCTTCGAGCGAATTACGATCGAGGGCGAGGTCATCCGAGACAGAGATAATCGGGAAGAGCAGGACGAGGATCGCGGCAAGGGCGAGCAGCGCTTTGCCCGAGCGCCGCGGCACGAACGCGAATGCGGCCACCGCCACGGCCAGCCAGACAGCGTTGAAGAGAATCTCGATCATTTGCGTTTCGCGGCAGCCGGCTTCTCGACCGGCCGCCGCATTGTAAGGCTAAGTCTCACGGTCCGCAGACAGTTTCGATCAACTTTGCGCAAACCTGATACGGGTCCATGTTCGCGGCAGGCCGGCGGTCTTCGAAGTAACCGCGGCCCGCATTTGTGGTCGCCATCGGGATGCGCACGGAAGCGCCGCGGTCGCTGACACCGTAGCGGAACTCATGAATGGGAGCGGTTTCGTGAAGTCCGGTCAGCCGCTCTTCGTTGTGCGCGCCGTAGACCTTGATGTGCTCGTCGTGACGCTTCGCGAGTTTCTTCATCGCTTCTTCGATGACCTTGATGCCGCCATCGGCGCGCGTTTCTTTCGTCGAGAAGTTCGTGTGCGCGCCCGCTCCGTTCCAATCGCCTTTGACCGGCTTCGGATAAAGCGTGGCGCTGATGCCGAACTCCTCGCCGATGCGGTACAGCAGCCACCGCGCCAGCCAGAGCTCGTCGGCGATGTCAGGCGCCTGGACCGCTCCCACCTGGAACTCCCACTGCGCCGGCATGACCTCGGCGTTCGTTCCGACGATGTGGATTCCAGCGCGGATGCAGGCGTCCGCATGCGCTTCAACGAGATCGCGGCCGAACACCTCGTCGGCACCGACGCCGCAGTAGTAGCCGCCCTGCGGCGCGGGGAAGCCGCTGGCAGGCCAGCCGAGGGGACGATTCCCTTCGAAGAGCGTGTACTCCTGCTCGATCCCGAACCAGCAGTCGTGCTCTTTGTATCGTTCGGCCACCTCGCGCAGAAACGCGCGCGTGTTGCTCGGATGAACCGTGCCGTCCGGATTGAGCACCTCGCAGAGAACGAGCACGTCGCCGTCGCGGTGCAGCGGATCGGGCATCATCTTCACCGGCCGCAGAAGAAGGTCGCTGAAATGCCCGGTAGCCTGCTCGGTGCTCGACCCGTCGTAGCCCCACTCAGGGATGTCGGTGAGGGACTTCACCGAGTCGATGATCTTCGTTTTTGAACGCAGCTTTGCCGTCGGTTTTTGCCCATCGATCCAAATGTATTCCGCCGTGATTTTTGCCAAGGAACTGACCTCCTGCTTGAGATGTCACAAGATAGCAGAACGGCCCGCGCTCAAATACGGTGCCGTTCAGATCCGGCCTGTTCAGGGAACGATGAGGCGATCTGCTAGACGCGGCTCGCCTCGGACGCGCTTTGCAACTCCTGGCCCACCCTGCTCACCACGACCCGATTTTTCCCGAGTGATTTGGCTTGATACATGGCGGAATCGGCGCGCCGGAGCAGGTCGGTCTGCTCCAGCTCCAGCGACCGGTTGGGATCGGTGTCGGGGACATGTTGCGCGATGCCCAGTGACGCCGAGAGCAGCCCGCGCAGCCGCAACGGCTGCATACTGAAACCCCACTCCCGGTCGAGAAAGACGGTCTGCTCGATCGTCTGGCGGATCTCCTCGCAGACCGCCATCCCCTCTTCGAGCGTGGTGTTCGGAAGGAGGATGACGAACTCGTCCCCGCCGTAGCGCGCGACGGTCGCTTCCTCTTGCGGAACGATGCGCTTCAGGAGAAAGCCAACCTCGCGCAGCACCTGGCTGCCGGCCAGATGGCCGTGAGAATCGTTGATGGCTTTGAAGCGGTCGAGGTCCATGAAGATCAGCACCCCTTCGCGGCCGCTCTTCCGCGCCTCGGCGATGCTGTCGTGCAAGCGGACGTTGAACCAGCGGTCGTTGTAAAGGCCGGTCAGATCGTCTTTCTTGGCGAGCTCGTGGGCGCGCTTGGCGTCGAGCGCGTTCTGTAACGTGAAGGACGTGTAGCCGGCGAAGATCTCCAGCAGCGTCTTGTCGCGCTCCGTGAAGATGCTCCCCTCCAGCCGGTTGATCAACTCCAGTACGCCGCAGACGGTTTTGCCGATGTAGATCGGTACGCAGACGACGGAGTGGGTCTTGTGGCCGAGCTGCTGATCAAACTCCGAGTAGAAGAAGTCGTCTTCCTTGACGTCAGCGGAGAGATAGGGCGTGCCGGTCTGGTAGACCTGCCCGACGATGCCGAACTTCGCGGAGAGCCGCTGACCGATGAGATCGCGGCTGGATCCCCCGAAGGTGGCGATGAAGACGAGCTCGTTCTCTCGGCGCACGGCGACCTTCCGGAAGGGATCATCGAGGAGGATCGAGCCCGACTCCGAGGGGACGAACTCGTTGGCCTTCTGCAGGATCTGGCGAAGGATGAGATCGAGATCGACGTCGGACTTGCGGGAAAGCCCCGCTTTCTGGCGCTCCAGGAAGCGTTCCAACTGCGGAATCTCGAGCGCGTGAAATTGAATCATGGTGTCGTCGTGATGGAGCGATTATACGAGTTGCTTCCCTCAGCGGCGAACGCATCGAGTTCAAAAGAGATCCCACCTCATCCACCGCCGTCCCCTACAATCCGCGTCATGCGAAAACTGTTCATTGTCATCGCCGCGCTCACCGCCACATCACTCGTTGCCCAGCAGGATTTCAGCAAGGTCGAGATCAAGGTTACAAAGGTTGCAGGCACGGTGTACATGCTGGCCGGCGCCGGCGGCAACATCGGTGTGTCGGTGGGCGACGACGGCATCGTCATCGTCGACGACGAGTTCGCGCCGCTCGCGCCGAAGATCCGGGAAGCACTGCACGGGATCACGGCCAGGCCGATCAAGTTCATCCTGAACACGCACTACCACGGCGATCACACCGGCGGCAACGAAGTGTTCGGCCACGACGGCCCGATCATCGCTCACGAGAACGTGCGCAAGCGCCTCGCTTCCGGCTCGAAGGCAGCCGGGCGCGAGACACCTCCCGCACCGAAGGACGCGCTGCCGGTGATCACGTTCAACGACCGCGCCACGCTGCACGTGAACGGCGAAGACATCCGCGCGGTCCACATGCCTCACGGCCACACCGACGGCGACGCAGTCATCTACTTCACGCAGTCGAACGTCGTCCATATGGGCGACGACTTCTTCAACGGTATGTTCCCTTTCGTCGACGTCGACAACGGCGGCAGCGTGCGCGGCATGCTGGCCAGCGTCGACAACGTGCTGAAGACGCTCCCCGATGACGCGAAAGTCATCCCCGGCCACGGTCCACTGTCGGACAAAGCAGGCCTTCGCGCCTTCGCCGAGGTCCTGCGCGGCACGAGCAACGCGGTCGCCGCAGCACTGGCGGCAGGCAAGTCACTCGATCAGATGAAGCAGGAGAACATCCTCGCGCCGTGGGATAGCTGGGGCCAAGGCTTCATCAAGAGCGACGCGTGGCTGGCGCTGCTGGTGTCGGAGGCGAAGAAGCCGTAGCGGATTGGTGTGATCTTCGATGACAGTTGGCGAACGTAGGTCGCCGCTCTTCTCTCGCCCGCAAGAGCAGGCGTCGGAGATCGGACCGCCCCTTTGCTTCACCGGGGAGCAGCAAGGCCAATTCTCTGCCGCCCGCTGAAGCGGGCTTCGCAAATTGGAGGGACCCCAGAGACCCCCGGCTGAAGCCGGGGGCTACGGATCTCAAACCGTGACACATTCGATCCGTTCAGACGGTATCTGACTCCGGTGATCCAGCGGCGATTCCCACCGTCATCGTGCACGAAGTTACGACAAACACCGATGATGAGAGATCCGTAGCCCCCGGCTTCAGCCGGGGGTCTTAGCGAACGTTCCCATCAGCCCAAGCCCGCTTCAGCGGGCGACAGAACGATTCCGGCGGAACACAGGCTCCTAAAGCAGGCTCTGGGAGATTGGACCGCCCCTGAGCCTCCCTGCTCCAGCTGGGAACCTCAAGGCCAATTCTCCTGCCGCCCGCTGAAGCGGGCTTCGCAAATCGGAGGGACCCCGGAGACCCCCGGCTGAAGCCGGGGGCTACGGATCTCACAACCGTGACACGTTCGATTCCGTTCAGACGGTATCTGACTCCGGTGGTACAGCGGCGATTCCCGCCGTCATCGTGCACGAAGTTCCGGCAAACACCCATGATGAAAGATCCGTAGCCCCCGGCTTCAGCCGGGGGTCTTCGAGAACGTTCCCATCAGACCAAGCCTGCTTCAGCGGGCGACAGAACGATTCCGGCGGAACACAGGCTCAACCGCGATCCAGCCGTTATCGTGCGCGAAGGTTCCGGCAAGCAACCGATAACGAGATCACGCCAAGCAGTACATATCGGCAGTCTCGGGCCTTCGCAGATCGTGTTCACCGATGTGCATTCCGAGGCGACTGGCGATTTCAACTGTGACACGACACTAGTTGCGACTCACATCGCCAACGACTAGGCCTCATCACGCCTGCAATCGCGCCCGATGCACCACCTCGGCGGTTGCGAGCAGCAAGATCGCGATCGCGGCGTACATCGCTGTTACGCGCATCGCCGGGGTTGAGAAGAATCCGGCGAAGTCGAATGCTGGGGTCTGACCGTGATCGTTCACGACGACGTACCAGAATGTCAGGAATCCGACGATAAAGGTCTTTGGATTGCCGCTGATGATGCCGAGGGCGGTGGCGGAGGCGGCGACGAAGGCGATCCCGATCAGTAGCGCCGGGAGGCGGATGGGGTGCGCGATCGCGATCTGCAGCACTGGCGCGGCGAGCAGCAGCGTCGCCACGAGCGCGGAAGATGTGAGCTTCCACGTCACGAAGCGCTCGCGTAGGTGCGGCGCGGCGTAGATGAGGCCTGTGGTTCCGGCGCGACGGTCGCGCGACGCGACGTCGGCGATGAAGATGGCCACGATCCCGAAGGTGATCGGGAGCGAGTCCGGTGCCGCGAGCGACGCGATGCTGATGCCGATGAGCGCGAAGATGGTGAACGGCGTCGAGGAGAACGTCATCATCGCGTCCTTCAGCGCCGCGCCGCGGACCGGGATCGCGGCGATTGGACGCCCGAACGGGCGCGCCAGCGCATTGAAATTGCGCATCCATCCTCGTTTGCCTTTGGCGCCGGCAGCGCGGAGGCGGGCCGGATCGAATCGGTGAAAGAAGAGTTGCGCGAACACGAGCAGTGGTATCGGCGTCACCGTTGAGACGATGCGCGTGGCCCAGGCACCGCCGCCGAGGTTGAGTCCGGCGATCGTGACGGGCGCCATCGCCGGATTGAAATTGGATGAGCCGATCGACATCGACGTCGTGTGAAAGTTGTGCCGGATCTGCTCGAAGAGGTAACCGAAACTGCTGAAGTCGAAGTAGCGAAGAACGCCGCCGCCTCCGTGCTCCATGGAACTGGCCACGATGCCGAGGGATCCGCAATAGAAAAAGAAGTAGAGGACGTCGCCGATGCGGCCGGAGAGCCAGGGAATCGACTCGAAGACGATCGCGACAACGGAGACGAACACGATCGTCGACGGCGTGACGATCGCGTATTGCTTCATGAAGAGCAGCGGCTCGAGCGGCGCTTCGCCGCGGACGACCTGCATGGCCATCGACACCAGCATGAAGCCGAAGACGAAGGTGGAGAGGAAGACGACGTTGCCGAGAAACTTGCCGAGGATGTACTCGCTCGTCCGCATGGTCGTCGAGGCAATCACGTAGCCGCAACGCGAGTCGACGTCGCGGCGAACGGCGTTGGAGATGACGTAAAACCCGAACAGACCGATGAACATCGACGCCAGCATCGACGTGCCCATCCCGATGGCAGCGGAGTTGTAGAGAACGCGCGCTCCATGGATCTGCATCAGCGTTCTTCCGGTGGACGTGGCGGGAACCCAGACGTACGCAAAGCCGCTCAGAAGCAGGAAGACGATCACCGTCGACGGGCGGCGGAACCGGATCAGAAAGTCCGCGCGAACGATGGCCGCGATACGCTCGATCACGCTGCCGCCTTCTCCCGCATGGTGTAAAGGAAGGCATCTTCGAGCGTCGGTTCGGCCGCAGTCGCGCCGCCGCGCGGCTCATCGCCGCTGACGATGCGAACGTGAACGCCGTCCGACTTGCGCACGGCGCTGGAGACGCGCGCGGTGCGTCGCAACTCGTCGAATCGCTCCGACGGCACCACCATCTCCCAAACACTCCCCTCGGCGCCTCTCATCAATTCCTCGGGTGTGGCGCAGGCGACGATCGAGCCGCCATTCATGATGGCGATGTGCGTGGCCACCGATTCGACGTCGGAGACGATGTGCGTGGAGAGGATGACGAGCTTGCCGAGACCGGCGTCGGCGAGAACGTTGCGGAAGCGGACGCGCTCTTCCGGATCGAGGCCCGCGGTCGGCTCGTCGACGATGACGAGATCGGGATCGTTGACCAGCGCCTGCGCGATGCCCAGCCGTTGCTTCATACCGCCGGAGAATCCGCCGACCGGCCGCTTGGCGACGTTGTGCAGGTTCACCATCTCCAGCATCTCGTTGATACGCGCGCGGCTGTGGACGCCCTTCAGCGCGGCGAAGTAGCTGAGAAACTCGTGCGCGGTGAGGTTGTCGTAAACGCCGAAGTCCTGCGGGAGGTAGCCGAGCCGGCGGCGAATCTCGTTGGGGTTGCGGGCAACGTCCACGCCGTCGAACTGAATCGTTCCGGCGGTCGGACGCGTGATCGTGGCGATCATCTGCATCAGCGTCGTCTTGCCCGCGCCGTTGGGGCCGAGGAGCCCGAGGACACCGCTGCCGATCGAAAGGGAGAGATCGCGGACGCCGTAATTGCCGCCGCGAAACCGTTTACTGACGCCTTCGAGATGAAGCATGCGCACCTATACGGAGCGCGAGCGCGGCGGTTATCAGGAGGGCGAGCGTGATCAGGCTGATCATCCTGCCGGTCACGAACGCCTGCGGAAGATAGACGACGCGAACTTTGTGATGACCGGCCGGTACGAAGACGCCGAGAAATGCGTGATTGGCGCGGACGATTTTCTTCGGCTGGCCGTCGACATATGCGCGCCAACCTCTCCACGCCGTCTCGGAGATGACGACGAAGCCATCGCGCGTCATCACGGCATCGAGATCGAAGCCGAGCTTGCGCGGATGGATGGCGACGGTTCCGGGACCGTTCGGCAAGTCGCGCGCGGCACCGGGAAGGTCGAGCCAGGCCAGCTCGGCGAAGTCGGTTGCGGCAACCATGTCCTCGACATCGTTGCTGACTCCTACACGAATGTTATGCGGCACGAACGCGCGCGGCAGTACACGCATGTTTTCGACGACGCGCGAGCCGTGATCGGCGACGACGTTGCGCCAGCCGTCCGGGACGGGATCGCCGTCCGGCACCACCGCGAACCGGACGTTCAGCATCGACAGCATCGGACGCGTCAGATCGTCGATCTGATTGAATCCGAACCCTCCGCGGCGGCACCAGGCGGGAAATGTCTCGTCGTACGCCGTGAGCGTCATCGCCGTCAGGACGCGGGCATCTTCGAGGCCGTACATCGTGGCCGTGTTGGGGAAGAGTCCCGGACCGGTGGCGACGATGCGAAACGGCTCCTGAATGCTCTGCAACGGCTGGAAGAGCGCGAGTTGCGGATAGGCGATGCGGGAGTCGTTAGCAGGAACGAGCGCGCCGTCGGAGATCGTGCGCTGCAGGAGAATGAGCGCGAGGAGGACCGGAATGGCGAGCTTCCGGTTCGCCAAGAGCACCACGATTGCCGCCAGCGCCAGCGGCACCACCTCGGCCACGAAACGCGGCATATCGATCGACCCGGCACGCATCGCCGAAGCGGGTACGGCAAGAGCCACGAGCAGTCCCACCATCACGATTCCTGCGCGATCGGAAAGAACATCCACTGCGAGCGCCGCCAGGATCGCCAGGCAAAGCGGGACGGCGGAAGCGAGGCGGTCGTTCAGAGCGAGATTGAAAAGTGGCGATCGGTGAAGGAGCTGGGCAACCGGCCAGGCGTTGGCACCGGCGAGAAGGGCGAGGAATCCGAGAATCGCGAAGAACCATCGCTCTCTACCTCGGCCTCGCCACAGCGCGAAGATCGCCAGCGCCAGTGCGATGCTCCCCGCTTCCGCTCGCGCCATCGGGAAGTTGCGAAATGAGGTGCGGGCGAACGGCAGCAGATCCGACAACAACGCCGCGCGCGGAAGGCCGGCGGGTACGCGCAATGTGCCGGGCGCAAAAAACTCGGTACGGATGCGATGCTCGACCGTTTGGTTGCTCGCGTCGAGCATCGGCAGAATGGCGATGGCGCTGAGCAGCAGCGCGAAGATGCCGGCGCCGATCGCATACGCGAACGCGCGGACTCGCTGCTTGCCATCACGGCGCGCCAACTCGAAGACCCCGTACGCGGCGCCGATTGCGGTGACGTGCAGGAGCGTCTCGGGATGACCAGTCAGCGCCTCGAGCGTGAGCGCAACCACAAGAATCACTGCGGATCGGATCGAAGGCACAGCGACGACGCGGCGCGTGGCCAGCAGGATGAGCGGGAACAGCGCCCAGCAGAATCCAAGCGGCCAGAGAATTTGCAGCGCGATCGGAGCGCCGAACGCAAATACTGCCGCGGAGACGAGCGACGCCATCTCGCTGCACTCCAGCTCACGCGCGAGCAGAAACGCACCGAGCGCGGCGAGGAAGAAGGCGATCGAAGCAGTAAAGCCGAAGCTCGCCGCGACCGGCAGAAGCAGGGCGATCAGCGTGAATGGACTGAACGGCGCCGGCTGTGCCTCCCCCGCCAGAATGTCGCCACATCCCTCGAAGCGATTGAGGAGCGGCCACTCGCCGTGGCCGATGGAATGGCGCACCGCCTGCCGCCACGGAATCATCTGAAAGGCGATGTCGAACAGCATCCGATTCTGCGGCTCGGGCACAGCGAGCTCGCTCTGATGCGCATACAACGGCTCACTTGAGTACGTGAGCTCGACCGGTGCGTAAACGCGCCCCGTGAGCAGTGCCCGCCCTGTGAAAACCAGCGGCAGCAGAAGGAGCACGAGCGCCACGCCACGCGTGAGGTGCGTAATGTACGCGTGCGCGAGGACGATCAAACCGAGAGCGGTCGCAAGGTAGAGAACTAGTGTCATCCGAAGCGCGGCGAAGGATGACACATCGTGATCATTGCTCGATGAGCGAGCGACTCTTTTATCCGCAGATGACGCAGATAGACGCAGATGTTTCCATCTGCGTTCATCTGCGTCATCTGCGGATCAGTAATAACGCGTTTACGATGCTGACGTGATCATCGCCCAACTCCTCCTCCCCGGCGCCTCCGCCTACGAGCGCAAGTCGCAGGCGATCGACGCGGTCGCGCTGGCGGCGGAGCACGATGTGCGCGTTGGCGCCGTCGCGGATGCGGATATCGTGCACATCTACGCGCCCCGAATCCTTGATTCTGCCGCGTTGCGAGACATTACCCTCCCCTTCGTCAGTAACGTCCGGCCAAAGGCGTCCCGCTTCTCCTGGCGCAAGGTTCGCCAGCCTGCACGCGTCATCACGCCCCTCAAAGAGCCTCGCGATCTCCCGAAAACCACGCCCAATCAGGAGACCTCGGCAACTGAAGACGACGAGACCGCGAGGCGGCGACACCGCGAGACGGCGATGCCCGAAGCCTTCATCCCCGAGGCCGTTGGGGACCATTACTTCGATCCGGCAACGCGCCAACCCGGCACCCGGGCCACCATCGGCACCTTCTCGCGCCCCTCGATCCGCAACATCGTCGAACAGACCGCGACGCGGATCCACCGGTTCCGCGACGACGTCGACTGGCTCCTTTTCGACGAGCAGCCGTCGCTCGAGGATCTACGCGGCGTGGACATCTGGGTCGATCCCGCCGTAGAGGAAGAGGACGCTGACGGCTTTGTCGCCGAGGCGATGGCGGCGGGAAAGGCGGTCGTGGCCTCGCGAACAGCGATCAACACACAACGGCTGGAGAAAGGGCGCACGGGCATCCTTGTCCCACGACACGATCCGAACGAATTGACCCATGCGATACTTGCCGCCCTTTTCAAGTCCGAGCTTGCACAGGATATAGTTACGGCATCTCAACAAACGGTCTCGAAGTTCCGCGCCCGGCATCGGGTCCGAGCGCTAGTCCAACTCTACGAATCCATTCTCCAATGACCCGTCTCGAAAACCTGGCGCCTCTCCAAAGCCGCGCCCTCAATCTGGTAAGGGAAGTGGCCACCGAAAAGGAGCTCCGCCCGTTCCTGGTCGGCGGTCCTGTCCGCGATCTCATCCTCGGCAGGGACAACGTCGTCGACGTCGACCTCACGCTCGAGGAAGGGGGATCGACGCTGGCGCGTGCCCTGGCCAAACGAGTGGGTGGCCGGCTGCGATCCTTTCCTCAGTTCCTGACCTACAAAGTCACCGCGGAAGGGCTGCCGGAGATCGACATCGCCACCGCCCGCAAGGAACGTTACCGCTCGCCGGGCGCGTTGCCCACGGTCACCGCTGGCAGGCTGAAGGACGATCTCGTCCGGCGCGACTTCTCGATCAACGCCCTGGCCATCGACGTCATGACAGGCGAGATGCTCGACCCGACCGGCGGCGCGCGCGACCTCGAAGCCCGCATCATTCGCGTGCTGCACGACGAGAGCTTCGCCGACGATCCCACGCGCATCTTTCGCGCCATCCGTCTCTGCATCCGGCTCGGTTTCACGCTGGAAGAACACTCGGCGGACCTGCTGCGGGCCGCGCTCGAGAACGGCGCCCTGTCTACGATTGCGAAGGAGCGCGTGTGGCGCGAGCTCTTCCTCGCGTTCGAGGAGGACGACGTCCCCGCGACCGTTGCCGCGTTAAGCAACGCCGGGGCGCTCGACGTGCTGTTCGGCCGGAGGCCCGCGGATCCGAAGCTGCATTCCCGCCTGCAGCGCGCCCGCGCGGCGATCGAAGCAGCGGTCACACAAGCGGATCTCGATCGCGAGGTGATGTACACGGGAGCGATCCTCTACGGAAACGCATCGCCGGTGGACCTCGAGGGCTCCGGCTTTTCGCAGAAACGGGCGCGCAATCTCATCCAGATCGCGAACGAGTTGCCGCGCTTCACGGATGCGCTGGCCGAGGCGACATCGGACCATCAGAGGTTCCGGCTGTTCAAGCACGCCTCGCCGGAGATGCTCAGCATCGTCGCCGCCTCGGCACCCGACGAGCAGCCTCACGTGGCCCGCTTCATGGAGTTTCGATCCTTCAAGCTTCCGCTGCGCGGCAATGACCTCGAAGTGCCGCTCGGCCCGCACGTAGCGCGCGCTCTGGAGAGGACGCGCGAGGCCGTATTTACCGGCGAGATCGAGCAGACGGACGCGCGCACGTTTGCGCGGGCGATGGCGATCAAGTACCTTAACGGCAGTGCGCAGCGGCCGGAAGGCAACGGCCAGGAACCCGTCTGACCGCTGACGACCGGCTTCTGGCGACTCACAACCGTATGCGGCGCTCCGTTTCCTGCTTTGCGCTCCTGATCGCGCTCGTCGCGACCCTGCCTGCCGCCGCGCAATCGCAGCCCCCGCAGCCGCTGCCGGAAGTACGCGACCTGACGCCGCCGCGGCCGCAAGACGCTCCGCACGACATCACCATGGTCGATACCGCTCCCCTCGGCGGCGCCATCGCCATTCCGCTTCCCGAGCGCGAGCGGAGAAAGCAGGCGAAACTCGACGTCCCGGAGCTCGCCGGCTGCCGGCAGGCCCTCGGCACGCAACGGATCGACGGCAGGCTTCCCAGGCCGCTGGTCGACTTCAACATCAACGTCGCGGCCGTCTACCAGCGTCTTTCGATCTTCGAAGGGGGGCTTGTCGTCGTGGAGGTCCGCGGCACGGGAGGCACGATCCGCAAGAAGGTTCTGCTTCCTCCCGACGCTCTGCAGAACTACCTGCACGTCATTTCGCCGCAGGCCCTTGCCTTGGTGCGCGATGGTGACTTGACGAAACCGCGGGACACGCAGCGGGCTCTCCTGCGCGTGTACGACGGCCAGCAGTCATTCGTGGAAAAACAATACGACCCGATGGGGACCCTGCCGAAAGGGCTCGCCGACCAGATCGTGCCGATGCAGGATCTGCTGCGCGCGATCTACCAGGACCGTACTGTGACGAACACCGTCGCCGGCTATATGCCGAAGGTGGGCGATCAGCTCGTCGGCGACGACCGGAAGGTCTACAAAGTGACGCGCGTCGTCAACGACAAGATCGTCGAGCTGCACTGCACGAGTCAGCCGACGATCATCTACGTCGACGTGAAAGACCTCTACAACTACTTCATCGGAACGCCGGGAGCGGCAAGCCGCTGAATACGCTCCGCGTCACTTCCGGCACGTTGCGCGGCCGCCGCGTTCCCGTTCCTCCGCGCGAGACGCGGCCGACCTCGGAGCGCGCCCGCATGGCTTTTTTTAACATCGCCGGCGCGCGGATGGAGGGGGCGCGATTCCTCGATCTGTTCGCCGGCAGCGGAGTGTTTTCCTTCGAGGCGATCTCGCGCGGCGCAACCTCGGCGGTCGCCATCGAGCGGGATCGCAAAGCCGTCGAGACCATCGCCCGGCTCGCCAGCGAGTGGAGCGTTCCGGTGACTCCAATCGCCGCCGATGTCTTCGCCGGAATCCCGCGCCTCGAAGCGAAGGTTACGGGCGGCGCTAAGTTCGACGTGGTATACGCCGATCCGCCATACTCGTTCGGCCGCTACGATGAGCTGCTCGACACGATCGACCGTCAGGCGCCGCTCGCCGAGGGAGCGCTGGTCGCCATCGAGCACCAGCGGCGCAGCGATCCATTCACCATCGAGTGCAAACGGCTGAAAGCGGCTCGCCGCGCGGAGTACGGCGAGATCTGGATCACATTGTTCGAGACTGCTTAAAAAGGATGCTCATGCCGATCGCTGAAATCACGCCCACCGACTTGAAAGCCCTTCTCTCCGGCTCAGCACCGCCGCTCCTTATCGACGTCCGCGAGGAAGGGGAAGCCGCCATCTGCTCGATCGATGGATCGACTCTGATTCCGATGAATACTCTGCCGGAACACCTTGCGGAGATTCCGATCGATCGCCAGGTCGCGCTTTATTGTCATCACGGCTCCCGCTCCTGGATGGTCGCGCAGTGGATGGCACGGAACGGCTATGACGCGTTGTCGCTGGCTGGCGGAATCGATCGTTGGGCGGTCGAGATCGAACCGGAGATGAACCGATATTGATCCGCAGATGACGCAGATGAACGCAGATAGAAAACCATCTGCGTCTATCTGCGTCATCTGCGGATAAAACGAAAGGCCAAATGGAACTGATACTCGACGACGAAGGCACACATACCCTCTTTGGGAATCACGACGAAAACCTGCGCATGCTCGAAGACGAGTTCAGCGTGAAGATCTCCTCGCGCGGCGGCGAGATCTTTGTCACCGGCGCGTCCGACAACGTCGCTCCCGTGGAGAAGCTGCTATCGCAGATGCAGGAGCTCATCGAGCAGGGCTACCCGCTCAAGCGCTCCGACATCCACACCAGCATGCGTGTGCTGCGCGACCGCCCCGATGCCAGCCTCGTCGATTTCTTCACGGACGACGCCGTGCAGGCCTCGGTCCGCCGCGTCGTCACGCCACGCAACGTCGCCCAGAAGATGTACCTCCAGTCGATCCAGGACAACGACATCACCTTCGGCATCGGCCCCGCCGGCACCGGCAAGACCTTTCTCGCCGTCGCGGCCGCCGCCGGCGCGCTCGCCGACAAGAGCGTCAAGCGCATCGTCCTCTGCCGCCCCGCCGTCGAAGCCGGCGAGCGCCTCGGCTTCCTCCCCGGCGATATCGCCGAGAAAGTGAATCCTTACCTTCGTCCGCTCTACGACTCGCTCTTTGACATCGTCGGCTTCGAGAAGGTCGAGAAGCTCATCGAGCGCAGCGTGATCGAGATCGCGCCGCTGGCTTTCATGCGCGGCCGCACGCTCAACGACGCCTTCATCATCCTCGACGAGGCCCAGAACACCACGCCCGAGCAGATGAAGATGTTCCTCACGCGGCTCGGCTTCGGCGCGAAGGCGGTCGTAACCGGCGACGTGACGCAGGTTGATCTGCCTACCGGCGCCAAGTCCGGGCTGCGCGTCGTCCGCCAGATCCTCGAAGGCATCGACCGCATCCGCTTCTTCGACTTCTCCGACCGCGACGTGGTCCGCCATCCGGTGGTTCAGAAGATCGTCATGGCCTACGACCGCGTCGACAAAGAGCGCGAAAAGCAGGAGAAAGTTTGACGAACGTCGAAGTCACCGGCGCCGCCGTGGCGCGGTTCAGCCGCCGCGAGATCGCCGAGTTCGCCCGCCGAACTCTCATCGCCCTCGACCACCTCGGCCGCATCGCCTCCGAGATCAGCGAAGTCACCATCGCCATCGTCGATGACGAGGCCATGCGCAATCTCAACCGCAAGTTCCGCAAGCAGAACAAGACCACCGATGTCCTCACCTTCCCCGCCGACGATTCCGACGCCGACCCCCAAGCCGCCGGCCGCCCCCTCGGCGACATCGTCATCTCCATCGACCAGGCCCGCCGCCAAGCCGCCGAACAGCGACACTCGCAGGCGACCGAGGTGCGATACCTGATCCTCCACGGAATCTTGCACGCACTCGGGTATGACCATGAGACCGATGATGGCGAGATGAACGCGCTGGAAGTGGAAGTGCGGGCGGCGGTGGGGTTGGAGTGACTTCAAAAGCGTTTCACCACAAAGACACAAAGGACACAGAGAAAACCTTTGTGTCCTTTGTGTCTTTGTGGTGAAACGCTTTTGCCTTACGTCAGAACCCCTGATCCTTATGCTCCCCGAACGTCTCTTTCAGCGTATTCACGATCTCGCCAACCGTGCAGTCCTGCCGAACACATTCAACGATCGCGGGCATGAGGTTCGTGTCATTCCGGGCAGCGGCGTCGAGCGTTGACAGCGCAGCGCGCACGTCCCCCTTTCGAGAAGAGCGGAACGTTACCAGCCGCGCCACCTGATCGCGCTCGACCGATTCATCGATGGACATGATCGGCAGCGTCGCGGAACCGTCATCGACGAACTCGTTCACGCCGACGACGATGGCCTTCTTCTCTTCCAGGGCGCGTTGCGCGAGATAGGCCGACTCGCCGATCTCGTGCTGCACGAAGCCGGATTCGATCGCCGCACGAGCCCCGCCCATCGCGTCGATGCGCTCGATCAAAGCGCGCGCGCCGCGCTCGATGTCGAGCGTGCGCGACTCGATCTCGTACGAGCCCGCCAACGGGTCCGCAAACTGCGTCACGCCGCTCTCGAAGGCCAGTACCTGCTGCGTGCGCAGCGCAATCTTGGCCGACTCCTCGGTCGGCAGCGCCAGCGCCTCATCGCGCGAGTTCGTGTGCAGCGACTGGCATCCGCCGAGAACCGCGGCCATCGCCTGGTAGGCCACTCGTACCACGTTGTTCTCCGGCTGTTGCGCGGTCAGCGTAGATCCCGCGGTCTGAGCGTGAAAACGTAAAGCAAGCGACTTCGGATCCTTCGGCGCGTAACGCTCGCGCATCAACTGCGCCCACAGCTTCCGCGCCGCGCGAAACTTCGCCACCTCTTCCAGGAAATCGTTGTGCGCGTTGAAGAAAAACGAAATGCGCGGCGCGAACGAGTCGATATCGAGCCCGCGATCCACGGCCGCCTGCACGTACTGCAATCCGTTCGCGAGCGTGAACGCCACTTCCTGCACGGCCGTCGATCCCGCCTCGCGGATGTGGTAGCCGGAGACCGAGATCGTGTTCCAGCGCGGCACTTCCTTCCCGCAGAACTCGAAGACGTCGGTAACGAGACGGAGCGACGGTGCCGGCGGGAAGATGTACGTCCCGCGCGCCGCGTACTCCTTGAGGATGTCGTTCTGAATCGTGCCGGAGAGGCTCTTCCAGGCAATCCCGCGGCGCTCGGCCACGACGAGCAGCAGCGCCAGCAGAATCGACGCCGGAGCATTGATCGTCATCGAGATCGAGACGCGGTCGAGCGGGATGGCGTCGAACAGTGTCTCCATGTCGTCGATGGAGTCGATGGCCACGCCGACGTTTCCCACCTCGCCGCGCGCTCGAGGATCGTCGGAGTCCATGCCGATCTGCGTCGGAAGATCAAAGGCGACCGAAAGACCGGTCGTCCCCCGCTCGAGCAGATAGCGATAGCGCTTGTTCGATTCCGCCGCGGTGGAGAAGCCTGCGTACTGGCGCATCGTCCAGAGCTTGCCGCGATACATCGAAGCCTGCGGGCCGCGCGTGTACGGGAACGCTCCGGGCTCGCCGAGGTCGTGGGCGGGATCGAAACCACGGGCGGCGAGATCGTCGGGATCGAAAAAGAGTTTCGAATCAGTCATGAAGACGCAATGATAGTGGCCCGGGCCTCATCGCTGGCCCACGACGTGCTCAGGCGTGTTCCACCGTTGCATGAGCGCGAATACCGGTGATTCGCAACACCAGAGGCACTTTGGCGTACGGCTTATAATCCAGCCCCCTTTGCGCACCGCCCAACCATGAGTGTCAGCGGCAACCTGAAAACGATGCTTCCGGGCGATCTGCTCCAGTGGCTGAGCCTCGGGCAGAAGACCGGCACGCTCATGGTCTCGAACAAAGGCACGCAGAAGAAGATATTCTTCAGCAACGGGCGCGTGATCTCCTCCGCATCAAACGATCCGCGCGAATACCTCGGGCAGTTCCTCATGAGCCACGGTTACATCACCGAGGAGGAGCTCATGAAGGCGATGGAGGTGCAGCAGCAGTCCGGCATCCTCCTTGGGAAAATCCTCGTCATGATCGACGTGATCAACGAAGAGGACCTGCAGCGCCTCATGCGCCTAAAGGCCGAAGAAGAGATCTACGACATCTTTCTCTGGAACGAGGGCGACTTCCAGTTCATCGACGATGAGCTTCCGCAGATGGAGATGATCCCGCTGCGCGTCGACGTCACTGGCCTGATCATGGAAGGAACGCGCCGCGTCGACGAATGGAACCGCATTCACACGCTGATCGCGCACGAAGCGCTCGTGCCGACGATGGTAAAAGAGATTCCGCCGGAAGAGCTCGAAGACGATGCCCAGCGAACCGTGATCAACGCCATCGACGGCCGCCGCTCGCTGGCCGAGCTGGTGCTGGAGAGCCGTTCCTCATCGTTCAATGTTGCATCGACGGTCTATCACTTCACCCGCGAGGGTTACGTGAAGCTGAACGATCCGACGGTGATGGCTGTCAAGGCGCCCGAGGAGATCGCGCCGTTCGAAGACTCCTCGGACGACGACGAGATCCTCTCCCTGATCGCCCGGGCCCAGCATTCGCTGCGGAATCGCGAATATGAGAAGGCGCAGCGTCTGCTCAAAGCGGCCGAGAATCTCGATCCCAGCCACATGCGCGTGCGGAACGCGATCAAAGGCGCCGAGTCCGCCATCCTGGCCGACCTTCGCGGCCAGGGGCTGCACGACTCAAAAGTGCCGCGCGTGTCCCGGGCGCTGGAAGAAATTACCCAGATGAACTTCACCCCGAATGAAGGCTTCATGCTCTCCCGCATCAACGGCCAGTGGGACCTCGGCTCGCTGATCAAGATCTCCCCGATCCGGGAGCCCGACGCCATGCTGATCTTCTACAAGCTCTGGCGGGATGGGATCATCGCGCTGGATTGAGGCAAACGCGACAGCCGGCATTTCTAACACTGGTGGGGGGTGGGGAGTCGGGATTGGGGGGTGGGAGAGAAACCGTCCTGCGCCCACTTATCGCAAGTCCTTCCAATCGAGCGCCTTCTCCCCCCGCGCTTTTTGCGGGGGGAGAAGGTGCCGAAGGCGGATGAGGGGGGCGTTGCAAACTACCAGAAGCACGGCTTTCCCTCACCACCCTCACCGGCACGTAATTTGCGTTCGGCTTCCCGGCAATGAACGACCTCCTCACAGTCAGCAGCGTGCTCGAGATCACACTCGCGGACATCGACCATCAGGAAGAGGCACGCCGGCACGAAAACAGCGACGTCACCGATGTGATGAACTGGATCGCCGGTTTCCGCCGGCGATCCCGAGTCCTCGCGCAGAACGTGCAGACGCTCGAGCTCTCACCGGTGAGGTGAGAGCTCTTCACGCGCGAAAGCACGCGTCCGGCTTATTGCGTGGACGTTGAGCTCGTGCTCGTAGCAGTATCGGTGGTCGAAGTCGTGTCTGTCGTCGCCGACGTATCCGTTGCCGTCGTCGCCGAGGTATCTGTAGTTGTCGTGGTCGACGTCTCGGTGGTAGTCGTGGTCGAAGGCGGCAGCAAATTGATCTTCGCACCGTTCGCCGGCGTCACCGTCAGTTCCGTGTATTCCCACTTCTCCCCGGCCTTCGTGGCGACGGCGTGAACGCTGCCTTTGCCCTTCGGCCCGGAAATCGGGAAGTCGAGAGTGGCGTGTCCACCGCCGCTGTCAACGTTCACGCTGCCGCTCACCATCAGACCCGCTTCGATCGGGGTTCCAAGCGCAGCCGTAACCGCCGGATCGCTCTGTGCGCGCTTCAGCGCTTCCTGGTAAACGTCGCTCTTCTTCATCGCGCCGAATACGACGACCACGATGACGACACAGAAGATCGCGCCCAGCACGAGCAGGGATCCGCATCCGATCAGTCCCCACTTCATGCATCCGCTCTTCTTCGCGGGAGGTGCCGCCGGGGGTGGTGGCGTGTAGGTCGAGGTGGCAGGATCGTTCACAGTCATGGCGTTTCCTCCGGCTTCACTTCATTCTCGTAGATTTGTGGGGACCGGCGCATTCTACACAGGTTGCCCGTCTTCGGAGCGGCGATCAGCGATTCCGCTCCGGCTTCCACTCGTCGATCATTTGCATGAACTCGCCGAACAGATAAAACGAGTCGTGCGGCCCGGGCGCGGCCTCGGGGTGGTACTGCACGGCCAGCACAGGCTCGCGGCGATGCCGGAAACCCTCCAGCGTCTGATCATTGAGATTGATGTGTGTGTGCTCGACGTCGTTGTCGGGGAGCGAGTCAGGATCGACCGCGAAGCCGTGATTCTGCGCCGTGATCTCCACCCGTCCGCTACGCAGGTCTTTGACGGGATGGTTGCCCCCTCGGTGCCCGAACTTCAGCTTGTAGGTCTTCCCGCCGAGCGCGAGGCCGAGAAGCTGGTGGCCGAGGCAGATACCGAAGATCGGGATCTTGCCGACGAGTTGACGGATGTTCTCCTGCGCGTAGGTGACCGGCTCAGGATCGCCCGGGCCGTTCGACAGCATCACGCCGTCGAAGCGCTGCGCCAGGATCTCGTCCGCGTGCGTCGTCGCCGGATAGACCGTCACGTCGCATCCCTGCCTCGAAAGATGCCGCAGGATGTCGCGCTTGACGCCGAAGTCGTACAGCGCGATCCGCTTCTTCACCTCGGCAGGCGGTTCATCGAACGTGTAAGGACGAAGCGCCGTCACGCGCTGCACGAGATCGAGTCCGCTCATCGAAGGCGCCTGCCGGATCTCGTCGACGACGCTGGCGACGTCGCGCCCGCTCTCGCTCGTGATCATTCCGCGCATCGCCCCTTCGTTGCGAATCTTCCGCGTAAGCGACCGCGTGTCGATTCCCTGGATCGCCGAGATGCCGCTCTGCACGAAGTACTCAGCCAGCGGCATCTCCGAGTGTGCATTCGACGGCTCGGCTATCGCGTCGCGCACGACGAAGCCGGCAACCTGCGGCACTTCGTTCTGCGCCACGGCCTTTTCGATGCCGTAGTTTCCGATGTGGGGATAGGTCATGACGACGATCTGGAACCGGTAGGAAGGATCGGTGGCGATCTCCTGATAGCCGGTCAGCGAGGTGTTGAAAACGACTTCGCCGATCGTGTTCGCAGTAGCGCCGAAGGCATCTCCGTCGTACACAGTTCCATCTTCGAGAATCAGGCGGGTAGGCATTGGGACGAATTATACGGTGGGGGGTTGCGATGCGCTCGAGCGGTCTCGCTACTCGTGCCGCAATGCTTCGACCGGATTCAACCGCGCCGCCCGCAGCGACGGCAGGATCGTCGCTCCGAACGACACGACGATCGAGAACGCGGCGATGATCGTCAGATCGACGGGTCGCGTGATGAATGGAATCGACGAGACGAAGTAGACCTGCGCGATCTCGGGCGGGAACGAGACCAGATGGAAGCGGGTGATCACCCAGCAGATGACGATGCCGATGAGAATCCCGGTAGCCGTGCCGAGGAACCCGACCATCGTTCCGTACCAGACGAAGATGCGCGTCACCGTCGCCGACTGCGCACCCATCGACGAGAGGATGCCGATCTCTTTCCGCTTCTCGTGAACGGTCATGATCAGCGTCGAGACGATGTTGAACGTCGAAACGAAGACGATCAGACCGATGACGATGAAGAGCACCAGTTGCTGGATCTTCAGCATCGAAAAAAGCTGGTGGTTCATGTCGCGCCAGTCGGAGACAGCGTAACGATGCTCGGTGCGCGTCTCGACGGCGCGCGTGACCTGATCGAGATCGGCACCCGGCGCGAGCTTCACCTCCAGCAGATTGGCCGCACCCGGGGCGTTGAGCAGCGCTTCCGCTTCGCCGAGGTCGATGAAGAGCCAGCGGGCATCGAACTCGTAGAAGCCGGTGTCGAAGACGTTCGTCACAACGAATGACGCGGTGCGCGGCATGAAGCTGCCGCCGTTCTCCGCCGGCACAGTGATGCTGATCGATTGGCCCGCCGCAACGCCGAGCTTAGTCGCCAGGTAACGCCCAACCGCAACGCCACGCTCCCCTGCCGCCGTGTCGAACTTCCCCCGCGGTCCAACGATCTTCGCAATCATCGGCGAGCCAGCCGCGCGCGCCGGCTCGATCCCCTTCAGCATCGTCTCCGTGCCGGTGGAGTTGCGCTCTGTCGTCACGAGCGCACGCTGGAACAGCACCGGCGCCGCCTCGGCAACTCCCGGCGTGCCGCGCACCGTCGCCACGGCCCGCTTCGTGTCCTCGATCGGACCGCCGACGGAGTAGACAAAGATCTCCGCGTTCCCTCCGAGCAGCTTCTTCTGCAAGTCGCCGCGATACCCGGTCATCAACGCCATCGAGATCACCAGCGCCATCACGCCGATCACGAGCCCGAGCACGGACACGAACCCAACCGCCGATACCAACCGATCGGTCGGACGCCGCAGATACCGCCAGGCGATTTGCAAGGGAAGGTTCATTGGGTAGGTAGTGTACGGGGGGTGGGGTGTGGGGAGTGGTAGTAAATCCCGGAGTCACAGCCAGGAGCCCATCGCGGGAATCGTCTCTCGGATCAGAGGATAGTCCCGTAACAGATTTCGAGGATTCATCTCCCACGCCCCACTCCCCACCCCCCACGCCCTTGTGCTGGGCGATCAACTTCTCTCGTATTAGAATCTGAACGGCTCATCTCCCACACCCCACGCCCCAAACCCCACTCCCTACTGATGACTACTTCAAATCCGACTGATTCCAGCCCGTCCATCGTCATCCCGGCCGTTCATCGCCGAGCCATCATCGTCGATGGGCATTGCGACACGCCCTACCGTCTGATCCGGCACAACGTTCACATCGACGAGCACGATCCTGAGGCGCAGGCCGATCTGAAATCGTTGCGGGACAGCGGCATCACGGCATCGTTCTTTGCCGCGTACGTGCCGCCGTTCTACGCCGGGCGCGGCGCCGCGCGTTTCGCATACCGGCTCATCGGGCTCATTCACGCCGAGGTCAAGAGACGGCCGGATGTGCTGACGTTTTGCGACGACGCGGCGGGCATTCGTCAGGCCAAGCCCGACGGCAAGACCGCGCTCATGATCGGTGTCGAAGGCGGACACGCCATCGAGGACTCGCTCTCCATCCTGCGCGATTTCTACCGCCTCGGCGCGCGCTACATGACGCTCACCCACGTCAACACGAACAACTGGTGCGACTCCTCGGGCGATGGCGGGCGGCACAACGGCCTCACCGATTTCGGCCGCGACGTCGTCCGCACCATGAACGACCTCGGCATGATCGTCGACATCTCTCACGTTTCCGACAAGGCCTACTACGCCGTGCTGGAAACGACGCGCGTTCCGCTCGTGGCCACGCATTCCTCGTGCCGCGCGCTCTGCCGTCATCCGCGTAACATGACCGACGACATGCTCCGCGACCTGGCGAAGAACGGCGGCGTCTGCATGATCAACTTCTTCTCCGCGTTTCTGAACGACGCCGTAGCGCAAGTGATCATGAATTCGCAGAAGCGTGTGAAGAGCGAATCGGCGGGCGGCACGGAAGAGATGCCCGACGACGCCACGGATTGGGATCTCTACCTCGAGTGGTTCAACACCCTCGGCAGCCCGCAGGCGACCATCGATGACGCCGTCGATCACATCCTGCACGCCGCTGACGTGGCCGGCATCGATCACGTCGGCATCGGCTCCGACTTCGACGGCGTCCCGGCACTTCCGAAAGACCTGCAGACTGCGGCCGGATTGCCGCTGCTAACCGCGCGTCTTCTCGAGCGCGGCGTTTCCGAGGGCGACGTCGAGAAGATCCTCGGCGGCAACTTCATGCGCGTGTTCGAGCAGATCGAAGCGGGTCAGGTCTAAAGTCTAAAGTGCCGAACTGACCTCATCGCCGTAGCCACGATCGTCTCAGGCACTTTAGACTTTAGACCTGACCCCAATCGGCTAAACTTGGGACATGGCCAACGACGTACAACAACTTCGCGATCTGGCGCGGGCTTACTGGGCGGGTGAACCGGTCGTGTGTCCCAAGCATCCCGGCGTCATCATGACCGGCAGCTTCGTCCAGACAACATTCGCCGACCATCTCTTCTTGTCCTGCCCGCGCGGACGGGAGACGATCACCATTCCACAGCGGCCGCGGCAGATGGAGTTTCATCGCCAGCAGGTTGAAGGTTTTCTGGAGAACATCGAGCGCGGCGACGCCAATCTCTGCTATCGATGCCAATCCGTGCTGGACGTCGAATCGTCGGTCAACCCCACGACCGGCATGGCCGAGTACTCGTTCACGTGCGTACGGTGCTTCTCGTACGGAACGTGGAGCGGCCAGAACGCTGAGCTCGCCGGCGTCAATGGATAAAAAAATCGCGTGAGTGGGTAGGGAACTCCGTCCCGCAGTCACTCCTAGGCAGGGAGACCCTCGCTCATCGTGCCCGTTGAGACCTATGACCTGATCGACACCACGAATCTGTCGGCGCTGGTGGCAAATTTTGCGCGCGTCCACATGCTGCTTGCGATGTTCGACGGCCAGCCCGACAAGTGGATCGAGTTCTTCGAATCGTGTGGCACACCCGAAGAACGGCGCCGCGATCTTCCCTTCGCCGAGGAGGTAAAACGCCGGATGATCGAAGATCCGGAGTACCTCAGCAGACTCCGGCGCGTCGTCGGCGAGCTCTCCGAGCTGATCTGAATCTCACCAGTTCGCGATCTCGCTCACGATGGCGTCGATCGCGTGCAACACGTCCGACGATCCCGCGGTGTGGTGATTGATGATGATCGTGAAGTAGCGGTGCGTGCCGTGCGGACCGTCGAGAATCCCGCTCAGCGCGTTGACTCCGTTAATGCTGCCGGTCTTGCCGCGCATTCGGTCCGCCAGCGGTAGCAGGCGGCGACGGAGCGTTCCTTCTTCACCGGGCTGAGCGAGCATCATCGACCAGACGCCACGGCGGCTCGGGTCATTCATCCAGCGCAGGAGCGTGACGATCGCGCGCGGCGCGACGAGGTCATCGGGCGAGAGGCCGCAGCCGTCGACGAAGCGGAAGTCCGAAGCGTTGATCCCCACCTCGGTCGTCAGGAAGCGGCGCTCGATATCTTCCGATGCTTCATACGACGCCGGTTGCGCGGCGCTGGCCGACATCCCCTTGAACAGCATCTCCGCATAGAGGTTCTGACTCGGCTTCAGAACGGTCGAGAGAAGCTGCCAGAGCGGCGGCGACTCGATGACGCTGATGCGCTCGCGCCATGCGCGTGGCGTTGTGTTGACGACTGCATGCCCGCGAACGTTGATGCCGGCGTGCAGTAGCGCATCGAGAAGCGCCTGCGCTGCATAAAGGGCCGGATCGCCGATACCGGCGAGAACCTGAACGTGCTCGGGCATCGAACCGCTGATCGTGACTTCATTGCTACTGCCGGAACGAATCGTCAGGTTGTCCGGCCCGCACACGACATTTGCAGATGCCGGGACAAATGCAGGATCAGTCGTGATGACCGGGCTCGCGCAGTGCTCGGCGACGATGCCGATCACGTTCTCGTTGTAGGCGAGCGCATCGACCGGCGTCGCGTAATCGCTGCCGAGGTTGCCGACTTTCCAACTGCCGGGGATGGTGGTGCGGTCGAAGAGTGAGACGTCCGCGATGACGTTGTTCACATCGGTGACGTTCCGGCCTCGAAGCGCTTTCACGAGCGGTGCAAACACGGCATCGCGATCGTAAGCCCAGCGTCCACCGAACGATGGATCGCCGCCTCCGCGGATGATGATGTCGCTGCCATCACTCCAAAACTCGGTCGCGATCCTTCGATCGAGCCCTTCGCACGAGGCCACGGTTGCCGCGGCGAAAAGCTTCCGGTTCGACGCCGGAATGAGAAGCATCTGCTCGTTCCGCGCGTAGATCGCGTTGCCGCGATCATCGACGACGTCGATCCCCCAGATCGCACCGGAGAGCGATGGCTTGCTCGTGATCGCTTCGATCCGTTGCCCGAGTGATTGCGGCGATGGCGCGGTCGCGCACGACGCGAGGAGGAGTGCACCAATGACGAAGATCTCTCTACGCAAATGCCATCTCCTCGGACGGCGGCGCAGCGTCCAGGTTGCGATGCACGGCGGCTAGCATGCCGTCAAAGTCGGCGTTCGGAAATCGCGCCCGCAACCGCTTCGCCACCGCGTGCGCTTTCAGACAGGCGCCGTAGTCGCGGGCGAAGTTGTAGGGGGTGGGCCCGGGTGTCGGGTGTCGGGTGTCGGGTGTCGGAGCCGCCTTAATGCTCGACAGATGCGAATTGGCACGGCTGATCACCGCGGCATCGCCAGTTTGAAGTACAGCATCGAAGAGAAACAGCGCGTGTGCACTGATGATGTCGCCATCACTTGCAATCACGTTGTCGATGAGATCGCGGCAAAGTGTTTCCGCGTCAACTTCGCTCCGACTCCCGACCCCCGACTCGCGACCCCCGCGAGCAACCATCTCCCACACGCCCACCCGCAGCATCGCGTACCTCCCTTTCTCGCCGAGGAGGTCGGCGAGGCGGAGGGCGGCATTGGCGACGATGAGTGAGTGCCCGAGGTCTTCGAAATTGTCGGATGCGGCAGCGAGATAGTCGCGCGCGAAGTCCGGACTGTCGAAACGTTTGGCGAGCCAGCGCTCGGCACGAAGGCGGTCGGATGCGGCGATCGCCTCGCGCAGCTCATCGAGATCACCGCGCTGATCCTCGTCGATCTTCGGAGGATCGAGCATCGGCGGCTCGCTCCATGGCTGGCGGCTGGCTGCCGCGTAGATTGCGCATTCGACGATGGCCTGATCGAACTGCGTTCCGAGCTCCTCGCGCAAATCCCATGCGGAGAGGCAGGCCAGCAATGCATGTTTGGAATGCTGCGACGGCGCGAACGCGAGCACCGCGAAGCGTGTGATCTCGATCCACGTCTCCTCGGCGGAGTGATTCGCGCGGAAGGCCGCCACCGCCTGTGGAATCGCGGCGAGGTCGCGCTCGATGAATGGTTCGTAGAGGTGCATTCTGGAGTGCGGCGGCAGCACTCCGATTATCTATGTTTTTTCGGCGGCGTCTTCGCTGGCGTTTTCGTGGAAGCCGGCTTCTTTGTCGTCTGCGCACTCGTGAGCGCGCCCCCTTCATCCTCGGAGCGGCCATCCTCCACATCGACCGTCTGCGTCACCGCATCGGTTCCATTCACGGCAGGTTGCGCCGCGGCGGGGGCGATCGTCTGCGTCGTCGGCGCGGTCGAGCTTACCGCGGACGACTTTCCCCAGCGGCATCCGGCAGCGCACAGCACGAACGTCAACACGATCAATACCGACGGCTTGATTGCTCTTCTCACGGACACCTCATGGATGGTTACCGACTCAATGCAATTTCCCTGACAGGATTCGCTACAATGCCCCCAATGGCAGAGCGGAAGCGGATCGGTGTTTTCGGTTGGGGCATCGTCGCCCCCAGGTCTCCAAACATCGATACTTTCGAGCGAAATCTGGAACGTGCCGACAGCTGGCTCACTCCTTTCCGCGGCTATGGCCCATCGAATTTCCTGGTGGGCGAGCCTGACTTCGATTTCGAAACCTACCACGACTGGTTCGACCAGCGCTTTCCGCCCGCCAAGTTTTCGCAGCTCAAAGACAAGATGGGGCCGATGGTGCTGAGCTGTATCGGCGCGTTCATCCAGTCGCTGACGCAAAACCCGGGCATGGAAGACTATCTGCAGTCGCTCGGAACGCAAGCTCACGTCTACATCGGCAGTGGAATCGGCGAGATCACGATCACGTGCGCTGAGACCATGAAGTACGACCGTGCGCAGCGGAAGTGGAACGAGTTCTGGGCCGCGCCGGAGCGATGCGCCGCCGTGCGCGCACACAGCGACGGTGAGCCCGATCCCAACTCCCCGATCGATCCCAAAGAATTCGCGATCGGCTCTGAGGATTGGATCGAAGCCAAGCATGCCTGGGAAGCATTCTGGGCGCCGAAGAGCGAGGCACTGCTGCACTATCTCGCGGAAGCGGCGGACATCCAGTCCGAGCCCGTGCCGCCGTCCTCCGGCACCGCGAAGCTCAGCTCGATCCGTCAGAAGCTGAACAAGATTCGGGCGCTGAACCGGAAGTGGGGATGCCCGAGCGAGCCGTGGGCCAGCGTCTCGCCGAACCTTCTCTGGAACATCGCCAACATTCCGGCATCGCAGGTGTCGATGATCGGCCGCATCGTCGGTCCCGCGTTCGCGCCGGTGGCCGCGTGCGCCTCATTCGGCGTGGCGCTGAAACTGGCCGCCGACGCCATCCAGCTCGGCGAAGCAAAAGCGGTCGTGGTCGGCATGACCGATCCCCCGCCGCACCCGCTCGTCATCTCTGCCTTCTACAACGCCAACGTCCTCTCCGCGGACGCCGACATCTCGCGGCCCTTGACCGCGCTGAAAGGAACGCATATCGCCGGCGGATCGTGCGTCTGGATCGTCGGCGATGCCATGGAGCTGATGGCGCAGGGCTTCCGTCCCGTCGGCATGGAGATCGTCGGCATCGGCACGTCGTCGGACGCCCATCACATCATCACACCGTCGAAAGGCGGTCCGCAGCTCGCGATGAAACAGGCGATGGAGGAAGTGCAGGCCGCTGACGTCACGACTTGGGACATGCACGCCACCGCCACACCCGGCGACGCGCTGGAAGTCGAGAACTCGCTGGAGATGCTGCATCCCGACGTGCTCTTCACCGCGCGCAAAGGAACGTTCGGCCACGGCATGTCGGTCGGCGGCGGCTGGGAGCTCACTGCCCAACATCTGGGCATGGCCAAAGGCCGTCTCTATCCGATGGCGCTGACCGAGGGCGAGCTGCACGCCGACGTGAAGATCCAGGAAGCGAAATTCGTCTCCAGCGACGGCTGCGACAACGTCGGCCAGGGCTACAGCGGCAAGCTGAGCATGGGCGTCGGCGGCATCAACTCGTGCGTGATCAGCAAGCCGTGGGATGCGAAGGTGATCGAGGAGAACGTGGTTCGCCCGATCGCAGCGGAGCTGGTGAAGTCGGAGACGTAGGCTCAGAAATGGGAGCGTTGAGTCTTCGTTTGCCGGAATCCTTACATCGGAAGCTTAGTGAAGTTGCGGAACGCGAAGGTGTATCGATCAATCAGTTGATTAGCTCGGCCGTCGCCGAAAAAATGTCGGCGCTAATGACCGAAGAGTATCTAGGGGAAAGAGCCAGACGCGCGAGCCGCCGCCACTTCGAAGCAGTGCTTGCGAAAATCCCTGATGTCGAGCCTGATGCCTCGGACCGAATTATCGAGGCTACCGGCAGAGCGCGTCGCAAGAAGGCTGGCTAACGGCTTCACGTCCGGTGCAACGCACACAGGCGTTACCCGGCAGCTTACGAATCAGATGTCTGTCTTTTGGATGATGCTCTCCCCAGTTCTCTCGGCGGCCAGCAGCTCGTCCTCGGTGGCCGACCCTTTCAATTCGTAGCTCCCTGCCGCCGCATCAAGAATTCGCCATGCGCGAATATAGGCGCTGGCATTTTCCTTCGGGCTTAGAAATGTCAGAAGTGCTGCTGCAATAGCTGACGTCACCGCAAGCTTGGTTACTGGGAAGCCCAAGTCTCCCGCTTTGGTCGCCGCGACCATGCTTGAACAAACGATTCCCGTGATGCCGACTCCATAGTGCAAAAATCGCCATATGGCGAACGAGGCGTACCACGATCGCAGTTTCTTCCGGAAGCGCTGAGGAATTTGTCGTTCAGCCATGTCGCGAGGTTAGGATACCAAGATTGGGGCCCAGTGTGGCTGAGAGGGCTTCCGGTCCATTTGGGGCCGTCGGAAGTGCCGGTTTCTGACGGCAACCGGATGCCATGGCAAGATCTGCACGATGTCGCGACGGCAGAAGCACGTCGAGGCGAAAGCGGCAAACATTAAATTCAGTTTGGAGAGTCCGACCTGACGTTGGCCCACTGGAATGATCGGGAAGAAACGCCGCCCTCATCTCCTTTACGTCGCGAACTGACCGAACGGTCAGTCGGCGCGCTGGCGACGGGATTGCACCCAAGCAGCGGCGCCCCAAGCTCATGCGCTCGAAACGACTCTCCCTCCTCTTTCTCGCATTCACGCTCAGCGCATCCGCGCAGAGGCCGGCGCAGCCTCTCCATCTCACCGTCGACGACGCCATTCACATGGCCCTCGGCAACGGCACACAGGCAGAGCTGGCGCGGTCGAACGAGCAGATGGCGCGCATTGCGCGTAGTGAAGCGCTGAGCGCGCTGATGCCGCAGGCGGACGTGAAGCTGATGCAATACAGCCAGTCCATCAACCTGGCCACCTTCGGCTTTTCGCTGCCCGGACTGCCACCGGTCATCGGTCCTTTCAACGTCACCGATGGGCAACTCTCCGCGGCCGTGCAAGTCTTCAACTTTGCCGCGCTGCGGCGCTACCAGTCGCTGAAAAGTTCGGCGGAAGCGAGTCACTACCAGAACGAGCAGGCGGAGAATGATGTCGCCGCAGCGGTGGCGCGGCTCTACCTGATCGCGCAACGCGCGCAGTCGCAGATCGACGCGCGTCAGGCTGATGTTGCGCTCTTCACGCGGCTACTCCAGACCGCGCAGGATGAATTCAAAGCGGGCACCGGCACCCGTCTCGATGTCGCACAAGGAAATGTGCAGCTTGCGCGCGCCCGGCAGGCGCTGCTCATCGCGCAGAATGACCGGCAGAACGCGACGCTGGCGCTCCTCAACGCCATCGGCGCGGACGAATCGAGCGACGTCATCTTCACCGCCCTCCCGTCCGCCCCGACGAGCGTTCCCGACCTCGATCCATCGCTGACCACCGCCAAAGAACAGCGCCCCGAGCTGCGTCAGGCCGCCGAACAGGTTCGCGCCGCACAACTGACGGTCGAAGCTGCCCGCGCGCGGCTCCTGCCGAGTGTCTCGCTCGACTTCGAGGGCGACATGAGCGGCAACCGAACGAACGATCTCCATTGGACGCGCCGCATCGCCGCCAACCTCGGCGTCCCCCTCTTCCGCGCCGACATCAACGCCAACATCGCCCGCGCCAAAGTCATGCTGCACGATGCCGAAACGCAGTTGTCGCAACGCCAGCGCGACGTGGAACAGGATGTCCGACGCTCCGTCATGTCGCTGCAGAACGCCGAGTCGCGCGTGGCCGTTGCAACAGAAAGCGTGACGGTCGCCGAAGAAGCGCTGACCGTTGCTGGCGACCGCCGCGCAGCCGGCTACGGCTCGCCGGTCGAAGTCGACCGCGCTCAGGATGCCTATCGCCAGGCGCACGAGGATCTGATCGCCGCGCAGGCCGATGCCGCTGCGGCGCAGTTCGACTACGAGCACGCCACCGGCGGCATCCGGCGCTACATCACGAACGTGAGTGCCGCCGCTCCCGAGGCAAAGCCGTGAGTTCCGCCGCAGCGACGTTTGATGCCGCGGGAAGCTTTCCCGCACGGCCGGAGCGCAAGCCGGTCAACAAATGGCTGGTCACCGTTTCGATCACGTTCGGGACGCTGATGGGAGCGATCGACGCCTCCATCGTCAACGTTGCCGTCCCTCACCTCACCGGCTCCCTCGGCGTCACCATCGAACAGATCACCTGGGTCACGACCGGCTTCGTCATCGCTACCGTCATGGTCATGCCGCTGACGGGATTTCTGGCGCGGCTCTTCGGCCAGAAACGCGTCTACATGGCCTGCCTGGCGCTCTTCGTCATTGGATCAGCGCTCTGCGGCATGGTGCGCACGCTGCCACTCCTCGTTTTCTTCCGCATCCTGCAGGGACTCGGGGCGGGCGCCTTGCAGCCAACCGAGCAGGCCATCCTTCGCCAGACCTTTCCGCCGAAAGAGCAAGGGATGGCCATGGCGCTATTCGGGATGGCGGTCGTGCTTGGCCCCGCGTTCGGCCCCACGCTCGGCGGATACATCGTCGACAACTATTCGTGGCCGTGGATCTTCTACATCAACGTCCCCATCGGCATCATCTCGCTGTTCATGGTCTCGCGCTTCGTTCATGAGCCCGAGGATGTGCGCGCTGCCATGCATCAGATGGCCGCGCGGCAGCGCAAGAACATGGATTGGGGCGGCATCGCAATGCTCTTCATCGGACTGGGCACGATGCAGTACGTGCTCGAGGAGGGCAACCGCAACGACTGGTTCCAGTCGGGAGAGATCAAGATCATCACGCTCGTGGCCATCGTGTCGCTGGCCGCGCTGGTCATTCGCGAGCTGAGCGCGCGCGTGCCGGCAGTCGACTTCTCCCTGTTCAAGGACGTCGTGTTCACGTCCGGCACGCTGATCGGCGCGGTCATGTTCGCCATGCTGATGGCAGTGACCTTCCTGCTCCCGCTGTTCATGCAGTTTGAGCTCGGTTTCTCTGCAACCCAGGCGGGGCTGGCGATGATGCCGAGAAGCCTCTGTATGCTCGTGGTGATGCCGATCGTCGGACGGCTCTACAACAAGGTTTCTCCGCGTCTGGTCGTCGCCTTCGGCATCCTGCTCTTCGCCTACACGGCCTGGCTGATGGGACACTACACGCTGGCCAGCGGGACCGTTGACGTAGTCAAGGTTCTGATCATCCAGGGGGTAGCATTCAGTTGCCTCTGGATCCCGCTGACGACGATGTCGCTCAGCACGATCCCGCGTCATCGAATGTCGGACGCCACCGGACTGAACTCGCTGCTGCGGCAGACCGGAGGCTCGGTTGGCCTGGCCGTCTTTGCGACGCTGCTTGCCCGCTACGCCACGCGCGCCCGCGGCGACATGCTGCCTCACTTCTCGATGTCGAGCCCGTCGATGATCGCGCGCATGGGCGGCATCCAACGAATGCTGCAAGCGCGCGGTCTTGATGCCATGGCCGCGCGAAACGCCGCCGCGCGCATGATCGACGGCGGACTTCGGCAGCAGGCCATGATGCTCTCGTTCGAGAAATTGTTTTATCTGTCAGGAATCCTGTTCCTATGCGTTCTGCCTCTCGTCTTCTTCCTGAAGATGCCGAAGAGCGCGGAGAAGATCGACGTTCATGTGGAGATGTAGATGACGACCAACGGAACCACCGCCGGCACGATGCCGGAAATCGCCGAGCACGAGCCGGCAATCGCGCCGTCGAAGGCGAAACGCCTCTATCTAATCCTCGGCGGAGCCGTCGTGCTGTTGCTGATCGGCTACCTTCTTTACGCGTTCATGTCCGCCGGTAAAGAGTCTACCGACGATGCCCAGGTCAGCGCCGACATCGTTCCGATCTCCGCGCGCGTGGCCGGACAGGTGACGGCCGTCTACATCGTCGAGAATCAGCCGGTCAAAGCCGGCCAACCGATCGCCGATCTTGATCCGTCCGACGCGCAGGTGAAAGTCGCGCAGGCGGAGGGGGATCTGGCGACCGCGCAGGCGCAGGCTGCCGATGCCGACGCGCGTACTGCCGTGACCTCGGCGAGCGCGCGCGGCGCACTCACCTCCGCACAAGGCGCATTGCAGAGCTCGAAGGAAAGCGTCGACACTTCCGCGGCGTCGATCAACGAGGCACATGCCGCCGTGACGCGCGCAACTGCAAACGCGCAGAAAGCGCGGCTCGACTTCCAGCGCGCCGAGGAACTGGGCGGCAAGGGAGATATCTCGAAGGCGCAGGTCGATGCAGCACGCGCCGCGCACGAATCCGCCGACGCCGATCTCGCACAGGCGCGCGCCCGCGTCAGTGAGGCGGAAAACAGTCGTCAGGCTGCGCAAGCCAATGTCCAGACGGCACAAGGGCGCGTGCAACAAAGCGCACCGGTACAAGAGCAGATCACTGCGGCGCAGGCGCAGGCCCGTCTCGCCCACGCACGCATCGCCACCGCAGAAGCCGCGCTTCACGCCGCGCAGTTGAACCTTTCCTACACGAAGATCATCGCCCCGCGTGACGGCATCGCCTCCAAGCTCGCAGTCCACGCCGGCTCGTACGTCACCGCCGGCATGCCGATCGTCCAGCTCGTTCCGCAAACGACGTACATCCTGGCAAACTTCAAAGAAACGCAGATGGCCAGCATGCGCCCCGGCCAGCGCGCCACCGTCCGCATCGACGCCCTCGGCCGCCGCGATTTCGAAGGCAAAGTGGAGAGCCTCTCCGGCGGCACCGGCGCCTCGTTCTCTCTCCTCCCCCCCGACAACGCCTCCGGCAACTTCGTGAAGGTGGTCCAACGCGTGCCAGTGCGCATCTCCTGGAACGGCCCCCCCGCCGACCAGGTCGCCGTCGGCTCGTCGGCAGAAGTGACGGTGTACACGAAGTAGGGGGCTTGGAGGGGTGTCGTTCAAGGTCACAATCTGTGACCTTGAGGCGAGGCCATGCGGTCAAGTACACCACGAAGACTGTGCTAGCACAGGCGGCACGGTTGACAACACGCGATATCGCGGCCAACCTGTGGACATCTGCTCCCCGCTGGATCAGCCTTTTGGGCCTCTGGCGGGGTTTTGTATTTGTGGGCAGTCGAGAACGTGAAACATCTTGTTTCACAATTCCGATGTTCGCCGCCCGCATCGCCAGGCGGTTAAATTGTGCAACGGGTCATTGCACAATTGTGATCGAGTGGCTCGCCGCCGGAACCTCGGGATTCTCGGATGGTCAGAAGACACCGCTGGGCAGGGACGCCCAGCGGTAGCAGGCAAGAATGCCTGCGCTACTCTTTAGCCCTTCGCTCGTATCACGACAAACGTCACATCGTCATTCGACGACGCTCCCGGTTTCACTGCTTCGCGGCGCCGTCACTTTGAGAAGATCAAGTAGTGCAGGCATTCTTGCCTGCTCCCGTCGGGCATTCTTGCCCGGCGGTACCGTTGATTGATTGGCGCTCCAGTGGACCGGTTGCGAAATCGGCTGGTGCGAGTAGCCCCTGACCAATCGAAGCCCACTTTTTTGAGGTCACAAATTGTGACCTCAAGTTCGGAGAATGCAGCAAGCGTTAACGCCCTGCCCGTCGCCGGGTGATCGCAACTCATCGCCCAGCAACAGTGCCGCCGGGCTCAGCCCGGCGGCACGCAGTGGTTGTGGCTAGTTCCGCCTAGTACTGAATGATCGAACTGTTGAACGTGTCGTGGTTCGACCACGAACCGTTCACGCTGATGTGATCGCCTGGGCGTGTGCGCCAGACGTTGACCGAGCGTTTTGTATCCATGTTACGAACGTCGACCTTCACCGGCAAGCCCGACGCGTCATCGCGGATCGTTACGTAGTTGAGCCGGCGGTTGACGCTGATGACCGTACCGCTCATCCATCCACTCGAGCCATACGGCACGCCGCGGTAGGCCGGATCGCTGGTGTAAGCAGGCTCACCCGAAAACGCGATGTAATCGGCATTCACGGAATCGCCGGAGACTACGCCGCCAAGACGGACCCGATCGCCAACGCGGATGTCGCGGTTGCGAATCGTGGACACGGGAACGTAGTAGACGTAGCTGCCATGATTGAGCTCAATTCGATACTGATCGCCCTCGCGGGCCATGCTGGTGATCTCTCCCTGCGTGGAGATACGGTCGGCACGATACTGATAAGCGCGCTCCTGCGGTTGAGGCGCCGCGATCGCCGCCGAACTGAGCAACACCGCCAAGCCGCTCGCCGCAACGAGGGCTCTGAAAGCACATCGTTTCTCGTTCATCGAATCCTCCTTAGGATGGGTCTAACTTCGACAAATAACCATCGCAAAGATGCTGCCATGAATGAGGATCAAAGCGTTCTGATCGATGAATTTCGTGGACGTCGTCACTTCCTCCGACAAGATGAACCACAGAGACACTGCGGGACACAGACTTGAAGCCGTACGTGTTAGCTCGTCCGTCAATCGCATAACGGATGGGTCGGTTAGGCGCTTGCGAGCTTCGCTCAGCGCTAGATTGGCGTTACGAACTCCTTCACAGGACTAAACATGACATCGCGAAGAAATGTCTTGACGTGACTGATCGCCGCGCCCAGTTGACTTGTTGTCCGCGCCCCAACAGTCCGCTGCACCAGAAAAACCATCGCAGCCCGCAGATTTGCAGGGACGTTCTCCTCCTCGCCAAGAGCCGCAGCTAGTCGAGACCCCTCGTTCCGCGCGTATTCTGGCTTCCCCGTCATTTCGGTCATCACGGCCATAAGTTCGACCAGCACCTGCGCAGCAGAAAGTGTCAGGCCGTGATAGAGCAAATCAGCATAGATGCTGTGACACGCGTCTAGCGCCCTATCCACGTTCCCTTGCAGGCTCGTGATCCGCGCCAGCGCGGTAACCGTGCGCAGCATCTCGGACTCCATCCCCTGTTGCTGAAAGAGACGGAAGGCTTGTTGAAGCTGTCGCTCGGCTATCTCCATGTTATTCAGACAGACATTGCACGTACCAAGGTTATTCAGCATCCTCGCATACTCACGCTGATTAGTCAGCTCCTCGGCAACACTCAGGGCCACGCGGTATGCATCGAGCGCCGATGAGTACTCTTCCAGATCAAACAGAAGACCCCCACAAACCTGCACGGCGACGAGATACATGGCCGGGTCAGCATGTGCGCCGAAGAGGCGCAGGCTTGCAACTGCAAGCTGCAGCGCATCACCAGTGCTCCCTAAGGCGTGCAAGCTCATCGCGCGCACTAGGTTTGCTGAGGCGAGGTCGCTCTCGAAAACCGGCGAAGCTGAAAACACGGCTATTGCCTTTTCGGCAGCTCCGGCGGCTTCGGTGACTTCGCCTGCACCATAGAGCGCGTTCGCATGCTCCTTCCATGCGAGGCCGCGGATGAAGGGCTCGATAATCACCGATTCCCCAACCGGCTCTATCTCATCAATGCGATCAGTGACATATCTGGTTATCGCAACAGCCAAACCTGGATCGCGATCGAACTGTTCGCGCGCATACGCCAGCATGCTGCGCACCGCACCATACGACCGCGAGGCCCCCGGTGCCACAAATAGCTCTGACCACCTCGCCACCGGAGTATCGCGAAGAATACTCAAATCTACTCGACCTGCGTCACTCTGGCGATTGAGGAACGCCAGAAATGACAGAATCTGCGACTCCTGAGTCACGACGCACCTGCAAATCGGACCTTCCCGTGCATTTCCAGAGTCTCCTATGCTTGACATCCCTCATCTAGCCGGGCAACCACACTCTGAACACCCGCGAAAGAGGACGTCAGTGATTTATCTTGGCGTTGTTCATTGCGTCAAGCATTCGCTCCAAAGCCACGTGCACTCGTTCGTCCTCTGAGCCCATCGCGCCTCCCGTAACGTCCGCTGCGCGGCATAAACTCCGCACCCCAATTAACCGGTCTCGCTTCTTCACTGCGTACGTGAGTAAGAGTGGCGGGACAACCTGCTCTTGCAGGACTAACGACGCAAGCCGTTTGATATGGATAACCTCGCCCCTAATTACTACCCGCGGGTTTGACAGTGGGTCCGCGAGGATTTCGAGAAACGCTCGTTCCAGAGCAGGCCTAACGACTTGCATAAACTGTTGCACATCGTCGTCGACAACCCAGAATTGCTTAAACGCAGGTTCGTCAAACCGCCAGCCACCGCTGCTCGTGGCGGCAGAATCGCTTGAAGTGAGCTGTACCGCAAGAATGTTGGCCAACGGATTCTCGTCCGTCATCTCATCTATAAAACGAGCGACATTTGCCAGCTCTCGCGTATGCTGCGAATCATAAAACCATTCGGGCGGTGACCATGTGCCTTCGGCATGCCGCGACACAATCGCGCGAGCAACAAAATACTCTTCGAAGGTGTCATGGGCGAACCGAATGCGACGGTCGCGAATGAGGACACGGGAGTTTGCCAGACTATTGAGTAGTTCGAGCGCGTCGCCGGCGTCGAGATGGTACATTCGGCGCAGACGCGACACCGTGCTCTCGTCTGCAGGATTTCCATCGCGCCGACCGTCGAGGAAATCGATAAGTTGCGCGTGTGTCATGCCAAAGCCTCGGCGTCCTGATGGCAGAACGAATCTTGCAGCAAGAGCCTCTAGCGCATCAGACCATCCAAGCCATTCGTCGTTTGCTCTCACTTTCAGCTGCGTGCGGAAATACCGCTCATAGAGCATCGACCGGCTACGCGCGAGTTCTCCCTCCCCACTGGCTTGCAGCATCATCATAAATAGAAGAGGCTCGATCTTGTGGTCCGCGAATGATGAGATCTGCAAACGAAGACGATTCTTCGCCGCGTCTGTCAGCTTCTGATGACTCAGCAGGCTCTCGATTACTGTCCCAGTCAGCGGCTCCAATTCGATAGTACGCGCGTTGAGCAAGTTGCCTGTAATTTGGCGCGTGGCAACAACGATACTGCATGTTCGTAGCGCGGTGCTGGTCGCCGTGCGTACGATTTCGCGCACGGCTTGCTGCTGATCGCCGAAGACCTCCGATAGTCCGTCGAAGAGGATGAGGAAACGTCCCGCCTGCAGGAAATCGATGGCCGAGTCACGGTCATCGCCGATATCTACGCCGGCTCGGTCTCGGAGCGCTGCAGCAATTGCCATAACGATGTCTCCAGTGTAGTCGACCGCTTCGACCAGCACGGGCACATGACCGCGCAATGTGTAAGGTAGCCGCTGCGTGATACCCAAATAAGCGAGCCGCGCCAGCAGCGTGCTCTTGCCGGAGCCACCCGGCCCGATGATGAAAAGCGGGCGTTGCGGAGCGACGCTCGCGGCTACTGCGCTGTGGAGTTGTGCCCCAGACATGTCACCGAAGATCTGTGTACCATCGTCGAGCGCGGCCGGTAGACCGAAGTAGGTAGGGGCGGCAGCAAAGGATGTCCGACCCGTCAAATGCCTCTTGTAGCCAATCAGAAGAACCCATCGTGCAAAGGCGGGCAGAATGCGTAACGGCGCGAGCGCCGCCTTCCGAAGTCGGCTTCGCGCGACGAAGCGACTGCCCCGGCTCCAAGCTAGAAGCAGGATGGCCGCGATGCCGAGAACGTATGTCCCGACTAGCGCACCCACACCAGAGACCAGCCAAAACCATGGCTGCTTTGCTTTCCTTTCGTACTCCGTGGAGAGAGTATCGATCCAGTCAATTGTTTGAGCGTATCCGCTGGAAACGCCTGTTGGTTTCGGCGCAAACGAAGGCTCTTCCGAAGCGGGCCAGGGGGGTGAGCCGGGATCGATCCACCATCCGAAGCTGGCTGGAGCCCAGAGTCGATATTCGGATGCACTGGCTGGGTATGCGTTCTGGACACGCTTAGTCACCGCCCAGCCCGCTGCAGGTTGCACGATCCATGTGTACGGTTGATCCTCTGCTAGCAGTGCATGGAGGCGGTTGTGAAGTTGACGCCGCTTCCATGGATCGAACTCCATGCGTGCCTTCTCGATTAGTCCGTCGACCTCAGCGTTTGCATAGAATACAAAGTTTCGACCTCGTGGAGGCACCTGCGATGAGTGAAATATAGAGTACAAGTCGGAGTCCGTATCCAAGCTCCATGTGAGATAGGCGGCGTCATAGTTCCCCTGAAGAATGTTTTGCATACCCCCGGCGAGGTCGATCACGTCGATTTCAAGTTGCACGCCGATCCGCTTGAACTCCGACTGTACGACTTCGGCGAACTGCTCGGAATGCGGCCCTGGAGAAATTTGTAGGCTGATCTTGAACCTCTTTCCATCCTTTTCCAGAACGCCGTCGTTATCGCGATCACGCCAGCCTGCATCTGCGAGTAAGCGCCGCGCGCGGCCGGGCGCATACGGAAGCTGGGGCACGGCGCTGCTGTACGCATCCTCGTCGGGTGTGAACGGTCCGCTGAGCCTGCGCGCGTTATCGTGGTAAAGCGCGCTGACCAGTGTTTGAACTGGCACAGCCATGCCCAAGGCGCGGCGGATACGCTTGTCGTGCAGAACCGGATTTCGCTCGTTCCACGCGATGAAGTTGTAGGTGGGTGTATAAAATGATAGGAACGCGAGGCGATCTTTCCAACGCGGGTTGGTGTGCTCACTTTGCCACGTAACGGAAGGCACATATGACTCGTCGATCCTCCCGTCCGTCAGTGCCGTCCAAGCCGTTCCGTAGTCAAGAATAACGGTGAAAATGACACTACGTATCGGCGGTTGCTCTTTCCAATAGTCGTCTCGACGCTCTAGTACAATTGTCGTTCCTGAAATGCCGCTGACTAGCCGGTAAGGTCCGCTCCCGACGGCTGTCACGTTGAAGTCGTTGCGAAAGTCGCCATTCGCGTACACGTGCTCCGGGAGAACATAGACCTGAGCGAATCGAGAGAGCTGCGTGGCAATTGCGCGACGGAACACAACTTCGATCGTTTTCTCGTCGATGACGCTCGTCTGCGAAAGGTCGAGATCCTCGAATAAATTAGCGATGTGCGATTCGGAGGCCGGGTCCTGAATTTTGCGCAGCGTGAACAAGACATCGCTCGCGCGCACTCGCGTGCCATCGGAGAAGGTCGCACTGGTCAGGGCAAACCGGTACCGAAGATGGTTGTCCGAGATCTGCCACGAAGCAGCGATGCCGGGGCTCGCCTGAGAGCGGTTGTCAAGAGAGACGAGCGGAGTGAATAGATAATTCGCGAGGAGGCGCCCGGCCGGATCATAGGCACAGATCGGGTTTAGAGTCCGGATAGGGTTCTCTAACCGGCGTACGAGCGTGTTTCTGGGCTCTGGGCTCTCTGTGTGGGAACGTAGTCGCGGGCTGCAATAAGTGACAGCCATGAGAATGGCCAAGACCGATGTGCGCCGCCACGCACCCAACTGGTCCGTCATACGTAGCCGCACAAATGTTCCTCCAGAACACAGACAGAATGACGAGGTCATTCCTGCCTACGAATACAAACTCAACTTTCCTGCGACGCCGCCGCCCAGCAAGACGGATTGTGGCTCTCCCTCTTGGTATCATTGTGCGGCAGAAGGCCATTTTCACGGATGGCTTTCTGAAAAATCGTAAAGGCTGATGCGCGTCCTAGCTCTTCAACACGACAACGTGGCCCGCCGTCGTTTCTTGCCGAATGCTGCCCAAGCCGTACCGCGTTTCGCAACGCGGAACCCGTGCCGTAGCGAGCCACGGCACGGACAGGTTGACCAAGCGAACGCCGTCCTACATCGTCGCCGCTTCCGCCAACCGCGCTGCGCTCTCATCGTGCGCGCGCATGAACGACGCTGGGTCGCTGAGAACCGATCCCATGCGCATTCCTTTGCGGATGGCAGTGAGCGTCACGCGGCGCGTGGCGATTGCGGCTAGCAGGCCGAGGTTGGTTTTTAGCTTGCCTTCGATCTGGTAGCGGACGTCCATGGCGTGTTGCCAGAGGCCGGCGTACTCGCGGTAGAACTCTTCGAGGGGGAGTTTCGTCGGCAGGACGGTGTGGGCGATGTCGTAGAGCTCCCAATCGCGGGTGTTCACCTGGCCTTCGACTTCGTCCCAGAGGTCCGTGCCGGGAAGCGGGGTGAGGACGGAGAAGCCGGAGTTGTAGGCGCCGGTCTCGTCGATCCAGCGCTTCAGGCGGTCGAAGTCGGATTTCTCCCAGGTCGGGTCGATGATGAAGTTCGGCGTGTAGCCGACGCCGAGCTCCTGCAGGATCCTGATGGCCTGATTGTTGTGGTCGGCCGTGTTCCTCTTGTTGACCGACTTGAGGCCGGCGTCGTCGACTTTTTCCAGGCCGAGGAAAACGGTCATGCGGCCGCAGCCCTTCCATTGCTCGACGAGCTTCGGGAACTTGCAGATGATGTCGCTGCGGGTCTGGATCGTGTAGTGCTTCTTGATGCCGGAGCTGATCAGCGCCTGGCCGAGCTCGCGGCCGCGCTTCACGTTCATCCAGAAGATGTCGTCGGTGATGAAGATGTTCGGCGCTTCGATCTGCTCGATCTCTTTGACGACGCGCGCCGGCGACTTTTCGCGGAACGTGCTCTCGTGAAACTTCCAGACCGAGCAGAAGTTGCATTTGAACGGACAACCGCGCGCGGTCTCGAGCAGCGCGAGCGGGCGGCGGAAATTGATGTAGTACTCCGAGGCGTACTCCTTGATGAGGTGGCGGGCGGGGAACGGCAGCTCGTCGATGTTCGGCCGGGCCGGCGCCGCGGCGGTGCGGATCGGACCGGAGGGGGCGTTGATGAGCAGGCCGGCAACCTTCGTCAGATCCTTGTTCTTCTGCCACGCGGCGACGAGGGGCGTCATCACTTCCTCGCCGTCGCCGACGACGACGACATCGATCACCGGCTTCACGAACCAGTTGGGATCGCGCGACGCGTCGTGCCCGCCGAGGACGATGAGCGCCTCGGGTAGCGCGGTCCGGACCATTTTCGCCAGACGCAGCGCGCGGAAGCGCTCCGTGGTGAAGTTGCACTGCAACCCGACGATCTCGGGAGCAAAGGCCTTCATCTTGGCGAGGCCTTTCTCGATTCCGTCGATCCTCATGTCGACGATCTGGCACGTGTGCCCCTCGGCTTCGAGGCCGCCGGCGATGCATTCGAGCCCGAGCGGCTCGACGAACGTGATCATCTCGAGGCCGATGATTCCGCCGATGGGTGCTTTCAGAAATGAGACCTTCATCTGTTTTACCTTCCGAAAAAATTGTACGCGAGGAGTCAATGTAACACGCTCGCTCGGCTACAATTTCGCTCCACCCCGGTCAACCGATTCAGAAGGAGGAAGGCTCATGCGTTGCAGAATCCTGGCTGCCACTATCCTGCCCCTTTTCATCGCCACCCTCGCCACAGCCGCCGACGACCCGAAGGCAAGCGCCGCCAAGCACCAGGCGGAGATGGAAGCGATGATGAAAGCCGCCACGCCGGGCGATGCGCACAAGAAGCTCGGCGCGATGGTGGGCACGTTCAATACCGACGTGAAGATGTGGATGGAGCCCGGTGCTCCCCCCACCGCCGGAGGGGGCGTATCGGAGAACACCTGGGCGCTCGACGGCCGTTTCGTCCAGCAGCAATTCAACGGCACGTTCATGGGCATGCCGTTTCACGGCATCGGCTACACCGGTTACGACAACATCAAGAAGCACTACATCGGCTCGTGGATGGACAACTTCTCCACGTCGATGATGGTGTCCAGCGGCACAGCGTCCGCTGACGGCAAGTCGATCACCTTCACGTCCACGGAGGACGACCCGATGACGGGCAAGTCGTCCGAGGTCAAAGAGACGGTCACGATCGTCGACGACGATCACCACATGCTCGAGATGTGGGGCGCAGGCGCGGACGGCAAGATGTTCAAGATGATGGAGATTGCCTACACGCGGAAGAAGTAGGGGGTCGGGGTGTGGGGGGTCGG
>Ga0247666_1000100_pt1 | contig 43134 bp, 56 predicted proteins | sample CNK07_metaG_FD_183025 | JGI IMG/M metagenome (GOLD analysis project Ga0247666, IMG submission 183025) | Soil microbial communities from Purdue University Martell Research Forest, Indiana, United States - CNK07 | ecosystem: Environmental > Terrestrial > Soil > Temperate forest > Bulk soil...
TCCCAACGAAACAGCTAGAGCTCATCTGCAAAGAATGGATGGCTCGGCAGAACCAGCCAAGCTGGTTCGCCTCACCAGAAAACTTTTTACGAGTTACCTTTGTTCCGCGTTAGTTGACTGAGCCTCTTTCACTAACCCGTATTCTACGCTACCTCATTGAATGTAATATTGATTGGTTCATAGAGCGCGTGGAAATAATCATAGTGAGCCGAGTGAGATACGTAGATATTCATTCCATGGTTATACCAAATGACTGGCTGCAAAAGCAAGACGCTGCCAAAAGCGCTAAGCTGCTGGTTGTCGCCACTGCTTGGTGGTGCGAAGGTATTGAACCATTACGGGAGGTCAAGAAGATACCGTTTCTATGATACGATATGCCTATGATTGAAGAAGCGAATCGACCGCTTAGACGTTTGACCGCTAGCATTCTTGGTATGCTCGGCATACGGGGTAATTAGAATAACTCCCACTAATAACACTGTCCGTCTCACGCGACCAAGACCCGTACCTACCGGCGCACGGTGGCACTGAGCGAGTCATGTGGAGATCAGAGCGACCCCTTAGCCCTACTACGGGAGAGCTCACTTTACAGACCTTCTGAGCCGTCAGACGGCTCAAGACAGCAGTAGGGGCACCATCCTTGCGGACGATGCCCCTACTGTCCTGACCTCGACAGACTTGCTCGATCTGGGCCTAGGGGTCCAGGGTTCGAATAAGGCTGTTTTGGTGGACGTACTCCGCCAGTACGCAAACCGGATTGATCTGCTCAATGATCTTGATCGAACCACTACCCGGCTCTACCGGCGTGGCACAGACGGTACGGCTGACATCCCCGAAGTACGTTCAGCCACACGTCCTCAACCCCATGCCCTGTCTGCTCGATTGACAGAAGACGATCTCGTCAAGCTGGCTGCTCGCTACCAGGAGGGGGCAACACAGAAAACGCTCGTTGACGAGACGGGTTTGAGCCTGAGCAGCATCAAACGACTACTGCGTAAGCATGGCGCACGACGAGCGGATCAAGAGCGGCGGACTTGCTAAGCCGTCAGGGAATATCCCTACGTAGATCAACGTTGCACTTAGCGTCAGTCCCGCACGGGATACTTTTGCTAGCGATCGGGGATCTCTGCATGTATTTATTATTTGAGCTGTTAAATGCGCTCTATCAGGTAGCGTTCACCATCTGGGTAATTAAACAGTTCATAGATAACTAAGGTTGATTAACCCAGAGGCCACATCGCCCGTTTTGGGGATGTGGCCTCGTGACGTGTTGAAAGGCTACGGCGCTACACGAAAGCTGATGCACTACCGCTAGGTCGCTTACCGGCTTGGCCTGCCGCTCATCAGGCGTCATGGTCGTGTTGCTCAGGTTCGGGGTGGTATACAGGGAAGCCTGCCGTCTCTAGAGCAGCGACGATGCGAGCGATGCGAATAACCCCCAGACCCTTGAAATTATGCAGCTCCCTGTTCTGCGCTAGGACCAATAGGTCAGCGACCGTCTTGGGAGCTTCCTTGCCGAAGCGAGCAAGCTTCAGTGGATTAGTGATGTGGGGGCTCAACTTCAGACAAGCGATCGGGTACTCCGGCTTGATGGGGGTGGGCATAACTATCTCCATTTATCTGTAGCTTCTTGGTTTGCTTCTCTGACGAGTGGAGCCCTCCGAGCGGACAGGAACCGGATTTCGGGTATGGCGTGGCTCAACCATCCGCCCGGAGGGGTTTAGAGGGGTTATGAGTTCTCGGAGTCCTCTGCTTCCAGCGTCGTGGCGATATGTAGCTCAGCACTGGCACTAATGAGCATCCGCGTACCAAGCAGCAACCCATGTTCACGCATGGCTTGCATGTAGGCCGCCCGTACCAACTCGATGGTGTGATCCAGCTCGAACGGCTTGGGAGCGTCAGCTATGTTCTCTGCTTCAGGCATGGCTACCCACCAACCTTGAGGCTAGCCCACACCCACTTGCCACCTTGTGTTGGTTCCACCCCATAGCTATTCGCTAGGGCTTGAACCAGTGGCAGGCCCCAACCGCCGTTATCGTCAAAGTGTTCCTCACGCACGTCGAGCGTTGCCAGCGACAGCTCCGGCATAGTGACTTCCGGCTTGCCCTCACTGGAATCCCAGACCGCAAAACGAATTAGGCGGTTGGTGAAGTCTGGAAGACACCGAATATGAATAAGTTGCTCGGGGGTTTCCGCCACAGCGTTGGTAATGAGTTCAGCAGCGATGAGCTGGAGGTTACTCCGGACATCCCGTCTTCGTCGGCGATGTACGTGAGGAAGGCGTTGCCGAAACTGGTCCGGATCTCGGGAAGTCTATCGAGAAAGGGCAGCTCGTCTGGTGTTGAAGGAGCCATCCACTTCGCGGCTAGTTCGTAACGCTTATTGCCCTGAACGATAGGAGGTTGCCGGTCGGCATCCGGGTTTGTTTGAGCGGGCAGTACATACATCTTGCTGTAGGGGAGCAACGTGATATACCCGGCTAGAACGCCGTATGCCAGTACTGACCCAGCATCTATATGATGGAGGTCTCTTCTTCGAAGCTCGAAGGCTCCGTTCACCACACTTTGCAGGATGCCCTGCAAGCGTTTTGCCTTGTCGAGGAGAGAATCGCCTGGCTGTACCACCGAAGTGGGCAGCATGCTTAGGAGCGTTGGGCACTGTTCCAAGGTAGAGATACGAGCCCGCGTAGCCATGATGAGACTGAGTTCTTCCCAGAACTGGTCGGTGACTTCTAGCGCCGCCGTCGCGGTTGGTTCAGACCCTCGGCTCCGATCAGCAACCTGGTCAGTGTTGGTGATAGCCGCGTCCGTATGGAAACAATCGGCAATGATTTGGGCTGCGAGGGAATGCAAGACTTGTTCTTCTCGCCCTTTCGGACGTTTCCAGGTTCCAATCGTTACGTCCGCAGCAGTCTTCGCCTTTATCCTCAACTCTGATGGACTCTTGCCTTTATACTCCGGGGCCAGTCCAAAGATTATGATCAACCAGTCGCTATGGGCCGCATCAGTGACCTGTGAAATTTCATATTTGAGAAGCAGGGTTATAGCTGCGGTTCTCGTGAGACCTGGATTGTAACCAGGTACGCTCTTAGCCGCAGTTTCTAGAAGGTCTGTCGGCAAATTGAGGTGCTTCGGATTATCCAGGAGCGCAAGACCCACTCTGCGCACGTTGCGAAGCTGTTCAAACACCGCCTCCTGAAAACCCTCCATAGCTGGTCAGCCTATCAAGAATGCGCAAGTACCGCCAGGGGGAGCGCCCCACAAGTAATTGATCTTCCGCTCCCACAATGCGATAATGATGCGCGTATGACAGAAATCCCATCTCACGACCCTGATGATCTTTATAGGCCAGAACAAGATGTAGACACATTTACGATCGGTGACTGGTTTTTGAGTACCTTGCAAGCGATCAACCGTGCCGAGAAGGCGGATAGGGCAAATGGAAGCGCGGCGAGCGGCTTTCTCATGGAAGCCTCTGATGACTTGGCTAGCCTGGCCTCTAAACTTGTGACCCGATATCCCGAACTTGGTCCGGAAATCCTCACGGCTATCGACGAGAATCCCGAGGTGGATTGGCGTGAGGAGCTTCGCCATGAGGTTGGGGAAGCACTTAATCCATCGCCTGATAGCCCCGCAACCTTGCCCCTAACCCCTCCGGAACCTCCCCTCGGCTGAGCCCGTACCACTTTTGCAGGGGTTTTGTAGGGCTTCTGCATGGGTTACGTACTATGCCGCTGTCGAGTGCAAGGCGCATCCTCGGACTGTCAGCAAGAACGACAGCTCGAAGAATCGGTGCGCACCCTTCTTCCTGAGAGAAGAAGGAACCGACAATGCTCATCCCCCTCGTTACCTTCACCCTGGGCCTGTGCCTTGGCCTCTCGGTGAAGTCCCTCCTCACCTACCACCAGGCCGCCGCCTATGCCGCCGAGCAGAAGCGCTTGCGTATGGCCGCTGAGACTGAGGCTGCTGCCTACCAGCCCAAGGTCAAGCGTGTGGCTGCCGAGCTGGCTGCTGCTGAAGTCGAGATCGCCCATTTGCGGCGACAGCTCGGCCACGGAGACCCCTCCTAATGCGGGGCTCAATCGGTGGAGTGCTCACCAGGGTTATCACCGTTATCGCGGTGCTGGCCCTGGTGGGTATCACCCTCAAACTCATCGTCGCAATTCTTACCCCGATTCTGCCTGCCCAATTTATGGCAGCACTGTCGGCCGGCGAGTCTCAGCTCTATGGCTTGGTAGCTCCAGCCATAGCCCCAATCGGAGCACTGGCCATTCTGGCCTTGCTCGTCTGGATCATCACCAGTTCAAGGAGGTAATGCCCGCATGTTCAAACTCTTCAAGGAACCCCCGAAGACGATGGACGAGCTGAAGTTCAGGCTCTACGGTGCCTTCGGCTGTGCGTTGGCAATCCCGTTCCTGCTGTTCGTCATCGTCAAGCTGCTCATCAGCTTCCCGCTGTTCTTCCTGGTGCTGACCATCCTGGGCCTCAGCATTCGTGCCCTGGTGCGCAAGCTCCGCCAGCAGAACCGGCGCTGAGGCAACAGAGGTGATGTGGCCCCTACATCGGGGCCGCATCACCCCTCAACCCACCGACAAGAAACCTGGAGGGCTCATGACATGCCAAGGCACAATTACCCGTCAGGCGAAGCTCGTAAGCGCATCGCTCGGGAACTAATTCGCATCTCCCGAGAGCTGGACAAGCTCGAAACCGAGTTGCACAAGCTGTGGGTCGAGGATCGCTTGCATGAGCTGGGCGACGAGTTCGGGGATGAACAGCCCGACGCCTGACGGAACAGCAGCCGCTATCTCACGCGCGGATGGCGGCTGCTGTTCGGCCTCGCTCAAAATAATTCTGCAAACACATTCTTCTCGGGGTAACCGCACACCGCTCGCTGTTGTGGAATTGTGTCACCTGCTTGACTGTCGCAAATCCGCGACATATACCAATACGCAAGGCATGTTGCGAAACCGCGACAGCCAAACAACACGGCCGTTGTTCGGCCAAGGGGAGGTTATGGCAGCTAAGTACGATCGAGTCATCATCAGCGGGGAGGTACAGGCAAATATTGATGCTGTGGCCATGGCTCGTGTCGTCATCATGCTGGCAAGGCAGTGGCAAGAGCGGCAAGAAATAGCTGAATCGACCGAAGTTGCGGAAAGCGAGGCTACGTCATGATGTCATTGCTTCTGCTGCTCGTCGGTGGCCTGTCACTACTCGGTACTATTCTTCTGGCTCGTTACTTCGAGAGTCGAGCTTGGCACTCCCACCTCATGGCCTACGAACTGCATGTGCCGTCTGGCTTGAGCACCGACCAGGTGGCTAACTGGCTGAATACCGTTCAGGCCAGCACCCATGCCGCGCAGTATTCACTACTGCCGTTGCCACCTGTCGGCCTAGAGCTAGTCGCCTCGTCAAACGGTATTCGCTTCTATCTGTTCGTCGTGCGCCAGTCAGCAGCGAAGACTTTGACCATCTGTGAGATTGCGCCGCTGCTCACCAACCCAAATTTTCGGCGGTATGTCAGTACCCATCCGAAGCTTCCGCCCCAGTTCCGCGACTACTGGCAGCGTTTTAACAACCTTAGCGAGAACGAGATGGCCCAACACATTGGCCCAGTTCTGAATAAAGTTGAGGCATTCACCCAGCGTACGTCAATTCGCCTGATGCTCGGGCAATCCAAGGGCATCAGCTTCGAGCAGCTATTTCGTGAGCGGAAGGTAGTGCTCGTGAATCTGGCCAAGGGTGAACTCGGGAGCGAAACCGGCAACCTACTGGGTGCCCTGATCATCTCTGAACTCTGGCGGGCAACCTTGGGGCAAGTACGGGTTGCTCCAGACCAGCGTCACTACGCCTTTGCATATATTGACGAAGCCCAAGATATTGTCCGCTTGCCCTTGTCCATTGCTGACATGCTGGCCCAGGCCCGAGAGTTTAAACTCGGCCTGTGCCTGGCCAATCAGTATCTTGCCCAGCTGCCGGAAACCGTCCGGGCGGCGGTACTGGGTACGGTGAAAACGCAGATTGCTTTTGCCGTTGAGCATGATGACGCTCGACTCCTGGCCCAACGCTTCGCCCCACTGACGGCGGATGAACTCATGGGCCTGCCTGCCTTCGAGCTGGCGATGCGTCCGTGTGTGAGAGCGCAGACCTTGACACCAGTGACCGGCGTCAGCCTGCCCCTGGCAGAGCCTCGGCTTGACCCCCAAGAGGTTGCAGCCCAGAGCAGAGCAACTTACGGCGTTGAGCGGGCAGTGGTTGAGGCAGCCTTGCGTAGCCGAGTACAAGCACCAGCTCGGCGGCAGGGTGGCTTCGGCCTGGAGGCTACGTCATGAGCTGGGCCCAGCCCTACACACTCGCTCTACCTGATCGCCCTACCGGTCGGGTGGAGTTGGTACCGCCGCTGACCTCTGGGGATGGGGTCGGATTGCCAACGACTCATGTGCATACGCCGGAGCTACACCCATGACGGGGCGGCAGCCGGTACGGCGGTACGTACATGGTGCCTACGTTGAAGACGTGCTTGCTCGTCTCTCTAACCGTGACCTCATGATCATTGAAAGCCTCGGAGGATGCCGCGTGTTGTCAGGGTCGCAGATCGAACGCCTGCACTTCACGACCCTCAGTCCCAATACCCGCTCTCGTACTCGTCGTTTGGTGCTGGCCAGACTTACCGAATGGGGCGCTATTGCTCCTCTCACACGCACCATTGGCGGCATTAATGGCGGTTCTTCGGGTTTGTTGTTCTCTCTCGATGCGGCTGGACAGCGAATAATCCAAATATTGCATGATGCGAGTGGAGAAAGTCCAACGCGCGTGCGGCGACCGTGGACACCTGGACAACTATTCTTGCAGCACTCGCTTGCCGTCGCTGAATTGTACGTCTCGCTGGTGGAATCCGGTCGAACCCAAGGCTTTTCAGTTACGGTGTTTATGGCCGAACCAAGCTCGTGGTGGCCAAACGGACTTGGCGGCTGGCTCAAGCCGGATGCCTATGCCGTGCTGGAAGGGACTCGCGGACGCCTGCATTTCTGGGCTGAGGTGGATAGAGCAACCGAAAGCCTAGTAGCGGTGCGGCAACAATTCACGGCCTACCTAGACTTTTGGAACCGTGGCCAACTAGGGCCAAGCGAGGTTATGCCCTTGGTGGCGGTCAGTGTGCCCACAGAGCGACGGCGAGATGCCTTGCGGGACATAGTGACTCGATTGCCTGACCCTGCCGCACAGCTCTTTACGGTGGTGCTGGCACCAGAAACGGCAGCTCTGCTCGGCAGTCTTGTCAGCCGAGAGCCGCCATAAACCGGAATGATGTCGATTCTACGGCAGATACGTCGTTGCGGATCGGCAACACCGAGCGTAAAATGGGTGACAAGTATAGACGGAGGAACCAAGAAATGACCAAACGTAACGAGCCGCAATCACTGGGCGAGTATCTAAAGGAAGCACGTGAACGTACTGGCCTGTCACAGCGTGAGCTTGGCAAGCAGTCGGAGGTACATCACTCCTACATAGCGCGTATCGAGAGTGGCGAACTGGCTACGCCCGTACCTGAGTACCTGCAACGACTGGCAGATGTACTCGAAATAGATGTGACTGAGCTACTGGCTTTCTTGGGCGTCAAGCCAGAAATGCCAGAGCCACGGGTTTATTTCAGACGTAAATTCGGGGTGGATGCCGACCAGGCAGATATCCTCGCCCAACTTATTGAGGACTACCAAGCAAAGCAAGAAAAAGGGGGGAACGCATGAATCGAATAACGAAGACCGCGATGCGGGCACTACTAACCGACTGGCGGGCACGAGTCCCGAACCGACCAATGACCTACGGAGAGTCGATACATTTTACCCATGTGCAAGCGGCCTATGTTCGCAAGTACGCTGCTACTGATGATGCGTTGGCTATTGATCTGCTCTGGCTCGTCAAGCAAACGGCGGTACCCGTTGAGTTCGTCGCCAGCTACTTGCTCGGCGAAGAGAGCGGGCTGACCACTGACCAGCGCACGGGCAAGCTGGAAATGCTCATTAACGACAATGAGCCGCGTTTGCGGCAACGGTTTAGCTTGCTGCATGAACTCAAGCATGTGCTCGATTTTCCGCAGGCCAGCACACTACATGCCAAACTCGGCAGTGGTAATAAGAAGCTGCATCACGACATGATCGAGTGGCTAGCAAACGAGTTTGCCGCTTGTGTGCTGATGCCTACCGGACTCATTAAGCGGGAGTGGTTCAGATTTCCCGACGTTGAGACACTGGCCGCACGCTTCGATGTCTCCCGCGAAGCAATGACGACTCGCCTCGAAAAGCTCGGCCTCATCGGTGAACTAAAGACGAAGCCCCGTACCTACTTCCGTCGGGCAAGCATCGGTTTTGATGCTTTTGAGTCTGAGACCTGTCTCGTAGCGTAAGAAAGGAAACAGATCATGGCCGCATACAACCCCCGTGTCACTGGCACCGATAACGTCCGCTACCTGCGTGTCTCGGATGTCAGCCAAGTCAAAACCGACTACGACCCTGAAGGCAATTCCCTCCCTGCACAGCGCGTCAAGTGCGCCGTGCGGGAAAACGAACTCGGCAGCATCAACGTTGCCGAGTTTATCGACCCTGGCAAGAGCGCCAAGAGCATTGACCAGCGCGAAGACTTCCAAGAGATGATCGCCTACGTCAAGGCACATCCCAACGTCAAGTTTGTCAGCGTCTATGCGCTTTCTCGCTTTGCGCGTAACCGCTACGACGATGCCATATTCATGATGCAACTCGAAAAGCTGGGTGTGACGCTCATTTCCGCCACTGAGCGGAACTTGGACAGCACACCTGCCGGTAAGGCCATGCACGGCATGATTGCCGTGTTCAACGAGTACCAAGTCAACGTCAGTGGCGAAGACATCTCCTACAAGATGGGACAGAAAGTCATTGCCCACGGTGGCACTCTGGGCCGTGCCAAGCTCGGCTATGAGAACGTCACGGAAAAGTTCGACGGGCACAAGGTCAACACCATTGCGATAGACCGTGCCCGCGCTGACTATGTCCGCGATGCCTTCTCACTGTTTGCCACGGGTGAATACACCGAAGAAACCTTGCTCGAAACCCTGACTGATATGGGCCTGACAATGCCCAAAACCGCCAAGCTACCAGAGCGGCCGGTTTCCAAGTCCACACTCGGGGACATGCTCAGAAGCCGCTACTACATCGGTGAAGTAAACCTCAAAGGCCAGTGGTACCCAGGTCGTCACGAGCCGCTTATCTCACCGGCCTTGTTTGAACGGGTACAAGAAGTACTCGACTCCCACAGTGGAGCCGGTACCCGCAAGCGGAAGCACACCCACTATTTGAAGGGTGTCTTCTGGTGTAAGCGCTGTGAGAGCCGCATGGGTATGACTCCGGCCAAGGGCAACGGTGGTACCTACTACTATTACTTCTGTCTCGGTGCTCGGCGTGGTGTCTGCGACCAACCGTATGTGTTGATCGAAGACCTCGAAAAAGAGGCACTGCGTTACTACGCCCATGTACGACTGAGCGACGCATTCCGCCAAAAAGTCACGACTCAGGTAGAAGAAACCTTGCGGGATGAGCAAAGCGTCAATGATCGAGTCCGCAAGCGCCACAACCAGCGACTCAAGGAACTAGACAAGCAAGAAGACCGGCTCATTGACCAACTGGGTGACCCTGATTGGCCACAAGACAAGCTCAAGGCCAAGGTCATCAAGGTCCGGCACGAGCGGCAGCAGATCATGGCCCAGCTCCAGAACGTGAACGTCAGTCTGGAGATAGGGCGCAAGCTGCTGATAGGCAGCACCGAGCTACTGGCCAACCCTCAGAAGCTCTACGAGGAGTCGGACCGCACGGGGCGACGGCTCATGACGCTGACGATCTTCGGGAAGCTGTACGTCGATACCAACAAGATCGTTGATCACGAGCTGAACGAACCGTATGACGCGCTACTGCATGTCGAACGGAAGCACCAGGCACAGACACCCGAGACACGTACCTACCGGCGCACGGTGGCGCTGAGCGAGTCATGGGGCAACCAGAACGACCTAGCCATGTTGCGGGAAGCTCAAGGCTCTACGGAGGTTCTGAGCCGTCAGACAGCTCAAGACAACCGTAGGGGCACCATCCTGACGGACGATGCCCCTACGGTCCTGACCTCGGCAGACTTGCTCGATCTGGGCCTAGGGGTCCAGGGTTCGAATAAGGCTGTTTTGGTGGAGCTATGGGGACTCGAACCCCAGACCTCCTGCATGCCATGCAGGCGCTCTAGCCAACTGAGCTATAGCCCCAGAACAGGTGTCATTTTAACAGATAGGGCACGAAAAAGGAAGCAGCTTAAGAACAGGTGTTCGTATGCCCCGCTCCTAGCTACGTCGCAAAAATGCTTCCAACTTCTCAATGGCCTGTGCCCGTGCTGAGAAACCCTTCTTTTGCTCATCAGTCATCTCAGCGAAAGTCTTTGTATTGCCTTCTGGTATAAATATCGGATCCCAGCCCATGCCATTAGTGCCACGAGGCTTCGGGGAAATAACGCCCGTAATACTGCTTTCAAAAAAATGCACATTCGCTCCATCACAGTATCCATAAGTGACTGTCGCGATAGCCTTGCGGTGGGTCAGTCCATCGACAAGCTTACACATCCCATCGTTGCCAAGCTCCTCCAAAAACCACTTTACAAGCGGCCCGGGTAAATGGCCCATTGCGGTAAATATAAGCGAGGTATCTTCGACTAGCACCGGCTCATCCAACACGGCGTATGCTTGATGTGCTTTGTGCGCAACCACCGCATGTTCATCAAGCGATTGAATCTCGTCTAGATCAAGCTTATGGTGCTGCACGGGTAACGTAAGCCACTTTTTCAAGTACTCAACTTTGCGTTGGTTGCCAGTAATGAACGTAACCGCTTTTATGACGTAGCTCCTTGTAGTTGTTTCTTAGTATCTTCCATTTCAGCGATACACACGTCCAAAACCGTATCACTACGCAATTTTGCCTCAGTCTGTTCAAACCAAACAGATATCCATTTGCAATGCGTACCATTTTTTTCTTCAGTAATGTTCAAATCAGTCTCGCTTGTCTTTATGATTGCCGCGCTAGTACCGCTTGGCGCAAAAAAATCTAGATGATCTAAACCGGTGTGATCATTCGAGCCAGGACGCAACTGCATTAACTTAACAAGCACTATGCCTCTATTGAGCTTCTGGTCGCGCAAGTGGAAGGTAGCAAGCCATCGTTCGTTGATCCAACCTAGGTGAACCTGATCACTATAGGATCGCCAAAATGCAAACCGCTTATCAAAATCCGCGAGATCAGCTGCCTTCCAGCCTACTGCTGTAGGTCGAAGCTTCTCAAAAAATGCTCGATCCTTACGCCCGACTACGAGCGCCTTCCATTTTCGATCGTAATCGCTTATTGCTACGTTCAACTCTTCTAGCATCTCGCCCCCCTTTAATATTAGTATAAGTCATCTACCTGCCCGCAAAAAACATAATCAGCATATTGCATAATCATCATGCTATTTTACAATGTCATACATTGGAGGATCCATGAGTGAGATACGAGCAAGTAACGAGTGGGGGCACATTGACAGAGCACTCAGCATTGGACTTGGTTTTATAGCCGTTGGATCAGGCTTCGAGAAAGAGGCAGATGCCATAACAACCTATGCCCCATGCCTCATACCTGGCCTGCTCATGACAAACCCGTATATGGAGGCCCATTTTGGGCAACATTTTGCCGAGAATGGCTTCCCTGACGCCGAGTCCCAAATAACGCAGCTTATTGAATTAAAAGAAGCAAGGCAAGACCGCGTTGTCGGCAATAGATTGCTAGGCTTTTTTATAGGGATCGATGCGCTTACGACGCATGGGGGTAGATTCACTCAGGAAACCATTCGTGGGGCTGCGCTACACCTGGCCAACGTTGCAGCTAGTGGGCAGGCCAAGATACACCTCGTTGCAGACCCCCAGACACCAGTCCATCGCGAGCTGAGCAGAGATCCCAATGCCGGGTTAGTCCTATACCACAAGGATCAGCAACCCTTTGCTGTCACTGTCGAGGCCGGAGTAGACTCATATCACCTCACAACAGCTTATCACGGCGGACAAAAAATTGAATCCGCAGCCAATGGAATGCAGACTCTGGCGACTTCTCCTAGCGTACTATCAGTCGAGACCTCGCTAGAAATCATAGAAGCTGCCGCTGGTAGGAGTGCTACCTAGCCGTTTAGCAATTTCAATAACTCGAGTTCAGTAAGCTGCTTCGTTCCGAGTCTTTCAGCTTTTTTAAGCTTACTTGCACCAACGTTCTGACCCACTACAAGATATGAGGTGTCCTTGCCGACACTCGATTGAAACGTGCCACCGAGGCTACGAATCTTTTCAGCAGCAGCTTCACGCTGCAAGTGTTCCAGAGTTCCAGTAATGACAAAGCTCTTGCCGTGCAGCGGACCACGGGCGTGCGATTCATAGTGTGGATATACTCCTAATTTCTCAAACTTCTGTAACATTTTTTCATTATCCGGATCAGCAAACCAAGCAAGTATAGACTCAGCAACCACAAGGCCGATGCCCTCTACCTGAAGCAATTCATCAAGGGTCGCATGCTGCACTTTTTCAAGCGAGCCAAAGTGTTCAGACAGATCGATAGCAGTCTGTTGTCCAGCGTGACGAATGCCCAACCCGTTGATAAAACGTGGTAATTCTGGCCTTTTGACTGCAGCTATTGCCTGCACCAAGTTTGTAGCCGATACTTCAGCGAATCGATCGAGCTTTAGCAACTCCTCTTTCGTCACCGCATATATGTCTGCCATGTCTCGTACGAGTGCAGCATCAACCAACGCGTTCACATTTTTTTCACCTAAGCCATCAATATCGAGAGCACCTTTGCTGGCAAAATGAGCAACAGCCTTCTTGAGCAGCACCTTCCCTGTAGCGCCCTTCACCCGATATACTGCTTCCCCTTCAGGACGTTCAAAAGCCAGCTCTGGGTACTGCCGGGTCAACTCCTTTTCCATATTGAAAGGAGTTGTCGCATTGGGACGAAGCTCAGGAAGCACCTTCAGCACTTGAGGAATAATATCGCCGGCTTTAAAAATGACAACTGTATCGCCAACGCGTATGTCCTTCCGCTCGATCTCATCAGCATTATGTAAGCTGGCATGTTGGACGGTTGTGCCAGCGACTTGTACTGGATCGAATACTGCTACTGGGGTTGCCGCTCCCGTCCGGCCAATGCTCAATACAACATCTTTTATAACAGTAGTTGCTTCTTCAGCGGCATACTTATAAGCAACCGCCCCACGCGGTGCCTTGCCGACTACCCCGAGCCGATCAAACTGTATCCGATCATTCAGCTTAATAACGAGCCCATCTGTATTGTAAGCCAGCTCGTGACGCTTCTCCTCCCAGCGACCAGCAAACTCGATGATCTGATCAACCGATTGGAAAACCTCAGCTTGATTATTGGCAGCCAGCCCCAGGCCACGAATAGTCTCATAGGCGAACACGTTTGTAGGCACCTCCGTCATTTCATCACGAAGTAAATCCCAAGCTCGAAAGCGTAAGGGCCGGGCTGCAGTCAATTTTGGGTCAAGCTGCCGAATCGAACCCGCTGCTAGATTTCGTGGATTAGCATACACTGGCAAACCCTCAGCTGCACGTTGCTTATTAAGCTGCTCAAAATCTTGCTTATAAATAATGACTTCTCCGCGAATTTCTGTACGACCACGTAAGAATGAGGCGTGCTTAGGATCATGACGTAATTGCACTGGCACGCTATCAATAGTACGCACATTCCTCGTTACTTCTTCCCCGACAAAACCATCCCCACGTGTCACTGCTTGCTGTAATATGCCATCTTCATATATAAGCGAACAGGCAAGGCCGTCCATTTTGAGGTCAACAAAAAATTCCAAGTGCTCACCTGGTAATAGCTTCTGGGTTCGTTCGATCCAAGCAATCACCTCTTCACGGCTAAACACATCATTGAGGCTAATCATACGCTTTCGGTGTCGAATCTGCGTAAATCCAGGAAGTGGCTCGCCAGCAACCCGTTGGGTAGGACTATCAGGGGTAATGAGGTCGGGGTACACTGTTTCTATTTGCGACAGCTCGTGCTTCAGGCTATCGGCAGCTGCTTCGCTCATAATCGATTCATCAAGCACATGGTAGTGATAGCGGTAGTCAGTAATTAGCTGGCGCAACTTTTTAGCACGTGCTGCAGCTTGTGCCTTCGTAATCATAATAGTGACCTGTACAACCGATATATGTATATGTGCACTAAGACAAGGACCACTGCGTCAACAAGCGCAAATACCCATGGTGCAATGACCGTTGCAACGGCTACTACTGGAAGCAAGACAACTGCAGATAATACAAGTAATGCTAAGGGCAAAAAGATAAGCTTCCGCATAATAGTCCAGCGACGATGAGCCACAAGGTCTCGTGCCGTACGCAGTGCAGCCATCGGAGTCATCTCTGGCAAGCTTACGATGTACAATGCGAACAATGAGGACGATAGCATATAGAAGGAGACGAATCCGAGACCGAAAAAGAGGGTCAGAAACATAAATTGCTCTCCGGCGTTCACGCTAATACCATTAGCACTAATAATGCTGAATATTGAGCCCCCGACAATAAACGGTACGAGCTGTACTACAATCATCAACAGCACAAGCAAAAATGGTATGAGAGGGTACATTCCCCTGTAGAACCCATCACGGATACGAATCGTATAGCCGCCATATATTTGTCTCAATGACCATATGACTGCGAGACTAACAACGATAGCGAGAACAAATTGATACGAACCAGCAACGGGGCTGATACTGTTTCCTGTAGCACCCAATAAATAGCTGTACATCGAGAACCCATCAAGCAGGTGCCCTAGGCCATGAGCTGGCAATTGATTCAGATTATGCTTGAGTACGCTAAGACTAGCGGTGGTGCTTAGGTTCTGTATTAGCACTACATTAAACAACGTGTACACCACAGCGATCCCTAGCAGCACCTGCCAATTTTCTCTTAAGAGTTTGAAGGAGCTTAGGAGTAGCGAGAATGCATTCGGTATAGGCAAGCGTGCTAGGATAGATTCATCGTTTGCCGAGGTTTTCGAAAAACTTGTAATTTCTGCTGTATCGGCTGTCACCTTTGGCGACTGTTCTTTGTCTATAGTCTGAGCATTTTTTCTAGACTTTTTGGTGGCGGCTTCGGAAGCCTTGGTTTTTTTGACCATACCGTGTCTCCTAATTTAAGCGTGTGTACCCATGCTGCGCAAGCGCGCAATACGATCTTTTATCGGTGGGTGGGTACTAAACATATTCGTCAAGCTGTGCCCCTTGAGGGGGTTCGCAAAAAAGAAGTGCGCCGTGGCTGTGTTCTGATGACGAAGGCCACTACCCGTTTGCTCTATTTTTTCTAATGCACGTGCCAACCCTTCTGGGTAGCGAGTGGTTAAGGCACCCGTAGCGTCAGCCAAGTACTCACGTTTTCGGGACACGGCAAGCTGAATAAATGTCGCTAGGATTGGGGCTAAAATAGCAGCTACGATACCAAGGATAAGGAATAGCTGGTTATCCTCGCGATCGTCGTCGCGGAACCAGACCATACGCAGAATGACATCAGCAATGACCGCTATAACTGCAGTGAGGGCAAATGCCAGCATGGCAACACGTATATCGTAATTCTTAACATGACCAAGCTCATGCGCCAATACTCCCTGCAGTTCGTCATCTTCCATGATATCCAGCAATCCCTGTGTGACGCAGACTGCAGCGTGACGCGGATCACGACCAGTGGCGAAGGCATTAGGCGCAGGATCATCCATAATAAATACGCGTGGCATCTGTAGGCCGTCGGTAATCGCGAGGTTCTCAACTGTGCGCCACAAGCGAGGATTATCTCTTTTGTGGATCTCTCGTGCGCCATTTATAGCCAGGCTGATACGCCCGCCAGAAAAATAGCCAATAGTAGCATAAGCAAGCGCAAAAGCGATTACGGCTATGGTCAGTGGCCCTGAATTTGCGTATTTGCCAAAAATCCAGGCCATAGCTCCAGCCAGTAGTGCGAAGACAAATAATATCGCCCAACTACGCCGTTTGTTGCTCGCAATTTCGCTGTACATTTATGTATTATCTCAAGCCTAACTTGGCTAAAACTTGACGTCTACGGGTTTCTGCGCAGCAGCTTGGTCGGTATCGTCAAGCTCGAAAAACTCTTTATCTTGCTTGAAGCCAAGTCGCTTCGCGAAAATATTGGTCGGGAACGTCTTACGTTTAGTATTAAAGTCACGTACAACACCATTATAAAAACGACGTGAAGCCATAATTTTATCTTCGGTGTCAGTCAGTTCGTCTTGTAATTTTTGAAAATTATCACTGGCCTTCAATTGCGGGTATGCTTCAGCAACAGCGAAAAGACTCTTGAGTGTTTGTTCAAATTGATTCTCTGCCTTAGCGGTCTGTACAGGGCCCTGGGCGTTCACTACCTGAGAGCGAGCTTTGGTCACATCCTCAAACACCGTCTTCTCATGGGTGGCGTAACCCTTTACTGTATTGACTAGATTAGGAATGAGGTCAACCCGGCGCTTTAGCTGTACAGTTATATCGCTCCATGCCTCATCCGACTGTTGATTTAAGCGCACCAAACCGTTGTAGGCGGCAATAATAAATACAACTATCACTATAACGATAACTCCGATGATCAAGAAAATCATAACTCACTCCTTTGTCTCACTAGTATACACTAGGGCGAGCAAGTATACCTCAACATCTGGCCCTTTACTCCCCCGTTCTACCAGAAACTAGAAGCTCATAATTTGTTGCAATACCTTAAAGCAAACTCTGTTGTCAGCTATAGCATCACAATAAGTACAGCCATAGCCTGGTATGGTGCATCTCGACCTTATGATTCGGTATAAATGCTGGCCGAAGCTTCGTTCACGCTGACGATCCACACGTTGTAACCCTAGTGTACGCAGGATCCTAGAGGCGCTTATTAGTCGAATGTAAGTGGTTGACCACTCTCCTGGTACACATTCCCTGACTGGATCTCATTTTGGCAGTCACTAGATGGGCCATACTCGCCGATCTTCGGAAAGTATATATTGCTGAAGTGATTACCTGTGATTTTGACATTAACATCCCCTGGAATTGGACAGTACAGGGTGTACGCGCCACCAGCCAGTAGATTATTACTAACGGTAGTGTTTGTGGTTGTGGGACCTGATTTACTATTATTTATATTTATAGCTGACGTGCTGCCAGGCCCGGAATAAAAGGTATTGTGGTTAATAGTGAGATTTGAGCCATTCGAGGATTGCAATCCATCAGTGTGGGCTGTAGCGCTTTCGTACAAGTCATGGACATAATTATCTTGAATCGTGGCATTATCGTCAGCGTCGAACCCATTCTCGCAGTCATAGATATTCAACCGTTGGGCTATAAAATTAGCACCACTAATAGCCGTCCCCCCGTCTTTAGCGACGCCATTGGAATTCTGACAATTTATCTCGCTGTCTTCCACGACAAGCGGCGTACCCGAAAGTGCCCCGGCGTCAAGAACGATTGGTATGCCATTACAATGAATTTTAGAATCTTTGATCACAACACCCGGAGCACGAACTTCGATGCAACCGTTGATGTTCTCCCCGCCAATAATGGTGCCTGCTACAGTAATAGTAATATCACCATTAACTGCTTTTAGCGCAGTACTGGCCGGTACGCCGGTGCAGGTGGCATCAGGATACTTGGGCAGAGGGCAAGTGGCGGTAGGGCTAGGAGAAGGTGTACCGCTTCCTGAACCAGAGCCAGAACCCGTACTCGAGCCACCAGTATTATTTGCTCCGGTGCCGGAAATAGGAGGTGGCGGAGTAGTCGTAGGGGGGGTCGTAGGAGGAATGGGAACGGGTGAATTTTTGGGCACTACCCATTTTTGGGCTGTCGTCTGGTTACATGTATACACCCAAATGGAATTGCCATCGGCGGTGTGGTTATACTTGTCATCTAGGCAGAGGGCAGGATTGGCATGAGGATTGACGATGGAACCATTCGTGTTGATTATCCACTTCTGAGCAATGGTGCCATTGCAAGGCCAAAGCCATACAGGGGTTTTAGAAGTGGTACCGGCATATTTGACATCTAGGCAGTATTTGTTGGTTAGGTGGATAGTGCTAGTACCATCGGCATTGGAGGTGATAGTCCATTGTTGGGCGGCAGACTTGTTGCAGCCATAAAGCTGTATCGGGTTGCCTTGCTTGAGTCGATTAGCTTTATTGTCCAGACACTTGCCACCGGGACCAGTAATAGGCCCTGCGGGGCTTGCAGCCCGTACGAATAGGAGGGTAGCTGCACCGATAATGGCAAAGACGACAGTAAAGACAATGATCATTGCCCGTTTCTTGGAAAGGAAAACATGGACGCGACGCAGGACGGTATTGGGGACTAAACCCGTCTCGGAGGAGGAAGTATTTTGGGACTTAATAAATGATTTTGATTCCTGAGCCATATATTGTTCTTTTTATGTTATTCCTTTTAATTCACTATATATGTATCGTTCCCAGTCTGGCAAATTTATTATGTCAGGGAAAAAGTAGTCGGATAGTATAATAATGAGTACATGCGAAAACGGCGGCGAATCTTGCGATTAGCAATTGGCACATTCACGATTGTATTCATGCTTATATTGTCCTTGGGCGTATGGAACACGTTACGACCGTTGCCTGCCATAGCAGTGGGTCGGCAAGCGATAACTGCACCGCTTGAAACGGCAACACCCCTACTCTGGCCAAGCGCTGGTGAAGCTGCGATTGAAGTACAGGGCCTGACGACGACATTTACAAATGGTCCACAAAAACCGCTACCAACGGCGAGCATCGCAAAAATCATTACGTGTCTCACTGTCCTACAAGCCAAGCCGCTGAATGTTGACGAGCTTGGTCCTCCTATTACGCTTACCCAAGCCGACCTCGACATCTATAATAATTATGTCGCGAGAAACGGTTCGGTGATACATGTGGCTCCTGGCGAGCAACTAACCGAATACCAAGCCTTACAAGCGCTCCTACTACCTTCAGCCAATAACATTGCCGATAGTCTGGCTATTTGGGCCTTTGGATCGCTTGAGGCATACCATGCCGCAGCTACGCAATACGTACAACAGTTGGGACTTACGAACACCATTATTGGCTCAGATGCAAGTGGGCTATCTCCGGACACAACTAGCACGCCAACAGACCTGACGGTCCTTGGTGAGAAGGCCTTAGGTAATCCAGTCATCGCACAGATCGTAGGGCAAACGTCTGCAACACTCCCTATAGAAGGAGTAATACGCAATGTGAATCAACTGCTGGGTCATGACGGCATTATTGGCATTAAAACCGGCAATAGTGACCAGGTTGGGGGCAATATGCTTTTTGCAGCAAAAGTTGCCGTGACTGCCGACACAACAGTCACGATTATCGGTGCCATCATGGGCCAAGGCAGTCTAAATATCGCGCTTAATGCCGTAATACCTCTGCTCGATTCAGTAAAAGCAAACGCGTACATGATGACTCTTGTACATGCTGGCGAGACTATTGCCACATATACCGCTGCATGGAGCAGGCAGGGCACTTCCGCGGTGGCCAAAAAAGACCTATCCTTCGTAGGCTGGAAGGGCAATCCGATCAATCCGCAGGTCAGCTTGCAGCGCAGCAGTCTCTCATATGACCAAGGCGCTACTATGGGCACCGTCTCGACAACAAGCGGCACGATGCATGCGAGTACTGATGTGGTACTAACCAACACGATCCCACAGCCAAGTCTCTGGTGGCGCTTAACGAGACATTAAATCTGACGAAAGGGCCTTGTATACTTTTTACTTGAAAGCTGGTAGTTAAGTCGTGCCGGTCCTAGCCGTACAGTTAGTTGCTCGTCACCGATAGTGGCAATACGGCCAATGACCCATGCGACAGATGGAGGCTCGATAGAAAGAAGAACGTGCTCACATTGGAACACTTTCGAGACAATATTTTGGTGGAGCTTTGTCGTGGCCGTTAGCACTATTCTGATCGAGGGGCTTTATAGTAATCGGTAGTCCGTAATCTACCCGGCCTGGTCGTCGATGTTGTTTAGCTTATCTAATAATTGCACTGTCGTGTTCCAGCTTCGTATAGTCATGGATTTGTAGAGCGGTGATGCCACAATTTTACTGAGTCGACTTTTAGTGCGTTCGACGCCAAGACGTTGCGAATAGATTACACCGTCACCTGCCCACACCTTGTCTACACCTTCACGCGGACTAAATACCGACATTGCTTCGGCGGTATCGATGCCCATCAAGAAGATGACATCGCTGTGATATTTCTCTGGTTGGTCGCCAAAACCCTCAGGCTTGTTATCAATGATGGCCTGAAACTGTTTGCGGCTCATCACCAAAAGCTTGATGCTTTCGCTATCGAGTTTGAAGTTTTTAGTAAGGGCAGTTTCAATCCGCGCTTCAATCTCATTCGCAGGCTTGTCAGATGCCAGCATTACGTTACCACTGACGATGTAGGTTAAAATATTGGAAAAGCCCAATTCTTCCAGACAGTTTCTCAGGCTTGCCATCGGAATAATATTTTTTCCACCGACATTGATGCCGCGCAGCAGTGCTACATAGATATTCACTGTCGGTCATTGGTGTTATGCATATATCCTAGTATATCAAAGAAGAGCCTTGCGGCTCTCTATCAAAGATTAGACATAAGTAAGGGAAACTATACTGGTGGGCGATGAGGGACTCGAACCCCCGACATCCTGCGTGTAAAGCAGGCGCTCTAGCCAACTGAGCTAATCGCCCATGATTACAGGGATGTATTGTACTGAAAGAACCCCGTTTTCGCAAGCAGACATGTATTAGGTTGCAGCTGACTCTACTTCCACTGCCGCCTTCATAGCATACGCGCCGTGATTCGTAGCTAGTTGCCGAAAGGCTCTTGAACCAAAATGACCGATGTTAATCAAACAGCTGTGTTCTATTATGGTGCGCCAATGCGACCTTACATGCGACCAAGTTGAGGGAGCTGGACTTCAAATATCGGGGTGATGAATTGTAATCGTCGAATGCGATAAAAACTATCCGCCATAAAAGTATTCGGGATGGGCGTTCAATAGTTCGCGCACCTCGTCGTAATACTTTCCGACTTCAGGATGGCTATGCGCTTTCTTGCGGTGTTGCTCTAACTCACGATTGTACTTTTCTAGTGATGTTTTGCGTTCTTTGAATAGCTGAGCCTTGTCTAAATAATCGAAGAAGACGGGGATGTATTTATCGAGGGCGTATACAAACTTCGCTTCGTCCGTATCTTTACGATTATATGCATCCAGTGTTTGGGTGATCCAAGGCAAGTAAGCAAACTCTTGTGCAAGCTTCTTGGCCGCTTCAGCCTCGCGTGCATTTTTGGTCAGTATATGCTGAGGGTCGCCATGTACCGCAGTATCTCCTGCGTAGACTTCGACGAGATCGTGAACAATCGCAAACTGGCAAATTTTGCCCACATCAAACTTCTCGTCAATTTCCGGCGCCAAGCAGCACGCCAGGAAGGCCAGCGACCAGGAATGCTCAGCATCATTCTCGGAACGCCGCTCACCAACCGGCAATGGCATGTCGCGTTTTACATGATAGAACGGCAGCAAAACCTGGCTGATCACCTTTTCTATTTGGTTATGCGTCAATTTACTCATACTTCTATAATTTTAACCTAAAAAGCTGCGAGAGAGGACTTGAATCAATGCCACCAGATTACAATTCCAGATAGAAAAGCTACCAGGAATAGGATGAGCCAAAAAATGACCTACAGTGAATCAAGGCAACCAAGCCTTAATTGGTCAGTAAGCGCCGTTGCTTCTTTTAGCTCTTCTTTAGTATGCGTAGTCGTGACGGCAAGACAACGCATGCCCGCCATCTTGGCTGCTTTGATCCCACTGGGCGCGTCCTCGATCACAATACAATCGGCAGGTTTAAAACCTAGTGCTTTTGCGCCTTTTAGATATCCTTCTGGGCTTGGTTTACTTTGTGAGATGCCCTCGGCCGCAATAATCGCCTTGAAAAAATCGGTAAGACCAAAGGCCTCTAACGTAACCTCGGCCTCCGCCCGTAAAGAGCCAGTTACGAGGGCGAGCGATATTTTATTGGCAGCTTGGTCACGAATAAACTCAATTACACCTGGATATGGCACAAGCTGGTCGGCAGCGAGCCCTAAATATGCTCTAGCTTTTTCATCCATTATTACGGGCAACTCGATACTTTCGCCAATGAAGTCAAAGTATTGCTTGAAACCAGCCTGATCGCTTCTGCCAGCAAAGTGTTGCTTATATTGCCCTTCTGATAGATCATGTCCATATCTTTTTAGTGTTGCCTGGAAGGCTGCGACGTGAAGAGGCTCGCTATCGACAATGACACCGTCCATATCAAACAAAACTGCTTTGTAATTCATGTAGCCAAGTATAACAAATGCAGCGAGAGGACTTGAGCGAGAGGACTTATGGGAGCTAAGCTACAAACCCAATTTAACAGATAGAGAATCATTACAAAAAGAAAAGTTCCAAGAATAAATTCTGGAACCTTTCTATCTGGAAAATGATGTATCAGATCATGGTGCACCATAGAGTACGTTAAGCTAACTTTGTCGAAAGATCCGGATGCCGATGTCGAAGAAATCCGAGAACTGCTAGACAGCTCGGGAGGTCAATATACCTGATTATGTGAACCAATATCGAGAAACTCATAATGTTCATCCGTCTCCCGATATACAACACGTAAGTCACCGCCAACCGAAAAAGCCCGTAGGCCTTTCATTGTCCCGGCAAGAGGGTGATCATCTAAAGGATAGTCGCGTACGCCCTCAATAAACAATTGAAACCGTGCTTGGAATTGTTTCTTGAGTTTTGGATATGGAGAAATGCGACTGTTGAAGTTCTTCTCAAATTTACGGTGACGGCGTATAGGCTTCATACCTATAGGTCTTTCATGAAATCTTCAACAGAATGAAATTCTTTGACCTTGCCAGCCTTCTTGTCGTCGTCAAGCTCTTTGATCATCTTTTCGTAACGAGCGTTAGCCTCGGGGCTGAGAACGACAGCTTTGCCATCGAAGTCGAGCTTGCGACCATCGGCCTCTGCCTTGGCCCATACTCGAATGTAGGCCTGGGCGGAATCAAAACCTAAACTGCGTGCGCGACGCTCTAGGCCTTCACGGACATCTTGATCGATTGGGATCTGTAGTTTTGTAGTCATAGTACTTAAATGGTATCAAAGTAGTATTTCTATGTCAATGTGGTTGGATCACTTTCGGTCACAAAAACTTTGAATTTCAGACGATGGGTTTGTTGATAATTCTCTTGTGCTTTAGACTCGCCACCAACACCAATCGTAGCCACACTAATACCACCTTTCACCCCTGTCCCTTTTGAACGACTTACTTCAAGCCCAATATCAAACTCTACAGACTCTCCGCTCGTGCCGCGAGCGTGTACCCTGACCTGATAATTGAAATCGATTTGATATTTGGTTGGCCTTGTCTACGCCTTTTGTGATATCAAGCAATGTAGCGGTAATAAATTCTTCTAATTCCATGTATTGATTTTAACACTTCTGCAATAACGAAAGAGGACTTGAACTCGTGCAACAGATGACAAAATCAGCACAAATAAGAGAGCGTTCATGTGCGGACGCTCTCTTATCTGTAATTCTATCGTGGTGCACCATATTGAAAATAAACTATTTCTAGCCAAACCACGACAGAAGTCGTGGTTTTTGCGTAGGCATACTAAGAAGTTTCAACTTTCTAGACAGTCATTTTTAAAATTGCTGCACTTACTGTTGAAATAACGCAGTAGCTGCTATAATTTGAACCATGAGAAACACTACTCCCGCAGTTATACGATTATCTATAACGAATGAAGTTCGCAATGGTTTAAAACTGGCAAAAAAACGCTATCCTACGCTCTCTGACCCGGAAATTCTTAAGCTTGGGCTAGCAAAAATAGTCACCGAGTACGATGATGCAAGGACGGTTAGCGAAGATAGCGCAGAAATAAAAGCCATCGCCGCCCGCGCAGTAGGAGACGAGTACTTAGGCGATGTCGAGGAAGATATATACACCGCAGCTACCGGTAAACGGGTTTCCTTCTCATGAGTATTCCTAAATTATTTGGAGTTTATACGGCTCAGTTTCCATTTTTAGATACCCAAGAAACGAAGATACGCCCCGTTATTGTTATCGGTAAACCTCAGGGTCAACATAAAGTGCTAGCAGTAGTCCCTATATCGTCAAGAAGTACACTTGAAGGTGTTGATTTCCCTCTTCGGTGTTGGTCCGACGCAGGCCTATTGAAGCCATCGGTGGCTCGCGTGCATAGACTTACGACTATGCTACAAGCAGATCTTATCGCTGAGCTGGGCGAGTTGGATCCCGAGGACAAGCAAAATTTGCAGGTTGCACTTAAGCAATTGCTAAATCTGTAGGTTTGCCGCCTTTTCGCTGTGCATCTCCTCGTCAATTTCATTGTAAAAATTTACAACATTAACACCTTCGAGTCCGATCAAAATTCTATAATCGTCCTTTATGCTGAACCAAAAGCATTTAGGGCTTATAAAATCTGTAGGGCTTTTTATTTTCTATAGATTTCTCTGCGGTGACCAACTTTTACTACAAAGACGGTTACAATCTCATGCTCAACCACGTAGAGGATTCTGTAGTCGCCCTGTCTTATTCGCCATTCCTCTCGGCCCTTGAGCCGTATAGCACCCTCAGGAAAGGGGTTATTCGCAAGACTCTCGATACGTTTGACTATCTTGATCACGTCGACCTTGGGGATAGAAGGCAAATCCTTTTTGCGAACACTTTTACTAACCTCTACTTTATATGAGGCCATCTTTTTGAATCGCGTTTAAGAAATCTTCAAGAGATTCAGTAGGCTCACTGCGTCGAGCGTCTATTGCCTCGATATCTTCCAGATCTTCGGCTATGGCGCTAGCGATAACCCTATCAACGTACTCCGACATGGTTTGATCAGTGTCAATCACACGCCTTTTTAGGGCACGTCGAACGCTAGGGCTAAGATAAATAGTAGTTTTAGTGTCATCGTTGCTCATATGAACATTATAGCGTTTAGACGTTCAAGCGTCAATACGTCATTCGTTTTGTTTAAAAGTGCTCGTCATCCTCACCCTGGTCGATTTTTGCGTACATATCTACAACAGTAACAACTTCCAACTCTGCCAAAGTTCTATAATCTGTTAAGATTGTAAATTTGTGTGATGATGAGCGGATGAATAAATAGTAATGCTTCAGTCGTACTTTTATGATGTAACAAAATTCGTATTGTATTGATGGTGATTAAATGTTAGGATCCTAACATATTACTATGCAAGATTATCAATCAATACCTGAACTATTACATAAATTAGTACACACTCTAGATCGTTTGGCGGACGAAATACTACAGAAAGAGTACGATATTTCATATAAACGCGCTTACTTTCTGTATGCACTGCAAAACCTTGGCCCAGCCACTCAACACCAATTGGCCAGCGAGCTCGGCTACAGTGATGCTTCCGTCAGCACGATGTTGGCTGAACTTTCCAAAGACGGCTATGTAGTAATTACGCCGAGCCCTAATCATGGGCGAAAGAATGTCGTATCGCTTACCCGATATGGCTTAGTCATGGTGTCTAAAGGTCGTGCATTACTTGAGACCAGGTTTAATGAACTCATGCATCGAGCTGCAATTGATAGTCAGCCTTATTATGAGCAGACTAAGCAAATCTATGATGCTATTACCGAGAAACATAATTAAGGAGCTATCCATGTCAAACACCCTCAACGTCACTTCGGCCGACGGCACAACAATTGCATACACCACTATCGGACAAGGGCCCAGCTTAATTGTAGTACCTGGTGCTTTAGAAGTTGCTCAAGAATTTAATGAGCTAGCCGCCAAACTGTCGGATTCTTACACCGTGTACGTTATTGAGCGACGTGGTCGTGGGCAAAGTGGGCCGCAAGGCGATAATTACAATATTGAGAAAGAGTGTGAAGATCTACTAGCCTTACAAGCGAAAACGAATGCTACATTTGCGGTCGGACACAGTTATGGTGGACTCATAGTACTCGAAACCGCCCGAAAAACTAATGTGTTTTCCAAACTTGCACTCTATGAGCCTGGCGTCTCGATCAACAACGGCATACCAGCAGATTGGATGCCCTTATATCGTAAGCAGCTGGCACAGGGACGAAATCTCGATGCTTTTACTGACTTCTCATTGGCAATTGGGCCTGAATCAGCCAAAAAACTTCCTCGCTGGATGATGAAACTCATCCTTCGCACTATGCTGGGCAGTAAGCACTTGAAGCAAATACTGCACTTGTTGCCCGAGAGTCTACACGAGCATGAAGAAGTTGCACGGCTCAATAATAGCTATCAAAACTATCATCAAGTGACCGCAGCCGTGTTACTTATGTATGGCGGCAAGAGTGTTAAGCAAGGCAACGGTCTTCATTGGGTGAACACAACCATGACTAAACTTGCCGAAGCACTGCCCCGGTCATCTACGATAGCGTTTCCGCAGCTCGATCATTTTGGGCTTATGCATAAAGGCAGTAAAGAAGTTTCGGAAGCAATTAAATCATTCTTGGGATAAGAGCACTTAACTAATCTTCTAGAAAAGAAATATCCCAAGTCTTTTGAGCTTGAGATATTTCTTGGTGCGCGAGAGAGGACTTGAACCTCCACAGGATTACTCCCACTACCACCTCAAGGTAGCGCGTCTACCATTCCGCCACTCGCGCGTGAACTCTGTTATTTTACGGTGTTCAATGAAAAAACTCAAGAGCATCAAGAACGTGGAAGGTGATCATAGAGGTGGTCCATAGAGTAAGTACTCCTCAATAGCGGTTTGACCTGCTCCATGGTGACGTTGATCTTCACGCCTGGGTTGAGCGTACCATAAGGATCAAAAATCTGTTTTACCTTCTGAAATAGTGCGTAGGCTTCATCACCATAGAGCTTCTGCAGATAGGGGGCTCGCAAACGGCCGTCGCCATGTTCGGCACTTGTGCTTCCTCCCAAAGAAATAACTAGGTTATAATACTCGTCTAGTATTCGAAAGGCTTTCTGGCGATCGCCTACCTGTGCCAAATCCAGGAACGGCTGCATGTGTAAATTCGCATCACCAGCATGGCCCCAAATAGCAACCTGCAGATGATTCCGAGTAAATAGTTGATAGACGCTCTCTAAGTACTCACGGAAACGCTCAGGGGGGACAATACCATCTTCGATAATGGGTAACGCTTTCATGCCGCCCTCGCCGTGCGCTACCACGGTTGCTGAAGAATGGCGAATCTTCCAGAGCTGCTCCTGCTTTGCCGGCTCGGTCTCTGATAACACCGTTTGAGCATACTTCTCCAGTATTTTACCGGCTTTCTTGGCCATTTTTTTCTGATTTCGCTCGCCCGCTGTATCCAGTTCTACAAGTAGCACTACTTTAGGGAACGGCTTGGCGACCACATCTTTCAAAAGATTTGGATTGAGCTTATCTACAAGTTTTAGAAGCTGCTCATCGACCATCTCAATAGCGCTGGGCATTTCTGACATGCCACGTAAGTCCAATACGGCGCTTTGGGCTTTCTCGATATCATCAAAGTACCCCACAAGAAGGGTGGTGTTAGGGTTATAAATTTCTGTATCGAAGACGATCTCAGTCACTATGCCGAGTGTGCCTTGAGAGCCAACAAACAACGGCGTTAAATCCACCGAACCATCACGTCGCTTTATATCGACAAGATCATAACCAGCAGAATTTTTGGTAACACCTAAACGCATCTTCTCGATTACCTCCGCATTCTCGTCACACATAGCGTCAATAGCGCGGTATATTTCGCCTTCAAAGGTACTTAAGCCGAGCTTCTTGCTCAGCTCTTTCTTACCATATCGGCCAGTCTCGATTACTTCGCCATTGGCAAGTACGACACGGAGTGAGCGCACGAACTCGCGTGTTGAGCCATATTTGACACTTTTCTCGCCACTAGCATTGTTAGCTACGGCGCCACCTACCGTTGAGTATTCCAGACTGGCGGGAAAAGGAGGAAGGTATCGATCATGTGTTTGCAATGTCTGTTGTAGCTTGCCGTAGTTGGCACCAGGCTCCACAACAACGACACCACTCTTGTCGTCCATCTCTAATATACGGTGCATATGGGCCGGAAATGCCAACATAATGCCAGAACCCAGTGCTGCACCTGCTTGGTCTGTACCTGCGCCACGAGCAGTCATGGGAATAACGCGACCACGCTCAGCCAATTGCCAAGTAAAGCGCGCTGTTTTGCGTACATCATTTTCATTGCGCGGATAGGCAACAACTGCGGGTGTCAGTGTAAGGATACTGCCGTCCGTGGCGAAGTAACGCCGCGCATCTGGTGATATCATTACCTCTCCAACCAAATGTTCCTGCAAATAATGCGCTACTTTACTCATATTTTACCTCTCTCCCTGAAGCCCGAAAATAGAATATAATACCTGATCATCAACCTTACCATCATAGCACAAGGACGTTACCCAAATATGCGACATTACCGGACACTAGGCTTCTATTTTTATACATATCTCCCGCGAAGCTGTCCAGCCATTTCGCTCATTATAGCATAAGCGGTTCACACCTCGTTATGCTCGTTAGGGCACTGCCCTAAGTTGACTTCTATTCACATAGAAATATTCGAACTTTCAACGCCTCAGGTTGTAGTCGCCTCTTTCAAGAGTTCGCGTAACTCATTCGTCAATATTGGCTCACCTGAGTGCAGATCAATCGAGCGTTGTTTTTGGCTGTCGAGTCCGTTGTTGAACAGATGATGCTCGTCGTTAAGCGATGCGCCTTGAAAAAAGTTAAACTTCGTAAAATCTTTGAAGCTAGCCATCGCTACGACTACCCTTCCCTTATGCATAAAGCAAGGCACAGACCATTTGATCGCCTCGACAACGTCTGGCGCGACTTCATGTACTAAGGTTCTAAACACTACTAAGTTGTCACGCTGCCACCCCGACTGATCAGCGAGATAGCTATCAATGTCTTTATATGTTTTATTCATGGACCCTCCTGATGCGACTTTCTGCCATTATTAATACTATCTAAGAGCTGTTAAGCCCTGGACGATTTCGCGCAGTTTCCCCGCTATTATTGCACTCATGCCGGACTGCTTCAAGCGAGGCGTAGTTGCTCGTCTTGGAGCAGTATCCCATAATCTCACAATGACGCTACTCACCTAAATTCAGCAACAACTTGTTATGTTGCACTTTGTAGCGGGTGGGTTTAAAATTTTTCAAAAGACTACGTTTACGTAAAAATAGGATTATTAGTGGCTTCCTCACTTACTCAACCCACCCGAGCACATGGTGCTAGCATCCACGAAGTAAGCGCCAAGGCAGCCGCCACCCATATCATTGAAGAAGCTAACTACACAAAGCTAGCGATAACGGCCAAGACCTACCCCGACCTTTCTTGCGAGCAACGACCCTCCGATTCACACATGATAGAACGGATATGGCGAAGCTTTAACGAGCACGGCGGCCAGTTTATTTCGATTGCCCAGATCCACAGCAGTATCGTATTCTCACGCTACAAAGATAGGACAATGGTAGCGGTGCGTGGCCCCGAAACGAGAGCGACCCCTTGTGAATTCCCTCCCGGCGCACTTGAATTTTTCGGCATCGAGTTTAAGCCAGGCGTCTTCTTGCTTGATTTTCCAGCTTTCAAAGCTGCAGACCGCAACGACATCAATCTCCCCCTTGCAACATACCGCTCTTTCTGGATTGGTTCGGCCGCATGGGAGATCCCAACTTTTGAAAATGTGGACATTTTTGTGCATCGTTTGGCACGCGAAGGCCTCTTGGTCCATAATCCTTTAGTAGAAGCAATACTTACTGGAAAGTCAGTACATTTATCACAACGAACGATGCAGCGCCAACTTGCACAAGCAACTGGGTTGACTTTGAACGCCTTTCGACAGATCGAGCGTGCTAGAAAGGCAACCATCCTTCTTAAACAAAACCTGTCTGCACAAGAGGTAGCGTTTGAACTAGGATTCTTTGACCAGGCACACATGATTCGTTCTCTACACCGTTTTATAGGGCTTACACCTTCTCGAATCGCAGACAGCTCAAGAACGGAAAGGTTGTCGTTTTTATACAATAACTAATTCTGAACGTTACGTATAGTAATGGTCACTAAAGCATTAAAAGGAGCATCATTATGAATACAGTCGTTTCCAAAGATGGCACACACATTGCCTATTCCAAACAAGGCGAAGGTCCAGTCATTATCTTGGTGGATGGTGCAATGGGGTATCAAGGTTTCGGTCCAATGGTAGGACTTGCGCCCCTGCTCGCCAAAGAATTTACCGTCATTCACTATGATAGGCGCGGCCGCGGGAAGAGTGGCGACACGCAGCCTTACAGTCCAGCACGCGAAATCGAAGATCTGGAGACGATCATTGAAGCAGAGGGTGGCAAAGCCGCTGTGTTCGGCAGTTCCTCTGGAGCCGTCTTTTCGGCCATGGCAGCCAGCCATCTCGGTAAAGATAGAATCACCAAACTAACCCTTCACGAACCTTCTTTCATCCTGGACGGCAGCCACGCGCCAGTGCCAAGCAACTATCTCGATAGCCTGCGCCAAATGCTCAAGGAAGGCCGTCGTGGTGATATGGTTGCCTTGTTTATGACTGACGCCGTCGGCATGCCTGCTGAAATGGTTGAGGGTATGAAGCATGCACCATTCTGGACGACAATGGAAGCAGTAGCCCCTACACTTATCTACGAGGCCATTTATATGACGCCCAATCAGAAGGGCAAGCCACTCTCGAGCGATATGCGCAAAATTTTCGAAGCTATCGAAGTCCCAACCCTCATTATAGATGGCACAGCAAGCTATCCTTTTCTGCACAGCACAGCCGATATCCTGGCTAAAGTTATTCCGAGTGCACAGCACAAGACGATCGAAGGTATGACTCACGATTTTGATGCTGCTAGTATTGCCCCCGCATTAATTAGTTTTCTAAAAACACAATAAGCAACTCATAAGGCAAAAGATGAAGGCAACTACAAATAATACAAGGCTATTACTTACACTCGGAGTACTCGCTGGCCCACTATATGTGAGTGTCGGCATTATTGAGGGGCTTACCCGCAAAGGCTTCAGTTTCGTACACCATGACCTCAGCATGCTGGCTAATGGCAATTTCGGATGGGTCCATAGTAGCCTGCTCATGCTAACTGGGCTTATGACCATTCTTACCGCCGTCGGCATGAGGCGCGCACTGCGGGAAGGCCCGGGCAGCAAGTGGGGGCCGCGGCTCCTGATACTTTACGGCATCGGTTTATTTCTCGCGGGCGTCTTTCGAGCTGACCCGGCTCATGGATTTCCTCAAGGAACACCCGCTGACGCCCATGCCGTCAGTTGGCATGGAGGCCTGCATCTTCTATTCGGCTCGATCGGCTTCCTTGGTTTGATTCTTGCCTGCTTTGCCATAGCACGCCGATTTAAGGTAGCGAAGGAAAAGGGATGGACGCTATTTTCTAAATTTACTGGAGCATTCTACCTGTTTTCTTTTATCGGCATTGCAGTCGGCTCCAATGCATCCGGTGCTACCCTGGGCACAGTTATTCTCCTCTTTAGTGCTGCGGTCGTGCTTGGCTGGGCGTGGATAGCGGCAGTGTCATATAAGCTTGCCCAAGAAAGTAGTGCACCATGAGACTAGGGATTCCTTCACCTTAAGTAGCAAGGCTGAAGGGCATGTGCATACTATGTCAACCGGTACCTCAAAAAAACTATCTCGGCCAAGGAGTGTTGCGACGCATGAAGCAATCCTTTCGGCCGCTGCCACACTCTTAGAAAGCAAGGGTCATGCGCGGCTTACGATTGAAGGCATTGCACGCCTATCTGGGGCGGGCAAGCCAACGATTTATAAATGGTGGCCGAATAAGACGGCTATTCTCATGGAGTTATTTGATAGAGAAGCATCCATGTTGCTGGCGATAGAGGGCGTAAATAGTGCAGAATCAGTCGAGCAGGAAATTATCGCCTGGTTCACCGCTCTTTGGAAGGCCTGGCAAACAACTGTGAGTGGCGCTGCATTCAGAAGCATCTTAGCTGAAGTACAATTTGACCCGCAGGCGTTACAATTTTTCAATAAAACCTACATCCCAAACAGAAGAAGACACCTTCTCGCCATCCTTCACAAAGCACAAGCCAGAGGAGAGATCCAAGGAAGAGATCTCAACGTGATCGTTGATTATTGCTGCGGATTTAACTGGTATCATCTTCTGACGCACAGCGTACCATCAGCTAAGAACATACGGGAAATCGCTCGAACAGTGAGAGGTACAAATTGAGTCAATCTAAGGGCAATCCCTTTTCTTCTGGCAGTAGCATCGACTTAATTAAACTCTTTAAAAGCATAGTAACTGGGGGGAGCACGAAAGGCCTACTCGCAGTTCTGTAGAGCTGAATATAGGAAATAATATAAGAAAGGAATCTCATGAGAAAGCTCATCGCTCTATCATTTATCAGTCTTGACGGTGTATACCAGGGTCCCGGTGAGCCCGAGGAAGATACGTCAGGTGGCTTCAAATACGGAGGATGGACCATTCGCTACTTTGATAAGGACCTCCAAAAGATAATGGCCACACAGATGGGCCATGACTATGATTTACTCTTAGGTACTAAAACATACGATATTTTTGCTGCATACTGGCCTTATCAGGATTCTAAAAAAGATCCGCTTGCAGCTGGGCTCGAAAAAGCCACGAAGTATGTTGTCTCTAGGGAATCGCGTGAGCTAGGCTGGAAACCTGCGGTTCTTATTAAGGATAATGTTGTAGAAGAAATTAAAGCGCTCAAAAAATCTCAAGGCCCAGAACTACAAGTTCATGGGAGCGGTAATCTGATCCAAACACTTCTAAAACATGACTTGATCGATGAGCTTTGGCTAAAGATCTTCCCCGTCACACTAGGCAGCGGCAAGCGCCTGTTTGGTAACGGTACGATGGCTGCTGGCTTCGAACTCATTAAAAGTCAGGCTACAACCACCGGCGTTATTGTGGCCAATTACCGCAGAGCTGGCGAGATAAAAATCGGAAGGTTTAATACTAATCCTGCAGGAGCAGAGATTGAGCGACGGAAGCGAATGGAAGGGGAGAAGCATTCCTAGTTATAGTCCATGGCCTGATGGGGTGAATTTACTGCCATAAAACCAGAGGGAGTTCCTCCATCTCCACTGGTGGATGCACCGTATCCAGAACAATAAGCGCTACATATTAAGGAGTAAGCCCAGGATTATCGGCCACAGATTATGTCGTGGATGTCGTCGCCATTGTTGTATGTCTCATGCCGCCCAATAGCGCTACAAACAGCGTGATAAGTATGATATGGCAATAAGTCAAATGTGGCTGGAGCAACTACCAGAGACAGCCCTTATGACTGGTAGGGACTAACTTTTATCATGTCAGTGCTTGCGTAAACGCTTGATGATTAACTGAATCATGGAGGCACAATATGACATCAAACTTCTGCTCCACAGTAAGCCAGACATATGCCTGAATGACTCAACTTCTGGTAACTTCTTACGAGCGGCATTAAGCATCCCGGCAGAATTATCTAGTCCGACAACATGATAATCTTTTGCCAGTACCACAAGCAAGTTCGAGTATATTCTTCGCAGCAGGATGATGATGTTTATCGATGAGTTGTTTTAGCCACAAGACCTTCTTGACTGGATCTTCTACGACCGTGTCATAGAATTGGGCTATTACATCATAATTAGACGTCATGTACGTATTACTATACATGAGCTCAGCTCAAGGTTCGCAGAGCCGTAATAACGAGACTGAGAATTAATTTTAGCTTTGGGTCAAAAGTACCTGGGCCATTGAAACAGTTTAGAAAATCACTTCAAATAAAAAGCGTCCCAAAGGTGGAACACTTTTTGTATCTGTAATTCTATCGTGGTGCAGCATAAAGGACGATTATAGAACTTTAGCTGATCTCGAAGATGTTACTGTTGTAAATTCGTACGGTGACATCGGCAAGGAAGACGACAAGTTGACGAAATAATCGGTAGGATGCCAGGCGAATGCTACTCTAGTTGAGAGCAAGATAATTTATAGGCGTTACTCTTGCAATATACGTACATAGTCGGAACGGGCATACAGCACGCGCACCACATAGATGGCATCTCTGCTATAGCGATACACGACCAGATAGTTATCAACAATCAGATAGCGGTAGTTCTCTAGGCGAGTATCTATTGCCCTCATTGATGCTCCCAGCTCTGGGAAATTGGTCAGCCGTTGCATACGTTGCAGTATTTTTTGTGCTATATTTTGTGCGGCTATGGGATTAGCGAGGTCATCTTGAATATACAAGAATAGCTTTTCGATGTCCTGCTCTGCCGCAAGCAGCAGACGTAACTTCACGGTGACACGCCTAGTTTTTGTGCAATGTCAGTAATAGACACGGTGGCATCAGAGGCTGTGCGCTCTCCTTTGTCGATTTCGCGTATAAGTGTTTCTACGGTCGCTTCTCGGTCATAGTCATCGATTTTTGAGATGACATACGTGCCGCGACCATTGCGTGTGAGGTACACTGGCTTACTAACATCTACTTGATCTAGCACTACGGTGTAGTTCCGTAAGTCAGAGATTGGTAGGATTGTTGGCATACTAATTCTCCTTATTCTTAAGTATAAGCTTATTGTAGTTCTATTCGCGTGTTAATACAACAGCAGAACATGCGTTGATACCGTACACTAGTCATGCAGATATATGCTGGTGTTGCATCTTATTAGCGGCTTTTGTCGGCTACAGAAGTTTGGTTCGTCCTTTATGCGATCAAAATAACCAAACAAAAACTCCTCGTTTTAAGGAGGAGTTTTTGGATTTTTTGGATTCGTACTCTTGGTGCGCGAGAGAGGACTTGAACCTCCAAGAGTGTAACCTCACTAGTACCTGAAACTAGCGCGTCTACCAATTCCGCCACTCGCGCGAAAGCTGGTTTATTATAGCATACGGTATGCTTGTGACGATAGAACTAACAGAGATACACTACCGACTATTTAATATTTTGGGACAGTTAGGGATATAAGCAGTTATAATCCCTTACTCTTGTATTTCTCGTATTTCCCAATTCTGAACATTATTGAAACGTTCTGAGTCACTATTGATTGGGCTCTCATTCAAACCAAATACTGGGCCATGTGTCAGATACAGAAATCGCGGCTGATAGAGCCCGAGTGCCGGCGTATCTGCCTGCCATGCCTGGAGAAAGGATTGGTACTTTACTATGCGCAAGCTTGGATCTAAACGAGTTCGGCCAGCCTCCAACGAAGCGTCCGCCCGAGGTGAATTGTATGCCGAAAAATTTAGCCGCGCTGATGAACGGAGATCGATCTGCGAACTATCCCAATACACATACACGTCCGGATCGACACCGATAGAAATGCCGTATAAGAGTACATTATACGTATGACTGACTGACGACGAAGCTTGCGATAGAGTACTTTGGAAGTCGGCATCATTCTGAGCCATGAGCTTCGTTTCGATGCCTACACTGTGCCAGTATGTGGTCAGCTGTTTTGCCACGGAGTTGTATTCTGTACTATTGTGATAATAGAGCGAGATCTGCAGTCGAGTGCCATTCTTAGCACGGATGCCGTCTCTGCCGATTGACCAACCATCGCTGTCGAGCAGCTTAGCCGCTGAAGCCTGATCGTACGGAGCTTGCGAATACGTCGGGTTATATGCCAACTGCCCATGCAGCAAAGGTTCACGTACTGGCTGTGTCGGATAATCGAGAGTGCTAACTATTTTATTGATATCAGGTGATATCGATAATGCCCGACGCACTGCCGTGTCGCTTGTTAGCCCGTTCGAGGTGTCAAAAAAAGCCATAACCGCTGCGGTAAGGGGCAGATTGTATACTCTCGTACTAGTATCCGTTTTTAGCTCTGGCGGCAGTTCACTCAGGCCAGCGATAGCGCTGACTTCCTGTGCTTTAAAACCGGCTAGTAACCGTGAAGAAGAACGATAGGTGCGGATCACAAAGCTGCTGAGCTTAGGCTTGCCAAAATGATAATTTGTGAAGCCCTTTAAGGCGATGTGCTCCTCACGGTTGTCCGAAGTAGCCCCCGTTAATTGAATCGCTTTCCATGCAAATGGACCTGACCCCACTGGTTGAGTCGTATTAAAGGCAACTGAACGCATATCAGCCATGGCCGTAGCACCCAGTAAGTGTTTTGGGATAATACCATTCGTAAGGGAATATGGGAACGAGGCCAATACATTTGGCAGTGTGAAGGTAATTGTTTGCGGGTCAGGCGCAGCAACGGTAATACCCTGCCAACTATTATACAAGGGAGAGCGGGCATCAGGATTCTGTATCACCTGGTAGGTGAAAAGTACATCGGCAGAGGTAAGCGGTTGCCCATCTTGCCAGGTTAAATTCGGTCGTAAGTGTAGTGTGTATGTCGTGCCGCGTGCATCCACAGCCCAGGAAGCTGCTAGGTCACCCGTCAAGCGGTTCTGCTGATCATACATGAGCAAACTTGAGAATATGAGGTGCGAGGCTGTCGTATCTGGCAAACTGGTGGCATATACGGGGTTAGCATTCGTAAATGCCCCTAAGACCCCCTCAGTATAGGTACCGCCCGGTACGGGCTGCAGAGTCTGGTAGTAGCTACCTAATGTTCGCGTCTGTACGATTACCGAGCTCAGCAGCAAGGCCAGAAGCAATACCCAGGCCACAACAAAGCGACGAACCTTGGTAAGCCGCTCTAAACGTTTAAAAAAATTGTCCTCTAAGCGCTGTTCAGCGACCGCGCCTAGCTCTTCTACTTGCCTTCTCTGCAAACGAAGCGAGCGGCGAAAGCGGAGTTTGAGCGCGCGTCTGCGATCGAGCTTGCCCATCTTGACCGCCTACTTAGGAATCACAATACCTAAGATAAGCGAACCAGCAAATATAATGGCCATGATGACCGTCAACTGGTGGATCGTCTTATCGGTACCGCGGCGTTCAGTATTAATTTCGCCAGCGCCACCTAGACCAGCGCCGAGCGATGCGCCCCGCGTCTGCACAAGAATAAGCAGTGTCATAATAAGTACCGAGGCAATAGTTATGTAGTTATATATACTTAGGCTACTCATTTATCGTGCATCTCCAAAATAGCTGTTACCAAATAGTTTACCAGTCCAATGACAACTCCAGCAAGTATAGCACCCCAAAAATTCGTAACATGCAGGGGCGAATAGAGCCAACTGGCCAGCCAAACAGTGAAGCCATTGATAATAACCATAAATAATCCAAGTGTGAAGAAAATGGCTGGCAAGCTCAAAATAATCACTGCCGGACGGATAACCGCGTTTATAAGCGCCAGGATAAGTCCCGAAATAATCACGACGCCCAATGTGCTACCGGTCGTTCGGAAGCTAATATGGGAGCTCAAAAGACCTGCTGCAATCCACAATCCGAGACCGCAGACAAACCAACGCACCAAGAAACGATACAAAACACCGTGATTCATTGCTTTCTTTCAGTATACCATAAGCATGGCCGCCGTGTAGTTTTGTATAGCGTATGGTTTGTAGACAAATTTATAATTTCATTATAGGATATAATATGCTCCGCCGAACAGTCGACAGCCTCGGAAAAATCTGCGCACCCAATAATCGGCTCAGAGTAATTGCCGATGAAACAGAGCCAGTATTTGACTTTGACCCCCTGACTGGATATGTTGAACGTCAAGAGAATGACACGGTGCTTGCGTCCGCAGGGCTGCATCTCGCAAAGGGTAGCCTCTATTATGGATTGCACGTAAGACAATTGTATGGGCGCGAATCTATGAAGAGCAGTGTCATGCCTGCGCTTAAAGCGATTGCGAATAAAGCAAGAGAGCTCTCAAAAGCACAACAGAGACAGAGTTCGATCTTGGAGAGCTACCGCAATATATGATCGGTATAACCTACCTAAAGCTCGCCCAAGTAGCTGGGCGGCTTCTCAACTTTACCTGTGTCGAGCTTGATGAGCATATATTTTATACGTGGCGAAATACCTTCGTTGGCTGGAGCGCCTATGCTCAAGGAGTAGACGAGGCATACAAACTTACCGACAGAGGGATGCTAGGTCAACCCCTATCTGGGTACGGACTCATATACCAGCCCGTCGAGGAATTCGTAGCTACCTGGGCAGAAAAAGCCGACATAGTCCGCTAAATAAGCTCACGTGGTAGTTTGGCGCTTAGTACTTCACAACCATCTTCTGTGATAAGTATGTCATCCTCAATACGGACGCCTACTGCTTCATCGCGAATATAAATACCTGGCTCTACGGTAATGACAACTCCCGGTTTGAGCGGCTCACTATACTCACCAGCATCGTGCGCATCCAAACCTAAAAAGTGCGAGGTGGCATGCGGAAAAAACTGCTCACGCACCGTTTCGCTGGCAATGGTTTTGATGAGTCCTAGTTCGCGTAACTTCTCGCCAACGAACGTTTCCATTTGCTTCTCATACTCCTTAAGGAGTACCCCTGGTTTCAATAAAGAATAGGCGTAACTTTGTGCTTCACAGACCGCCTCATGTACTTGCTGCTGACGGCGGGAAGGGTGGCCATTTAACGAGATCGTTCGTGCAATATCGGCCGCATAGTGCCTATAACTGGCACCCACATCTATAACTACTAGCTCATCACTCGAAAGCTGCGCGTCGTTAGCGATATGGTGCATAGTACAAGCACGAATGCCCCCGGCTATAATCGGGCTAAAACTCTGCTCTTCGGCACCACGCCGACGAAAACCGCGCGCGATATCTGCTTCCAGCTCATATTCATAAGCATACTTAGCTAGTTTTGTGGGGCGGATCAACTCTTTGAGCGTATCATTTGTAATATCAATCGCACGGCGTATGGCGTCAAGCTCTAAAGGTTGCTTTATCATTCGCATGCGAGATAGGTGTTGGCGTAAGTCGAGCAAATCGAGCTCAGCATTTATTCGCTTCAAACGACTGATTAGACGGCGGCGCGCTGGATTCGTATACATACCCAAATAGGCAATATATGGTGGATTAGCAGCCAATGTGGCGACATGCTGTACCCTCTTAACGCGTGCCTCCAGCTGCTTCCAGCCATCTTTCTCGTTCAACACCTCTTTAATGCCAGAGCGACGAGTCAGCTCGGCAGGATCAATAGCACCATCAAATGTCTCTATAACCGCTTCACGTTTTGGCACAATGAGGTATTCACGGCCCTTATCCATAACTAGAACGACTTCAGGATCATTAATTCCCGTCAAATACCAAAAACTACTATCTTGCTTGAATGGGTATGTTTCATCACCAGCACGCTGCACCTGGCCATGCGCCGTTAATATAATGGGCGCTGTACCGGTAAAAAGCTGTCGCAGCCGTTCACGGTTAGCGCTAAAAAAGTCGCTTCCAAACTCCACATCCATTTCAACAATTCAGTATAGCATACCGTAAAAGAAGCCTCGGGTAACCTATCTGGCGAACATGTTTGCAGAACCGAGAACTACTTATAAATATGGCCAACTATCTGCTTGGTGTTGCTAGGTGAGCCAGGCTCAGCCGCTACGCATACTAGACTGGAATGGCCCGCTAAGCCTAGCAAGCTAACTTTTTGCTATTTTTTTTCCGGATCGTACGGAGGGTTAGGCCATGGCCGGTCGGGGTCAAAAGGTTCATTGGGCGGCGCCTCTTCATCAGGATCGGGATCGCCGTCACCATTACCATTGGCCTCTGTCACGAAGTTACTCATGCCATTGATTGCAAGCTGTGCATCTAGCTGTCTCAGCCTCTCTTCTAGCTCCAATGCGCCTGGATATTCTTGAAGTATTTCCATCAATTTCTCCTTTAATAACTGGAGTATATCAGTCATTCTCGCAAAGGTTAACCATGACTATAGGCTTTTTAGGTCGCTGGGTGCCGTGCACCGTTGTTAGCATATACTTTTTTCCAACAAATAATGCTACGCTTATTGGTATGAACTTGCTGCTCAAAATTCGTCTGAGCTGGTTTTTCTTTGGATTCTTTGTCCTATACTTCACCCTCACTTTTCTATTCAAAGGGGTAACCTTTACGAGCGCATCGCTGACCTTATTTTCAGTCAACTCTTTCTTGTATGGCTTCTACATTTCCCCCGTACTAGTAGGTCAGAAAACGCGCATTGATGAGCTCAGCAAAGCGATACGTGCCGAAGCAAATTCCCTGTTCGACATATTGCTCAAAACAAAAAAATTGCCAAAGCGGAGTCGTACTATTCTGCAGGATATGATCGAGGACTATATCGCAGCAAGTTTTAAGGAGCGAAAGCCGGCTGAAGGTGAGGCTGAATACGAACGACTCATCGGCTACTGCCTGGAATACGAGGGCATCGCACCTGAGGTGATAGATAAAGTTATGACCAATCTCGTGGCGAACCAACAAAATCGTTCACTGCTCGCCATGCAATTGCGTAACAAGGTATACAGCAATGAGTGGTGGATCATGTTAGTGTTGTTCGGTATTACGCTCGGTTTTATCCTATTTATTAGCGTTGTGCACGACAATTTTATTATGCACATAGTGAAGGCTTTACTATGCACTGGTCTTAGTATGCTCATGGTGAGCCTACTAAAATTGAGTACCCTTACGCATAAGAAGGCCAAGCGCATCTGGGATCCTCTCGATACACTCCAGACAAGTCGTTTCCGTCGTATTGACTAGCTAAGATGATTTTTAACTGTTGTTGCCTTAGCAGCACCGAGCACCATCGCCAGCTCAGTCTCACTCGCTTCCTTCACACCTTTCATGGAGCCAAAGGTACGTAATAATTTCTTACGTGTGGCTGGACCAATACCGGGAATATCGTCAAGGTGGGAGCTAGTCTGACGCTTGACTTTCAAAACGCTGTGATAGGTAATGGCAAACCGGTGGGACTCGTCTCTAATGCGCTGCAAAAGCTTCACTAAATTCGTATTGTGTGGAATATTCACGAGCGTAAAATTCTCACTAACTGTTTTAAAACCACCCAAGTCATGCATAATCCGCTCATTGAGTGCCACGTTTGACGTTCCATGTTGCATAACAATCTGCTCTTCTCGTTTCGCCAGGCCAACAAACGGTATGCGTGGACAACCAGCCTGATCACGAGCACGAATAGCCGCGTCAAGTTGCCCTTTGCCCCCGTCAATGAGTACGAGGCTGGGAAGTCCCCAGGCTTTACGATTTTTCTCACTCAGCCGACGCTTAATAGTCTCGTGCATATTATAGAAGTCGTTGTTATGGTCCTTCTTGGTCTTAAATTTACGATACTCACCTTTGTTGCTGACACCGTTGGTGAAAACCACCATACTGGCAACCACATCTGTCCCCTGCATGTGTGAAATATCATATCCTTCGATGCGGGTAGGAAACTTTGGTAATCCGAGAAGGTCTACGAGTTCGGTGAGTGCATGGTCCTTGCTAATATCCAAAAACTCTTTGTCGCTAAAAATGATCTGCTTAGACAGGTTGCGCAGTGAAAATAGCTGGTTGCGCAGGCGGGTTGCAAGTTCAAAATCCTCTTCCTTGGCGGCACGCTTCATATCCCGCTCAATGTCGTGTTCAATCGTTTTACGCTTCCCTTCAATGACTGCGATCAAACGACGCAAGTTAGCACGGTAAGCTTCCAGGCTCGTCTTCCCTTCTTCTAGCCCAGGATCAAGCCCAAGATGATAATATAGCGTTGCACGTTTCTGATTCGGCATCCGCTTTGTGGCGAACGGAAAAATACGGCGCAAAGACTTTAATGCAGCACGGACGCTCAAAGTGCTCAGGTAAGGTCCGAAGTATCGCGCCCCATCGTCTAATGGACGACGCGTGGTGCTCACCGTCGGGTAATCACTATCGTAATCGATACGTATATAACTCAGGCTCTTATCATCACGTAGCAGAATATTGTAGCGGGGCATGTAGCGACGGATCATTTCTGCTTCTAGGAAAAGAGCTTCTATCTCGCTCTCTACAACCATCCAGTCTGTTGCATGAATTTCAGCCACTAATGCTTCGGTTTTAGGATCGCGATTACGACTTTTCTGGAAGTACTGACGTACTCGATTATTCAAGTGAGCGGCCTTGCCAACATAGATAATTTCACCGCGAACGTCCTTATGAAAATAGACGCCGGGGTCTTTCGGCAGGGTCTTTAGCTTGTCGGCTAGTTGCTCATTCATTCTATATAGTATATACAATTATTTCTCTAGGGGCATTGCGACTTGCTTGAATTGCTCCCAGCGCTCAGTTGAGCACAAACGAGGCCAATGCTTCATCCTATCTGGGTACTCAAGCAATTCCTCGGTATGTACCCAATGGCGTTTTTTATCACTCTTGATGCGCTCTGGAAAACGTATACCATCCAAGTGATCGATCTCGTGACAGGCCACACGTGCGCTAAAGCCCTCAAGGATATAGGTAATTACCCGACCTGCTGTGTCATACCCGGAAACCTTTACAGCAAGTGGCCGACGAACCAATCCCCATACCGGGCCTGCCGAAAAACAGCCCTCACGCCCTTCTACAGTCTCCCGTGCTCTCCAATCTATGACAGGATTGATAAGACACAGTAGCTTACCGTAGGACTTACGTGCTTCGGTTACCTTCGTGTCAATAAGTATAATTCGATAGGGTTCGCCTATCTGTGGCGCGGCCAAGCCCACGAGTGTACGTCGCTTGCTTGTGTCGTTGCTTTTGCGACGTTGACCATTCGCAGCCTGGCGAAGTCTGGCGATTACATGGGAAATGTGCGGCGACGTAATGCGAGACATTGGTACCTCTGCGGCAATCGTCTGCAAGCAAGGGTCTTGCGGTGGGACCATACCTCGCTTTTGCTCTTCAGCGAATCGTTGTATGTCCGCCTCGGTTAGGTAATACTCATCATGTGCTTCCGAAACTCCCTGTACGGTCATTGGACACCCTTCCTAGATCTATATAATAGTATGACACAGTCAACTAATCCGGAACAACGTTAGCTCTAGGTAATCCTGGGGCGAGGCAAACAACCGTAGGTTGTTATGTCTCGCCATCCATTCGTTGAGGAATAACTGGAGACGTTTGGTCGGCACACA
>Ga0247666_1000105_pt1 | contig 41192 bp, 70 predicted proteins | sample CNK07_metaG_FD_183025 | JGI IMG/M metagenome (GOLD analysis project Ga0247666, IMG submission 183025) | Soil microbial communities from Purdue University Martell Research Forest, Indiana, United States - CNK07 | ecosystem: Environmental > Terrestrial > Soil > Temperate forest > Bulk soil...
CCGCGCCGTTTCGCGGTCTTGCGCTTTGCTTTCCGGGGCGCATTCTTCCGCTTGCCCTTTTTCATGTACTTCGCCCGCCATGCTTTGGAACCGAATTTTAACGCCATGTTGTTTTGGCCTCGTTCTGTATCCCGCTTTGGACGGGCTCTGATTTCTCGACAGCCGAACTTTCTGTTTGCAGCAGCACAATTGCTGCGACTGTAAACGCCAACGCTGCAATCTGCCGCGCGGATAACGTCTCTTTGAAGAAGAGCACGGCCACCAGTAACGCCAGCGATAGTGAAATCGCCTGCCACGCGATTGAGATTGACGCGAATGTCTCCATGCGAAGCGCGAACCACACCGGGCACGCAGTCAAGGCATAGCAGAGTACGCCAGCGATGAACTTTGGTGATCCCAACGCGAGGGCCGTCTTTAGAAAGACATCACCTAGGATTCCCATGGAGCAACTGAGCGCGATTAGACAAAAGACGATCATCGATCAATCCCCTCTGCCGGAATTTCGTACCCGCCGCCCTGAATGCTCAACAGCTTGTTGCGTACGTCGTAGCCCACCAGCGGCAAGCGTGAGCCCTTCTTTCCGAAGGCGTAGAACATTTCGACAGTCTGCCGTTCGCCGCCGAACTTGTGCTTGTAGTTTGCCGTGCCGCCATCCTCAGGCATCAGGTGATCTTTGCGCGTGAAGTAGACCACGTTGACCAGCGAGCCTAAGATTTCGTGCTCATGCGGGTTCTTGATCCCGAACGATTCGAGGCTCACAGCCTGATCCCCGCCAACGATGTAGAGCTGCTTGCCCTTCTCATCCTGTGCGAGCAGTGCGCCTTTGAAGTGCTCGAGCTTCACCGTCCGATCCCCGGTGATCGAGAAGATTTCCAACTCCTTGAGCTTCCCGATGCCGCTTAGAACCTTGTGCCGATGCACGTTGGTTTTGAAGGTGAACTCTTTTTCCGGTTGCCGCCCGTGAAAGATTTCGTACCGCGCCGCCGCCGCGTCCTCCGGGTTCTTGCGCGTTCCGAAGTTGACGACGAAGCGCTCTACTTTGCCGTTGCCCCGCGTGCCCGCCGCCGTACACACCGCGTAGGGGTTCGCCCCGCCGCGCTTCTTCACTTTCTTTACACATCGCTCGAACTTCGCCGGGTTGCCTTTGCGCAATACAAACCGCTCAACCGCACCCCCCGCATGCTTTAACACCGATCCGACTCCAGGCAGGGTAGAAAAGGCGAGGTTACGACGTTTTGAAGTTGAGGAGCTTCGTTTTGTGAGTCGTTTCGCCATCTACCAGCCTGCCGGAATCCGAATCTGTGCCGAACAATTAGGGGCCACCAGAAGTTGGGGGTTTACAAAAGACTGCGCCTGATAATCGCCGAGGCCCCCGCCCGCCGTCGACTTCGACCACAGGTAATAAGCGCCGCCCGCGAGCGCCAATAGTCCGACAACGCCGATGCCGCCCACCGCGACTTTCTTCGACGCCCGCCGCTTGACCGCTTTCCCCACTCGCGCCGTGTCCTGAAACAAGGAAACCGCCAAATAAGAGCCGACGCCCGCAACGATGAACTCACCCGCGCCCCATGTGGTGGGATCCAACGAGTCAAAAAGACCCATGCCGTGATCGTGCCCGCCGCAGGTTCCGCCGCAGTCGCAAGCACCGCCGCCGCATCCCAAGCCTTTCGAATTACCGCGTAAGTAGGGCATTATCGTCTCATCAAAAACATCACTGCCAGAATCCCCGCGCCAGCCAGTAGCAACGTACCTGAAAGGCTGGTCGCAACCGCATTTGAAACCGCGCCCGCCGTCGCATCGGCAATTCCACCGGCAACGGCCGCACCCGCCGATCCCACAACCCCGCCCATCTGACCGAGTGTGGACTCGGAGCCATATTTCGCCGCCGACTCCGTAGGCGTGTCGAGCCAGTACGGCAACCAGGACGGCCGGTTCGGATCGAAATATGAATCGTCGGGATATGCCCCAACGCCGCGCGTGTACATCAACGCCGCCCGCCTTTGAGGAGTATCAGCGCCAGAATCCCAACCGCCGCATAGCCGAACATTGGGGACATCGGGGCACACGCGAAGTTGGTCGAAGAATCGCCCGTAGTCCCGACAAACGGAAACGAACTCGACATGCAAAACGATCCAGCGGTAAACGTCTCGTTCGATTCGCACACGCTGCTTGCCGGGTTGAATGTGTAGCCGGGATCGCACGCTTGACCGAGCCCTTTAACGTACATTTGTTTTGGCCTCCATCGGCGTAGCGTGCGCCACACCTTGAATAGTCCCGACAGCCGAACTCTTGTTGGCGCGAAGGGCAAAAGCCATTCCTGGTCGAACGAGATCCCGGAAGGGCGAAGCATTCAGGCCGCCTGAGGCTAAAGCAAAAACACCGAACATTTAGGAATCACCCCCAAATGCGGAATAAAGTAGAATGCCACCGACGAGCAACCCCGCCCATGTTAAAGCCGACGAGCTACCCGAAGACGTTCCATCCGCGCTGATCATCGAGCCATCAGGAGCCGAGCACTTGGAGCCGACGTAGCCCCAGCTTGAAAAAGGAACCTTGACCACATCGCCCACGCCGCGTTTTCCGGGAACGTACATCAGTACCGCCCTCCAGCTCGCCGGAAGTCCGCAAGCCCATAGCCGCCGAATCCGCGCCCGCCGCGAACGAACACCGGACGGGGTAAACCGCCCAAACCAGAAAGCCCCATGCCGCCCGCATCCGCCGCGACCACGAATTGAATCGGCGTGTACTTCGTATAGTTGGCGGTGTTCGCCGGCCGACCGTTCGGGAAGAAAGTCGCATCGAAGTTGTTGTTCGGCGTGAACCCCAACTGATTCCAATAATAGTTCCACTGATCCGCATTCAAAGGATTCGCCGAGCCCGCCGCGCCCGCCAATCGGAACCCGGAAGCCGCCTGCGCCGCAGTTGCTTTGCTGGCATCGGGAGCCGGGGGAGTCGTGATCACCGGAGCGGATCCGCCACCGCTCGAACCGCCGCTGCCGCCGGATGTACCGCCGCCCGTGGTGGTGGGAGATGGAACCAGCGTCACAGGAGTTGTGAAGTACTTGTACGCCACATAAGCCGCGCCGCCCAGCAGTACGTACGTCAACACGTTTGAGGAGCCCGCCATCTTAGTGCCGCCCTCCCAGAAAGAACACAGCGCCAACACCCGCCGCGATCAAAGCCCACGTTGGAAAGCTGGAGCCGCCCACGCTTACGGTGCTACTCAGGAATGAACCCCCGGAGCCAGAACCAGCACCGGCACCCGCGCCGCTGCCAGCTCCAGCACCCGCGGCTACCGAGAAAGAAAGAGAGCCCGCGGTTACGCCCCCCACTTTCCAGGATTCTGCCCACGTGCCCACCTGCCCCGCTCCGAATGTTCCGGTAAGCGTGAGTGAGCCGTTGGACCCTATCGTCCCCATCGGCGAGGTACCCAAGGAAGTGCCGTTTTGAGTTGCCGAGGCGGTTACCTGCGCATTGGGCGGACCCGTAACAACGATCTGCCATCCGTCACCTACGGCAAATGAGGAGTTGGACCCGCCCGAACTGTTGACCAGGCGAACCGTGGGAGTAACCGCCGATCCGCCGCCGCCCGTGTCGCGCACGGCTGGAGTTGGACCCCAACCCGTAATCGGAGCATTGCCGGGGAGCTGGGGAGCCGCCGCGCCATATTTCGCGTAGAGCATCGCCGCCAACTGTTGCACGGTGTAGTTGGACCAGTACGCGCCGCTCAAGTCCTGGTGACCGCCCGCAGGACATTGCATCGGTTGCCCGGAAATAGGATCGCTGTACACGCCGCCCGGATGATTCGAGCAATACACCGCAGCATCGCCGATATTGATGGGGACTCCAGCGAGCGCCGCCGCCGCTGAGTTGGGACCGAGTACCGCGATGTCCTCCGCGACTGCTGTATTTTGCGCCGCTATGAAGTCGGGGTTGTTCAGGATCGAGCATGGATCTGACGCCGGATCGGTGCCGATGGGAGCGCAGCAACGCGAGAGCCCGCCATTCCAATAATTGGGAGACGTGCAGGTATCGGCCGTCGAGCCCGTTGCACCGAAGCCGCGGCGACGACGAAAGACCGGCATCGGAAAAGGCACACGCCCAGGAGCCGCGCCGCGAGAGACGTACATCAGTCGCCCCCCATCAGAACCGCCGCTGCGACCAGGCCGCCCGCTACAAGCAACGGCGTGGGGATTCCTGATACCGCCGAAGTAAACGATTGGCTTGAGCTACCAGCGCTCGAGCCCGCATCAGTCGGGACTGGATCAGGTTGCACAAACGGATCGTTTGCGATGGGGTCGCGCATCCCGATAAACCAGTTCCAGCAATCCGTGCCCGAGCCCGCCGCGCCCCACTTCGTATACGTCCCATCTGCGTTCCATCCTCCGGGAGAAGCTTTCCACGTGCAGGCCCCGCGCTGCCGATCCGTGATGCAACGCTGACCGGCCGCCTGAAGTTGGGGATTACCGCACGCCTTTTGCAGAGCTGCCCACGTCGTATCGAACGTGTTGAGCGCCGCCGCCTGCATCGACGCGTAGCGGATGGGCGACGAGGTATAGGCGTTGACGTTCTGGGAAAGCAGCGTGTCGCACTGATTGGCGATCTGCGTAGCCGCGATGCATGTCTGCCCGCATCCCTTAAATACGTTAGCAAGTGCAATGCCGATGCCGACCAATGCTGCGATTGCCGCACCGACGATAGGTACCGTTGCGCTGACCATGCCGAGTTGAAACAGAATTGATGCCGTAGTAGCAAAGCCCGCTGATGCAGTGCTCGCAATCGTTGAAACCGTCGGCGGAACAACTTGCCCAAGGCCCCGTGAGGACACGTACATCATTTCCGCCCCGTTAAAGAACGAAGAACCAGAATGAGAAGCAACGCGCCGCCGATCAAAGGCAGGTTGTTCATGATCGACGTGGTGAGCGCCGATGAATTGATCGGGTTGAGATTGCCCGCGCCGCTCAACAGGCCGGTTGCCGGGTTGTAAATCAAGTTCGTGCCTGCGACCTGGTACGGGCCGCCGCTTGCCGTGCGGATCAGGCTCACAGCCGCATTGCCACCTTGAGCGATGATGGCCGCGAGTTGCGCGGGGGTGAACTGAGCTTGATTCGGCGTGCCCGCGATCGGCGTTATCGTCGCCGGCAACGTGGGTATCAGATTCGGCTGAACTGGCAGGCCCGTTTCCGGGTCGATGATCTGCGTTGTGGTTGCTGGCGTGGAACTGAAGAGATTACCCAACGGCTGATCAATGTTCGTTTCAAACCAGGAGCCCGCCTCGTCGACAAACGTATCGCCGCTATCTTGCCCCATCCCGCGCCGTCGACCGCGAGCAACCGCGCCCAGTCCGATGTACCCGTGCAGTCCTTGAAAGTTCGGAATCTTCACATCGGCCGGCCGGCCGTCGAGCGTCCACGTTTGGAAACGGTTAATACGATCGCGCGGAACCATCCAGCCAGGCGCTTTGCCGTGCGACGTGTCGAGCGGGATGATTCGCCCGTTCACATTGGCGCACAAGAACACATGCGACCAGCGCCGGGGATCATCGAGATCCGTTGCGACCGTCGTAATATAGACCGGCACGCCGAGTATCGTGAGCATCGCCGCGCCCAGCATCGTGAACCCGTCGCAATCCTCAGACGGCTTATCCATTCTGACGAGGACTGCCGGCGCAATCAGAAGATCCTGCGAACCCGTTTCGCCCACCTGGAGCATCGTGCCTTCGTCGCTTCTGAACTTCACACAGTGCTTGATGTACCAGAACACGCCCCACAGAATTGCGGCCGGGTCCGAGCTGCCACGCGCGAAATGTTTCTTTGCGTAGGCCGCGCACGCTTGCACTACAGGATCTTTCACCGACTCCGCGATTAGATCGCACATCTTTCGTACGGTCTGCTGAGTTGCTCCGTCCGTGTCATCGGCCGCCCGCGTTCGATTCAGCGAGAGAGGCGGGAGCGATGGGCGGTAGGAGCGTGTGGCGGGCATCTGCAAGTGAGCCCTATTGTGCAACGCCGGGATTTTTGCTGTCCAATGAAGGTTAGACTAGACTAGTCTAGTTACGGAAATTCAAAGAATTACAAAAACAGGGGGTTCCGATGGCTGAAGTGACCGAAATGAGCAGTGTTTCTCCGACAATCCCGCCCGGAAACGGAACCGTGCCGCCCAAAAGACGCGTTGGACGGCCGCGGAAGGAAGAAAAGGCCGCCGAAGCCGACATCGAGCCGCCCGATGCGGAAATATCCGGGGATGAGGATTTCTGGCTGCAAATCTCAAACTACAGCCTTGACGAATGGAATCACCTAACGGCCTATCTGTATCGAGTTGCCCCGCGCATCGACCGCAAATCAAACGGGAAGCCGATCAACCTCGGAGCGTATTCCATCCCGTTCACGCGCGAGGACATCATGAAGGAACACGGATCAGGCGTGTACCGGATCGACCTGTGCGCCATGGAGCCAGCGGGCAGCAAGTCGCATCGGATCGCCCGAGAAGTGTTCACGATCATCAATCCCAAGTTTCCGCCCGTTGTTCCCGTTGGTGACTGGGTAGACGACAGAATTAACGACATGTGGAAGTGGGGAATACCAGGAGCGCAGACACAAATGAACGGCAACTATCCGCCCGGCTTCGACATGGACAAGATGTATAACAAGGCTTTCGAGTTCGCCGAGAAGCTCGCGCCGAAGCCGGCAGACAATACCGGCCAGAATGAACTCCTCATCAAATTGATCGACGTGGCCACTAAGCAGCCAACACCGCCGCCACCGCCCCCGCCACCGGACACATCAGGTATTGACCGGCTCTTGAATATGCTGCTTGAGGATCGCAAGGCCGACCGCGAGCGACTGGACCGAATGCAGGAACGCCTGAACGCGCCCGTTGCGCCTCAGAAGAGCATCATTGAGCAATTCATTGAGATCCGCCCGCAGATCAAAGAACTGGTGGATGCCTTTGCAACGAAGACCGGCAAGACGGACATTTGGGCGGAACTCGCCAAGGAGGGCATTGGACAAATTCCCGATCTGATCGAGTTGGGCCGCGACTTCGTAAAACGTGGCGACAAGCCCGCCGCACCAGGGTTTCAACCCCGGCCCCAGATTGCCGCGCCACCAACCGCCGCAACTCCGAACGCCGGCCAGGCCGCACCCGCCGACATGCCTATCAAGTCAGTCGACCAGATGACGGAAGAGGAGAAGCGGCAATACGTCGATCACCTGTGGAACAAGTACGGCCCTCACCTGCTGGGAATATCTTCGAAGCTGGTTGAAGAGTACAAGGTTCAGGACCAAGGATATTCGTTCCGCGATTGGTATTGCGAAATGTACGGAAAGCTGCGATGGGCCGACCTGAAACGCGATCTGCCGCCCGAGTTGATCACCAACATGTACCACGCGCACCCGCAGTTGCGAGAGGAACTCACGCCGCCCGCCCGCCTGACGTTGTTCCTCGTTCAATTCTTCACGCCATTCGGAGAGGAAGGCGATGATCTGCCGCCCGCTGCCGATCTATCCGAAGACGCCCCGCCACATGTCGAGCACACCAACGGAGTGAGCGCCGTATTGCAGCCCGAGGCCAAAACAAAAGCCACACCCAAGGGAGCCCACTAATTTATGTCGCAGGATTTAGCCGATCATATTCTAGCCTCAGGCAGCGTGCCGTCTTCGACCGAACCTGGAAGCGTTCGACCAGGACCAGCAGCAGTAGATTTGGCCAAACATAATTTCAACCCCGTTGGAAAGCTTGAATGGAAAAGATATGGAGAGGCCCGCTTCGGACTTCGGGGATCGCAGGTAATGGCGATGATCCGGGCGAGCGACAACACCTACCCCATTAAGGTCTATGACGTTATTTACCCGGAACGAATGTTCCTCACTCCACAGGCCGCGCAAGAAGCAGCCGAGAAGCACACTCGATGCGACTTCCACGGTATTGAGTCCTGCCAACTCTGCTGGATTAATGTCGTCCCTTCTGACGAAGAGGGAGCCCACTAACAATGCCCGCAATCACCCAATGCTTACACTGTGGGGAAACCTTTGAAGGTGGAGTGGTCATCGTAGGACGCCCCAACGCGCGATTGCAAGCCCTTCTGATAAAACTCGCCTCACATATGAACCAGAAGCACCCGGACTTCGCGCAAGGAATGAATCTGGACGGTGTAACGTTCATGGGATGGCGATACCTCACCAACTTCAAATCTGACGATGAGGACCTGAACGCGGAATCCGATAAGCAACGGTGGATGATTCACCAGCAGACGCTGCCCTATCGAATGGATGACGCTGTATTGAAGAAGCAGGCCGGGGAGACAGCAACCGCCCTACGGCAAGTGGAAGAACAGTTGACGCGGAACAACGTCATCATGAACGACGAGCGCAATGAAGCGTTCGAAATGATCATCCTCGACAAATTCAAAGAACTCCGAGACGCCCTCGAAGAGCCCAACAAGTACGAGCTTCCCAAGGTAGGGCAGTTGGTTACGCACTAGGCTTTTCGCGGCTGACCCGTTTCCAGTCGGGTTGTTCCGTAGTCTGTGTACTCGAATACCTCATGGGTGTGATCGTCAAATTGGCCTCGGGCAGTAACCATCTTCGCCCGTAGCTCTGCGACCTCGACAGCCAACCGCTTCAACTCGGATTCGCGGTGAGTATCCCGCAATCTGATCAGCGACATTTCCCCGATCAGTTCTTTCCGCAACGCCGCGTACTTCTTATCAATCGCTTTGTGTAGTCCCGTCTTTAATGGGCCGTACGAGCTGCCGTAACGGTGGAACTCTTTGCGGCAAGTCTCAGAACAAAACTTTTGCTTTGGGCGTTGGGGGTTTCGCCGGTAAAGAGCGTGGCAGTTTTCGCACCGGGCGCGTTTCTTGGAAGCGGTTTTAGATATTAGGGTAGACACGCCACATAGTCTACGCTCTCCGTCCACGCGAAGCAATAGTACGTGTGGACGGGGAACTATGGAGCGACGAGCGACGAAAGTAGGGGCCGGGAGGAATCTTTACGGATTGAGCGGGTTTCCGCGTGGTGCGTTTTGTCAAAGTCTAAATGGCACCATTGACAGAGCGCTTTTAGGTTCTCGGGTCTGTCGTCGCCAGATACGTGGTTCAGATGCGCGATGGTCAGGACGATGCGAACTTTATGTTCGTCCATCGGTTCGAACGTCGTCACGTTGCCGTTGTTCCGATGCCACGGAGCCCCCGGCCCCGTCATCCGCCAGAATCCGCCGCCGCCGCGAAACACTTCGACGCCATTCCACACGCGGCATTGTTCACAGCGATTGTTCGCACGCTTGAGAATCGCCGGCCGGATTACTTCGGACCACTCGCGCCCGTAGAACTTTTGCAACTCTGGTTTGATCGGCAACTGGATCACTGAGCCTTTGGAGTGGGAAGTGCCTTGAATTGGGATTCCATCATCGTATCAAACAGCCTTTGGTTGGTTCCGGGGTTCAAAACGATGTATGGCATGAAGACCTCAGCGGTCTGCGCCATTCCGCAATCAATGAACGCCAGTTGCGCCTGGACCCAGCGGAGTAATTGCCGCCATGCGATGCGCTCAGCCTTTTCGTCCACAAGACGCCGAGCATTGCCGGTTGTTTCGCGAAGGAGTAGTTTCCGCACCGCATCAACGCGGGCGGGCATATCGAAAAGCACATCGTTGCCGGATACCCGCATCACCCAGCGGAGCCCGACGACGCGCCCATCGTCGTAATCAGTATTGATCGACCTCGCCCCGTGTGCTACCAACTCGCGCACAATCTCAGCCGCGCTCTGATCCGCGCCGATTTTCGTCGTTTCCATGAAAAGCCGATTCTTGGCCATGCTCAATACTCCATCAGTGAAATACGCGGCAACTTCAGGAGCGCCCGCGCATGACGCGCAAAAAACTTCGCCCTCAACTCCCCGGCTTGATCCTGTGTAAACTTCCCCGCCCCGCCCATACACGCCAGATCGTTAGCCGCCGCTTCCCGGATCTGCGCCCGCTGATCGTCCGTCAACGTCGCCACCATTGCCCGGAGCGTACGCGATTCGATGCCCTCTAGCGCCACTTCGATTTCAAGGTGATTCCCGGAGAGCGCCGCTATTTGTTCCGCCACATCGTGAAGCCCGCGCTTTCGGATGGCCGAGGCGCACCGCGTGAGAGCGTCATCAGGCGCGGATGGTTCGAACTTGGCCGGATGATCGCCAGGAGGCCCGCGCCGGATCAGCCGCAACGCGCTTATCACCCGCGTCGAGTGAGACGGTAAAAACAAACCCTCACTGCGCTGGTTTGGAATGTGAGCCATACGCACGGCTTGCGCGAGTTCTAAATCTGTCACATCGGGGAAAATCGCCCGAACCATCGAGAGGAACCGAACAAGGAAGTTGACCGCCACCAGCGGGAAGAAAGAGCAGAGCGCCGCCATAGTAGCCGCCCATGCTTTTTCAGTCGCCTGTTCGACGGTTTGCGCAGTGGACTGCGCAATCTTTGTTAGAAACAGACCACTTGCCGGTTTTGACCCCGTTACCGCTTGCGCAGTGGACTGCGCTGCATCGCCTGGACATTGCCCCTCGCGGAGCATCTTACAACCGTGATCGTGACATTCTTCGTGAACCTTCGCGCCGACTTTGGCGGTACGCTCTTTGCGTTTTGGGTCCGCGTTGGGCGAGACGATGGTTTCGCGATTTCTAAGCGCCTCGTTCCATCGGGTCCAGTCCCATGAGAATTTCGCCGTGTCTCCGCGCCCGGTGACCATCAGACCCTTTTCCCTCAGGCCCTTAATCGCGTATTCTTTCTGCCGTGGCGCAAGGCCCGTCCAGGATTCCCACACGCGGTCTGAAATCGTCGCTTCGCCGTTCAGGTCGCCAGCTCGCCGTAGGATGATCAGCGCAAGCGCACGTTCGGCGGGTATGAGGGCGGTTTGATTTTCGGCGAAAGAGTTCGGGACTTTGAAATATCCGGCTGTAATCTGGCGGGTCGGTTGAAGTGCGGCAGTTGCCACGTTGTCAGCTCCTTAAAATTTTAAAGCGCTGAGAAGAAAGCGGGAGCTGACTCCACTTCGCATCCCAGCGCTATTTCCATTCCTACCCCTGCGGGCTTCGGTTTGGTGGCCTAGAAAAAGCGTACCACAAAAATATCCGACCGCAACAGCCCCTCTGTCAACCGTGAACCGTTCTAGCTGCTGTTGGTTTTAGTTTCTTTCAGATAGAGCTTTCCATGTAAGGATACAAACGCAGTGGTCTGCGCGTTTTCGCGCATTAAACTGCGCAGTGTAGTGCGTATTTTCTGCGCAGGGGGGTGCGTGAAATTATTTTCCGGGTGCCGGAAATTGGTAGATGGAGGACTTTTGGGGGATTGTTTTGGGGTGTGAGGGTGATAATATTTTGGCCTCGGGCGGTGTTGCGGTGCTGACTGACATCATGCGCTCGACAGGGAGGATTACTTTTCATGTGGGCAGAGTTCGAGGGAATGAAGACGAAACCGGGCTACCCGATCATCAAGGGTCCGTTTCTTATCGAGGTCTACGAGCTGCGCCGTTCGCGCGGACTTCCCCGCTTTGGGGCGAGACTCTTACAGACCCAGCAGCGTTTCACGGAGATCAGCGAAGCCACGGAGGAATCGGCACAGGACAAAGTAGCCGCGATTTTTGAAAAGCAGTTGAAGCCGTGGACGAAGTAAAACCTGTGAATGTCGCCCGCTCACAAGATGTGAGGACCGAAATCCGTGGCAAGGCCAAACCAAAGTACTAGGTGTCGAACTAAGGCAATCGGTCTATTGATTCAAACAAACCCACACCGCAATATAGCTCAGGAGGGAAAAGCAGCAAAATGAAACTGTCTCTAGCATTCTTAACCGGGGTTCTGACGATGGCGGCCGTGGTCTACTCGACGGGCGCTCACTTCGCAGCTCCGATGTTTTTCGCCGGCATCGTGGCCGTGGTTGCGCCGGGGGTTGCATACCTGTGTAGTGTGAAGCGCATCAGGACCGCCGCGCGTTTCCTGTATTCTTTCGCCGATGCGTGGGAGGGAACGCAGGCGGGGCCGGTGGCGGTTCGATCCGTCGAGGCGTCGGGGTACCGCAAGCCATCAAGGAAGCAGGCCGAGCAGATCACCAGGGATTCTGCCGCTGAGTACTTAGGGGATGATGCGGATGAGTTGTTTGGTGTGTCGCCGAGTAGGAGGGTGGGATGAGCGATTTGAAGGATAATATTTTGGCCTCTGGCGGCATCCCGGCTTCGCCCGAACCTGAGAGCGTTCGACAGCCGAATGTTTTCGCCATCGAACACCTAGCCCAATGGGATCGCGGGGAATCAGTGTGGACCATCGAAATGGGCGGACTGGGACCCGGTTACGAACAAGCCCTTCAGATTCTGGCCGTAGAAATCGTCCGCGATGAACTAAACAACCCCTTACCCCAGAAAGAGTATGGGAAATGGGGAGACGCTACCGTCGAGCGGATCGACCAACGGGACCCAGTGACCGGCAAGTACGCTTGTGGTGGTTTCTCTGGCGCTCAGGTTGGAGCCGCCAAGCAGATCGCATATCGTCTACTGAGGGATGGTCAAGAGTGGCTAAAGGCCGCGCCGGACGGTCGAAAGATTCAAGTGTCCCGCTTTTTCCCAGCAGCACCCAAACCCGTGAATGTCGCCCGCTCAGAGCAAATCCAAGTCGCCGACCGTGGCAAGGCCAAAACAAAAGAAGGTGCCAAGTGATTATCGCCGCAGGAATTATAGCCGGGTCCGTCACCTTCGCTTTATTCTGGATTACGGAGCGTGCTTTCAAAGCAAATGTAGAGGAATCCTTTGAGCGCGATCGGTTGAGAGTGCTGGGGCCTTCGGGTTTAAGACGGGTTATCCGGCAAGAGGATGGAAAGGCTTTGATGTATGAAGACTGATTTCGATGGTTTGGCCTCTGGCAGCGCTTTGGCTTCGGCCAACCCGGAGAGCGTACGACAGCCGAACACTGACCGTTGCGCCGTTTGCGGGAAAGCCTGTTGCGCCTGCGACAAGTGCCGAGCGATCAAGGGGCATCGGGCGGATATCTGTTCGGGATGCTTTTACAAGACGAAGGCGGTTGCGAAGTGAGCGAAGAGAAGATGATTCAGATGGCCAGCATTAAGACCGATGGGCCAGCCGGGAAGCGTTCGTTCACTATAATCCAACCGCCGTTTCCACAAGTCGGTGAATGGATAAACGGTATCGGGATTGTAAAGTCCGTCAAGTTGACCATGGGATGTCTCTTAGCCCGTCCTGGTCGGGCGCAAGAAAGCCACGCGAAGAAAAGCAAGTCGACGGAGGCCAAAAGAAAAACAACATCCCACAAGGCCAAACCATGAAAAGAACCCCGCTCAAGCGCCACACCCCCCTAAAACGATCCGCCGTAGATAGACGAAAACCAAAGAGGACTCGGGGACTGCGAGTAGTGAACCCGTCCAAGATAAAAAGGGCACGCCAGCTAAAAAGAACGCGCCTCAAGCGATCAAAGCCCCCCGCCCTGCCTCAATGGGTTCTGGACTGGTGGGAGTGGGTTAGAGCGCAGCCGTGTGTGATTTGCGAGCAAACGCGCGAAGACATCAGGCACGCCCTAGGAGACGATCCCGCCGATCAATGGGCGCAACTAACTAAAACCGAAGTCGCCCACGTCGGACCACGGGGTCTTCGTCAGAAGTGCGACCCGAGAGAAGTGGTACCGCTCTGTGGGGTTTTGCATCATAGGTTGGGGGCGTATTCGGCGCATCGACGGGGGAAAGAGTTTTGGAAGTTCCACGGGTTAATACGGAAGCAGGTAGTCAGAGAGTTGCAGGAACGGTATCAACGTGACACTGGTATTGATTTGGCCTCATTCGGCAAGCGCCTTCGACCGGACTTTACAGCGTTCGACCAGGAAGGGCACCGATGAGCGGGCCGGGGAAAGACGGAACCGCGTTCAACCTTGACCGTTGGGTATCGTGGGCCACGTCGCCAAAGACCAGCTCCAGCGTTGGCTTGCGTTCCGGCAACATGCCCGGAGCAAGGAAGAAAGGTACTAAGGCGTTCAGCCGCTCCGGTGGACCGCGCCGCGCCTGCGTCTGTGGGCGGATGAATCACGTGAAGCTGAAGGTGTGCAGGTGTGGGAGGGTTCTTTGATGCTTATGGTTTGGCCTCAGGCGGCATGTAGTCGCGGACAGGCTTTGAATCGTTCGACCAGGAGGGGCTTTTGAGGATATACGTAGCAAGTTCATGGCGGAACACATTCCAGCCGGGAGTAGTTGAAGCACTTCGCGCGATTGGGCATGAAGTCTATGATTTCAAGGGCGCGGGCGATGGCTGGGGCGCGGGCGATGGCCCCGGTGGCTTCGCATGGTCGGAGGTAGATCGGGCATGGCAGGATTGGCCGACTAACGTACCGAGCTATCTCGCGGGCCTTGAGCATCCCCGGGCGATTGAGGGATTCCGCCGCGACATGGATGCCCTAGAGCGCTCAGACGCATGTGTAATGGTGATGCCCTGTGGGCCCAGTGCGTCGATGGAAATGGGTTGGGCTTGCGGACGCGGCATGAAGGTAATCGTCTATATTCCGGCGATGCGCGAACCAGACCTAATGGTGAAAATGGCTGGACTAGTGACGGACAATCTGGCGGAAGTTCTTGCCGCATTGAAACCGCAACCCATGAATGTCGCCCGCACAGAGTCAGTCCAAGCCGCAACCTGTGGCAAGGCCAAACCATGAAAACCTACCCGGTCACCCCCACCCAGCTAAACCAGCTCAGAACCAGATTATTAGAACTAGGAGTCACACTCCCCGATGGACAGGAAGGAGTCTTGATCCATGGAGGGATTCAGTTGAAGTACTTTTACTCTCCAGAAACCACGCAACTGCTGGGACCGAATCAACCAGGCGTGTTGACGTTGAGCATTTTGAAGAAGCCGATGGTTGTGCCGGCCGCCGCGATTTGGGCGCAGGTAGGCGGATGGATTGACGACGCGATTAGTGGGGCATCCCCGGCAAGCCAGAACCCCGCGTAAGAATCTCAGCGAGAATCCATGCAGCCAGTCCATAGCATACGAATCTCCAACGCGGTGTTTCCGGTGGGGTGGGAGGCCAAGCGGCTACGATGAAGAATACGAAGCCGAAGACGAGCAGGATGAGAATAACGAAGGGCATGTGTACCTCAGGAGTTAGAGCGTTGGATGGTGTTTTTGTTTCGGCCTTGCCACGGGGTGTGGCTTCGGAAGGGCTTGTGAGCGTGCGACATTCACGGATTGCGGCATGAGAGACGACCTGACGGACGTGTGGGCTTGCGGGGGAGGTACCCAATCCGGGGCCATCGCTGCCCTTATCAAAGCCGGAAGGCTACCGAGGCCGGACTTTGCGTTCATGACGGATACCGGGCGGGAGCGCTCCGCAACGTGGCCATTCGTTCACGAGTTCATTCGCCCGTGTCTGGCATCTGTAGGCGTCGAGTTGACAATCATCAAATCGGAGGACTATGGAGCCAGTCTTGACGTGGTGTATATCTCGGAAACAGGCGCACAGACTGTGCTCTTGCCTGGATACACAAATCAGTCAGGTGAACCGGGAAAACTGTCGCCCTTTTGTTCGGGTAAGTGGAAACGGGATGTTGGGGAACGGTGGATGCGTTCCGTTGGAATTGAAAAGGCTCGAAACTGGATCGGGATTTCCCGCGACGAAGCCCGCCGAATAAGGGCGCAACACCGCAATTGGCTGGAGTTGTGGTACCCGCTGATTTTCTCCGTGCCCATGACGCGCCCGCGATGCGTCGAGTTGATCCGAAATAGCGGATGGCATGGACCGATCCCGCATTCGGCCTGCTACATGTGCCCGAACCATTCAGATTCAGAGTGGATCGATATGCAGATGAACCAACCCGAGGACTTCAACGCCGCTTGCGCACTGGAAGCCCAGACGCGACTACTGGACCCCCACTTTTATTTACACCCGTCCTGCGTCCCGTTGGCGTCGGTGGATTTTCACGCACAAACGACTATGTTCGCGGATCGTGGCTGCACAACAGGGTGTTTCACGTGACCGAAAGTGTTCAATCCGGTCCTGGTCGAACGGGAGCAAGGGAGGGCGAGTACCAATGCTGAATGAGGCCAAAACATCGATGTTGTCTTTTTATTCGGCCTTGCCACGGGGTACCGCTTCGGAAGGGCTTGTGAGCGTGCGACATTCACGGATTGCGGAGGGGTGTCATGGTGCGAGGACGGCCTGAAGTTATTGCTATAGAGACGGAAGAGGGCGTGCGAGTTCATTGCACTAGCGACGGCGGAAATTACGCCACGCTATGCGGCATGGACGGTGATGATTCTGAAGTGGGTCAACGCCCAGCTAACCTTCCAAGGAGTCATAAGATCACCTGCGATCAATGCTTTGCTATTTTCATGAAGGCCCGCAAATATCGCTTGTCAGATTTCGCGAAAGTGTTCAAGCCCGTCCTGGTCGAACGAGACAAAGGGAGGGCGAGTACTAATGCTGAATGAGGCCAAACCATCGTTACGTTCTAAGGCGTTTCCCCTTCTCTTTCAGTACCAAAGATCCATTCCCTCAAAACCACAAAACCCGCACAATAAACCCATGAAAGAACCCTTCAATATCGAATCCCCCGAACTAAACGAAGCACCGGAGCCCACACCGGAACAATCCCTCCAGCTCCGAATCATCTACCTCGAATCCGACTTGCAAAGAGCGCACCAGGATAACCGGCAACTACGCAAGCGCCTCGCCCGCGCTGAAGCCGTGTTGGGCATCGCGGATGGGGAGCGTGCCGCATGAGCGCCCCATTGTTCGGGCCGTGGGAACGTCGATTCTGGGAGATTTACGACTCCAAAGGTAACCGGGTCTGCGATGTGATGCAGCACGGCAATCTCGACGAGCGCTGCGATCTGATCGCCGCCGCGCCAGAGCTGCTGGAGGCGTGCAAGCAGTTCGTCTCTTGGTGGGAGCATTCCGGCAAGCACAACTTCACAGGCGCACCACATAGCTTATTCGACGCTAACGCCGCCATCGCCAAAGCGGAGGGACGCCAATGAACCCCCAGCACAAACCCACCACCCTCAAACTAGAGCCCAACGTGCCCACAGAACTCGCGCTCCACCACGTCAACGGGCTAGAAGTGCAAGGCAACTACGGGCCGCAAGTCCTGTTCACACTCACCGGCTACCGTAAACTGTACGTGCCGCTTGAAGTGGGGAAGGAAATCCGCTCCCTGAGTCTCGCCCCCGGCCAGCCGTTCATCGTCACAAAGGTTCAGCGGGAAGGGAGCCGCTCTTTCAATTGGGTTGTCGAGCGCAAGCCCGCGCACCAGAACGAAGCGTTGCACGATCCTGCCATCCAATCCTTCACCCAGATCGAACAAGCCTTAAAAACCGCCATCGCCGCCGCGTGTGCTGCTGAGAAGTTCGGGAAGGAGATCGGGTATGACATCCGGTTTTCTGAGCACTCGATAAAGTCTCTGGCGTGTACCGCGATGATCGGGCAGGGGAGGGCCGCGTGACTGCGCTTCTACCGTGGCTGATAATCGCCGTTCTCGCCTACGTGTTCCTGATTCCTGGAGGGTTTCTACTTATCTGTTTGATGGATCGGGCGGTGGGAAAAGATCACGAGAACTCTTGGGATGCGGCTCAGGTGTGGCCCGCTATGGTCCTCGCCGCCATCCTTTTGCTTATTGTGATGGTCCTATATGCGCCCTTTAAGATGATGGCCGTGGGGCGTGATGGCTTTATCCGATGGATAGACGAAGGTCTGAGTTTAAGCCCGCCTGAGGCCAAACCATGAAAACCCTCCTAATCCTCACGCTCACACCCTTCGTCATCGCCCAACCAAAATCAATAGCCTACACAGGCACAGAGTGTATAGCCTCCACCACCCCACACTGCGGAGGCTTCGCCGCGATCGCCGTCCCCGTTGCACAAAGCGATACCTACTGGTGGAGTAAAGCCTTTCAAGGTGCCCCGTCCAAATCCGGCCTCCCCGCCTCCGTCACCACCACGGGACTCGCAAAGCGCCTGTGGACCCTGCCACTCGGAAACGTCAAGCTGAACGTTATGGGCCTCGGAGCCGTGGGCGCATCCCAGACCGCTACGGCGACCACAGCCGCATTCAACGCGGGCGGGGGAGTGGACGTGTCGGGACTCTCGAAGCGATGGCCCTGGTTGCGTGCGTGGATCGGCGGGCTACAGGAGAAAGCGGGCAGTAGCCAGACGCGGGTTACTTTGGGGATTGGGGGTTCGTGGTGAAAGTCACGACGATGCGCCGCCGCTATATTAAGACAGTTCGGTATATGTTGCCTACGCAGCGCGATGGCCAGATTCTCATCGAAGCTTTGGACCTGTATGCTCTCACCGGAGAATTTAAAGAAACCCGCAAGCTAGAGATTTATAAAATCCGTGAGGCGTTGATTGAAGTCACGTACGGTTCCCAGCCGCAATCCGTGAATGTCGAACGCTCAGAAGCGATCCAAGACGGGAAGCCGCCAGAGGCCAAACCATAAAAGAACTACCAGTTTGCCCTACCCTCCGAAAGGGCCTCAGCCCCCAATCTGTGGACAGCAGAGCGGGGGCTTTTTTGTGGCCGAAGAAAAACTACTTGGGAATGGACTGCTTGAGCTGCGCAAGTTTCTGCGCAACCGGGTGATTGGCTTCACTCTGCGATGCCGGCAGAGCGTTCCAGATTGCCTCAAGGGTTTCGATGAGCGTTACGTACCAGGGTTGTTGCTGCCCCGCCGCAACCGGAGCCGGGGTAGTTCCCGCTTTCCGTTGCTGTTGTTTCTGCCAGTTGGTCTTAGGCATTAGAGGTACCTCGCCCGTAATCATATCAGCCTTGGACCGCGTTCTGAACTCGCGCGGATAAGGAACTTCAGGCGGATGGACGCCGAGAAAGCCGCACAGCTCCGACCAGCCGGCCGACTCCATATCCATCACAAGCAGATCCCCCGGCCGATCCCGGAAGTATTCGAGCACTTCGGCGTTGTGTCGGCGAAACCGCGCCAGGAACAACTCACGGTCAAACCCCTTCTGCCCATAGAGCAGCTTATGCGCTTTGTGAGTGAAGGCGTCATCATTCCAGGTGTGCCGGTACGGGTTGTATTCGTGGCTCCAGTGCCGCCGCACGCTTTCAATCCACTTCGATTCATCCCGCGTTGTCAGAATGAATTTCGAGCCGGGATACGCGCGATCGAGTTCCCGATAGAGCAGCGGAAACGGCAGATCGCTCATGGTGTAGTGTTTTTCGAGTGTGACCGAGCGCCCCACCGTCGTCATCTCGCGCCACACCGCCTTTGCCCACCGCGCGGTTTTCCAGTGCGCCCCGTCGAAGCCGAGCAGCTCTAGGGCAGTGTGCAACGAAGTCGTAGCCGTCTTGTGCATTCCAATCCCGAACACGCGGGTAGGAAGCGGGTTCAGCTCGATCGGTTGGGTGAAATCGAAGTTGCGGTAAACCGTGCCGCATCCGAAGTTGCCGCCGTTGACGATGGTCGACGTGTCGCAGTCCAAGACTTCTTCAACGTCGTAACAGCCGGCCGACGTCCAGACGTGCTTGTATTCCCGAAAGCGCATTTTATCGGTGTGCATGATGGCGTTCAGGAACCGGGGTTCAATCTCCCGAGCCTCATAACCCAGCCGGCGCAACCGCGCCGCAAAATCTTTATCGTCGGGACTCCAGGTGTCGAAGCGTTCATCGTAGCCGCCCGCGTTCAGGAATGCCGTGGTGGAAACGGCGATGCGCCCGGAAATTCCCTTGGGTAACCGGCCCTCACCATCTTTAATCATCCGCGCCCACATGAACGAGCCGGGGAACTGGCTGAACTGGGTTTCAAGATACGCCGCGAATCCCGGCCCCGTGAAGTTGTCCGCGTCGACATTGACGAGGACGGATCCGCCCTCGAGCATTCCGCAGCGGTGCGCCATGTTTTTCGCGTGCGCCATGCGGAACGGGTGATCCCCACGGTAAGAGTAAACCACTAGGCGGCCGGCGCGGAAATCCTCAGTGTGGTGGGTGAGAAGATATTCGGCCAGGTGATCCTGCGAATTGTAATCGATCACAACGAACGTCGCATCCGGGTTGTCGAGCAGATTCGCCGGAAGCGTTCTTTCTAGGTGCTGCGTTCGCCCTTTACACGTGGTGCAAAAGACAATCATGTGATTTGACCCCTTTCTATTCTCTGTGCCCCCGGCGCACTCGGAACGGGTTTCCCCTTCGTCGCTAAAGGGGTCAATCTAAAACGACGCCGGTTACGCTGGGAGCCCTTCGAAGGTATCATTTGTCTGGGGGTTTTGTGAAGTTATGAAGATTTCGATGTGTTGGCCTCGGGCGGTACTGCTTTGCACCCTTCCATTGTGGACTCGACACGTTGCCGCTCAGACGTTCACGCCGGCAGTCTCAACCCCCTTCTCATACCCCGGTTCCACTTTCATTCTCACGCTGGCTTTTGCCGACGCAGCGCCGACGCTGAACGCGGCCGGGTTTCAATGGACCCTCTCTATCCCCACCGGCATGAACGTGGGCACTCCGGTTGACGGGGCCGCATCCGTGGCCTCTAACAAACAGATCACATGCAACGGGCTCACCTGTATCGCAGTGGGGCTCGACGCCAGCGTCTACCAATCGGGCATCGTCGCCACCATCCCGATATTCATCACGCCATCAACTCCCAAGGGAAACCAACCGATAACCATCACAAGCGTCGTCGCCAGCTCGCAAGGAAACCAGATCCCCGTACCGTCGCCCGCTACCGTGTTTCTCAACATCCGCCCGAACACCGGCACAACGCCATGGTTCACAGCAACCGTAGGTTCAAACACCTGCCAGGGGTTCAAAGTGGCGCAGACGCCCATCAAGGTTTCCTGGACGTGTGCAGACCTCTACGGGGCAAGTTCCGGCAGCTACATCGCGGACATGACCAACGCGGGCGGGGGAACGTCGTACTTCTACATCGGAGTAAACTCCATCGCCGGGTTGCCGCCCGTGCCCAGTTCGAACATTTCGTGCCTGATCCAAGTAAACGCCACCGGAGTCGCCGCGAACATGTTGAATGGGGTTGCGGTGCCCGGTAATTCGGCCGCGTATTCCTGCCAGGGGTACACGACGACGGGGCAAGGGGTGATCAGTTGGCCGTGATACGCTCTTAGGTGAAAAGAGGTCAATCATGTTCCATTCCGTCGCCACCGAACTGCACCCGAAATCCTACCCGTGCAGCGTCAACGAAGCGCTACCGCTCTTCAAAGCCTTCAACCGCATCAGCTACAAAGCCATCAGGGGGCGCGAGGCCGGCCCCTACGATCCAAACCGCGATATCAAGTTGTGGGAGGATGACAACGCGCCCAAAGGCCACGCCGCCGCCTACTCGACTTGGACCCAGAACGAAGCGCCCGCCTATGTTCACTTTTCATTGCCGGGATGGATCGCCCGCAGCGTGAACCTGCCCCCCGATCTAACGCACTACCAGCCATGGAATCCATTGCCCTCCGATGCGGTTGTGATGTCGGGAGGCGTGGCCGTTTCACCGATCAACCCGGATTATCTTGCCACCGAAACCGAAGCCGACGATCTGTATGCAGCGCTAGGAGGGATCGGGGGCGTGCAGTTGTGGACGCCCGACCCCGGACCCGGAGACATTCACGTCCAGTACGGAGAAGATCCGCGCCGGGAGTTTCAATTCTACTGGGGAGCAGCGAAGCAGGTTGTCATCGTGGGGCTTCTGTTGAAGCAGATGTACATCAACGGAGTGGGAGCGCCGGGAGAGTGGAATATCACCGGGGCCGAGCCGCGTTGGATTCCCGCGCCGCCTCCGGTGTTGCCGCCGACGTACAAGGTGGTTCCTATGCCGATGCGGAATTTGTACCCGTTCGAGCAGTGGGATATTTTGCCGGTAGGTGCACCGATGATTTCACGGAAATAGCCGCCATGAAGTTCAAAGCGCGGTGTCACGTAGTCACAGATACGGGGCTGTTTCGGGAACTTCGTCAACGCGGAGTTATCAACGGCCCTCAATCTGGAGATGAAATAGCGCGATCACAAAGGCCTTGGACAATTGCCGGGGCCTTGGATCGGTTTTATGATTTGATTTTGGGAAGGTGATATTTTGGCCTTTCCGCGCATCCCGCTTCGCAAAACCTTGAACAGAACGACATTGCGGCTTGCTCCCGCGCCCGTCCGGTGATAATCTTGAACCTGCTAGAGTCGCCGGGGTGGGGATCAATCCTCCGAAACCCACCCTGCCCCGGTTCCAACTCTGGCACCAGATAACCCTACACACGATGGTCTAGTAGGTGGAGAGACGCCCAGCCGGTGAAGGCCGAAGAAGGGCGGAACAAAAGTGAAATCCCACCGAACGACAAATCCAAGCCGCAATCCGTGAATGTCGCCCGCTCATAGGCCATCCAAGCCGCACTCCATGGCAAGGCCAGAACAAAAGTACCATCCCACTCACAAAAACCCCGTGATACACTTCCCTCCGTGGGGCCAATAAGACGAAACCCTGTAGGTCCGAAGAGCATGGGATTCGCAGGCCCCCATAAAACACACCACATGGTCACCCTCCGAATCACGAACCCCACCCGCAACTCAGTTTTAGCCACCTACGCGAACATCGCCAACACGCCGAACCTGAGGCGCATGGGCCTAATCGGAGCCCCACCGCCGCAACCAGGCGAAGGGCTTTTCTTTCCCGAATGCAACGCCATCCACACGGTAGAGATGTCGTTTCCGATTGATGTGGTGTTTGTGGACATGTTGACTAAGCGGGTGAAAAAGACCGTGCAGCAAGCGCAGCCGGGGTGTCACTTCAATGCCCTGATACCCAAGGAACTGTGCGCGGTGATCGAGTTGCCATCGGGGACGGTGCAGAAAACGGGGACGCAACCGGGGGATGTGGTTATGATACTGAGTTCAGGACACGCGAGCCAGAGCGATTTGAACTATGTGGCGGGGTTGTAATGCGCAGCATTTACGATGATCCATGGTGTACAACGTGTGGGAGTTATCATCGCCGTCTTGGCCCATGCCTCCCGAGAAATCCGCCGTTCTATCCAGAGCCAAAGGATGATGATTTAGCCTCAGGCAGCATCGCCGCTGCGCCCTCCCCTGAAAGCGTTCGGCCAGGAATGGCTGAGTGCTGCGAGAACTGCAAATACTGGCTGTACGTTCCACGAATGACGATGGATGTACCATCAGGCCCCCAAGGGATGTGCCGACGCTACGCGCCTCGTTCTGGGTCACATTGGCCTTTGACCTTCCATGGGGATTTTTGCGGAGAGTTCAAGCCCATCCTGGTCGAACGCGAGCAAGGCGGGCAAGCCGAGAAGCCGAATGAGGCCAAAATATGAAAAGTATGATCCTTTTGATGATCGCTGGATTCCTGATCGGTGACTTCGGATACTTCATGGTCCATGGGCACTCGATCATATGGGGCAACATCTTTCGCACTGTCAAAGCTTCAACGACGCCACGGGAGTACACCATCATAGTCACCCGCACCCCGGCCCCAGCTCAGATAATCGGCCGCATCCAAGTAGGCTTAACCAAAGCCGAAGCCGAGGGAGCCGCGTTCCAGCTCAACGAATTGTTCAGCAAAGAAAAGCTGGAGTGGAAAGCTGTGGCAACGCTCCCGGAGGCCATCAAATGAGCCGCGTTGTCAAAGCGCTGACCCGTTCCTATCGCGGTGTCGATTCCTCGATATCCGCCCCGGAGTGGGAACAAGACCGGCATTCGGAGCCGCAATCCGTGAATGTCGTACGCTCAGAAGCCGACGCAAAGCGCGAGACGATAGAAGGCCAAAACAAAATGAACACCCCGAACACACCGCAACCCCGCATATTAGGAGAAGGCCGCATCACATTCGAAGCCTACGTAAAACAGCACTTCCCGCAAGAAGTAGGCAGAACAGGCTGGGAGTGGAACAGCTTGCCCGCGAGCACCGTAAAACGATGGGCAGCAATCGAGCAAGCCGTGATCGACGCCTACCAGGGTGAACCCTCAAGAACCGCCGTGTTGCCCGTTCAAGAGCCTCACAAAGCCGAATAAGCGAGCAACCCCAAAGCCAACGCTGCCGCCCCCAGCATCACAGGATCAGCAGTAGCGGAGGGATCGCCAAAGACCGTCGAAAGGTCCAAGCTGGCATCCGTCGAGTCGATGAGATCAGGCGCGAGCTGCATTTCAGGATCGACCGCGGAACCGTTCTCATAAACCCCGAAGTGCAGGTTAGGCCCCGACACCGTGCCCGTGGCGCCGCTTAGCGCGATCTGCTGACCGTCCCCGACGCTTTGCCCCACCGATACCCCGATTTGAGAGAGATGCCCGTAGAGCGTCGTTACGCCGCCGCCATGGTCGATCACAACCGTGTTGCCGAATCCCGATTGGACACCCGCGAAGATAACCGTTCCATCGCCAGCCGCTTCAACTGGAGTTCCCACAGGTACCGCGTAGTCGATGCCCTGGTGATTCCTGGAGGCCCCGGCAACGGGTTGAGTACGGGGGCCGAACAAGGAAGAAATAATGGGCGTGCCTGAGATCGGTGGGGTGAGTGCTCCGAGGCCGCGCCGCACGTACATGCCTCAGAGTATAACTATTTTTGGTTTGGCCTTGCCGACCATCCCAGCTTGGGACGGGCCTGAACAGAACGACATTGCGGCGCTTGTTCAGGCCCTTCCAGGTTATTGCGAAACGATAGAACCGGGCGTGATGATGAAGTGCGTGGCCGGTCCAGGTACGTTAGGGTTTTGCACCACCGTTACGGTCACCTGTTGCGAAAAGCTGGTGCTATTGTCGTTGCTGACTGCATTCGCCGTAATCGTGATGGTCGCCAACCCGACCGAAACTGCTACGACGTCGAAGGAGACGACGGGCGGCGCGGAGTTGGGAACGATGGCGATATTTTGCACCGTGACGATGCCCGAATCCACGCTGATAGACGTGTTGAAGTAGGGGACGGGGTTCCCGTTTGCGTCTTGACCGGCGAGTGTGACGCCGACCATTTTCTGAGAGGTGTTGATAGTTCCTAAGGATTGTAACGACATGAGTGCTCCTCGGAAAAGGATAGCACGCGGAGGGTTCAAGCCCTTCCTGGTCGAACGAGAGCAAGGCCCCGGCGAAGGACGCAAGCCGCCTGAGGCCAAATCATCGTCTACTGAATAATCGGAAAGCCCACCGCTGCCCCACCTGAAGCAGCCGCTAAAGCGCCAATCGTTGCAAACCCGGTTCCGCCCACCAGAAGCGATCCCGGAAACCCTAAAGCCCTCAGGAGAGCCCCACCGCCCGCCGTGTTGTTTGGCGCGAAGTTGTTGCCGGCCGAATTAACGAAGGGATTCGCTGTCAAGATTTGATCGTTTGCCCCTGCCGTGATCAGATTGAGGTTGGCCGTCACGTTAGCCCCATAGGCGTTGTAGTTCATGAAAGCGCCGATCTGCGCATTGGTGCAGCCGGAACAACCCATCCCATACCGGCCGTTTCCATAAAACACACTGTTTAGGACGATGACCGATTGCGCCCCGATCTGAGTTTTTAGGCCATCCTCCCCATTGTTCACAGCAACCGAATTGAGGATGATCGCGGTGCCCTGCGCAGATCCGATGTTGAAGCCATCGACGGTACTACTGCCCGTGTTGTTTGCAGCAATGCAGACATTGCAGGTGCCCCGAGGGTTACCTAGGTTAAAGATTCCCGACGCGGTAGTCGTCGTGTTGCTGTACGCCGCACAGACGATGCAGCTCGACTGCGCGTTATTATTCCAAAAGAAAGCGTTTCCCGCACCTGACTGAGTTGTCACCGAACAGTTGAAACAAAAGTTATCGATGTCGAAAAAGCCGATGCCGTAGGTGCCCGAGCAGCCCTTGACCGAGATGTTAGCCGCAGAATTGCCGGGACCGTCGATTGCGAGACCTATGGAACTCGATTGACCATTACAGTCGATAATCACGTTTCGGAGCTGTGCTCCTCGATTCGCGCCGCCGCCGATATCCAAGAAGATGCTGCCCGCCGTTTCCTGGAAAGTGACTTGCAGATTGTCCCCGCGCGTCGATCCATACCCGCTGATCACCGGCAGCAGGTTCGTGGACCCCGCCGAGGGCGTAAAGGAAAACGTGCTCGAGAACGTAATCGTCGCGGTGGCTTTGATCCATGCTTGATTTCCTGCCACCAGTTGCATATTGGTGTTCAGTTGCGTGGGAGTGAGCAGCGCCCCGCCTATGTTCATCGTCATTCCAGTGCTGGCTGCGATGCTCGCGTCGATGGTCATGCTGGTAGCACTGACGAACGTCGCCCGCCGCCACTGCGCCGTGATCGACCCCGTGCCCCCGGAGAAGAAAACGATGTTGCCGGTGATCGCCGCAGAAAAGTTACCCGTGGCACTAGTTACAGTCGTCGTGCCGTTGGCCACCGCATCCGTTGTCGAAATGTTGACCGTCGCGCTTTGGCAAGAGGAACAGGCCGCCGCGTTCTTATTGTTGAACTGACTCAGGTCAGTCCCGGAGCCGGTGGAGTCGAAGCCGCCGCCGTTGGTGTCCGAGCCTACGCTGGGGCGCATTTCCCAGACGGTGGTTGCTGGGATGGTTCCGAATGCGGGGAGAAGAAGGAAAAGGATCAGAAGAGTGGTCAGGAATCGGGTTTTCATTTTGTTTTGGCCTTGCCAGAGTTTCGGGCTTGGAAGGGAACTGAACGGGCGACACTCACGGATTGCGGCTAGGAGGCTGTACATTGAAGCACCAGACTGGCTTTCGTGGCCGATGCGACCGTGTTGATATTGACGCCGAAGATGTCGTTAGCCGTAACGCTAGTCGTCCATGCCGTCAACGTGGTCGAGTGTACCGCCGTGCCGCTGGAGATGGCAGGGAGCGCCGCCGCCGTGATCGTGTTGGCGATTGTCGGGATTGCGGAGCCCGTGGCGATTTTCCACACGTCGAAAGTGATCGTACCCGTGTCAACCGTGATGTTCCACGCCGCGATGGTGCAAGCAAATGGCACAGTAAAATAAGTGGTCTGCCCCGCCGTCAACGCCGATCCGCCGCCGTCGAAGCCACCGCCGATGGAGCGTATGTTCTGGTTGGCCGTTCCGCCGCTTGGGGGCGTCTGCCAGGTGGGGTCCGCTCCGGTATTCCCTCCAAGGAACTGCCCCGTGTTACCCACTGCCGTAAAGTTAACCGCTTGCCCAGTGCTGCCGACGCCCACGCCGTGATTGGTAGGCGTGCCAGTCAAACACGTTGCGCACGTGGCCGCCGCAACCGCGGCTTGCACAAACGCCGTGGTAGCCAGCTCCGTTGTGTTCGTCCCCGGTGCGGCCGTTGCCCCCAAAATCCGGTTGCCGATCAGTTGCAAATCCCTCAGCGTTCCCGTGCCGCCCTTTTCAACACCGATCTGCGCCACATTTGAAGACCACTGCCCATAGATGATCCGCTCAAAGTTGGCGGCGCCCGCCACGTACTTTGTGAACTGAGGATTGTAAACCGCGCAAATCACCTGCCCGACGCTGTTGAAGGTGTTATCGTCCCGGCATCGCCCGACGCCACGCGAGTCGAACCAAGAATAGTACGGGTTTGTGATGGTGCCAGTGCGCCCGGTTCGTAAATCCTCCGCGTAGTAGGTGACGAAGTTCGAAATGGTTGCCGTCGCATCGAGAAACGGCTGGACCCCGTAGAAGTACCACATGTTGTTTGCCGTGGTGTTGGGGTCCATGTTCGATTGCACAAACTGCCCGTAGAGGTCGAGCGAATGCGCTGAGTTCGTTGCCCCGATGGTTTGGGCGATTGCGTAGGCGTTTCCGGCCCCAGTGGAAGTTGAGTTGAGTTGCATCCCATAGGAAAGCGTGGGGCTTGACGCCGCGCCAAGATAAGCCGTTCCCAGCGCCCCGGCTTGAATAGCCGCGTGTGCCGCGCTGGAGCTGGTTGCCTCCAGATTGGTGGGGCTCATAAAGTTCGTAACTGCCGTGGGCAGGGTAGACCGGGCAGGACCGAACCGAACCAACGCATTAGCCGCCGCCGCGTCGAACGCGCTTTGCACGATCCCACACAACACCGTGGCCGACTGGTACACGGTAACCTGCCCCGCGATCGCGCCGCCGCACGTGGTGACCGAGCCAGGCGCACTGGACCCGGCCCGCGCAATGGTCGAGTTCAAGTAGCCGTAGAGGTTCCCCTTCACCCGCCCCGTGCCCGTCACACTCGAAAGCGTTACCCGCATCCACGGGTAGTAACCGGCGAAGCCCGTAAATGCGCTAGTAATCGCCGTGTTGGGATTGATGCCGCTCGACCCCGGCAGCGCCGTACTTGAGAGCACCGTGCCGGCGAAGGTTCCCCAGGTTCCCGGTGATCCGTTGTTATCCGGTGCGCTTTGCACAACCAAGGAAAGAACTGAATATCCCGTGCTTTCGTAGACCAGGAGCCAGCTCGCTATTCCAGGGGAGTTCGGCGAAGCGTTGGGAGCGCCGCAGGTAAGGTTTGAAGTGGAGCCCGTTGCCGTGAAGTTGAAGGGGATTACGCAGTCCGGTACTACTTTGGTTGATTGTGCACAGAGGGGTATGCACAGTAGGGAGAGAGCGAACAGAAGCTTTTTGAACATGGGATAAGTATATTCGATGTTTTGGCTCGCACGCCATTTCTGGTGCTGAGATATTCTGGAGGCTCGACAGGGGAGGGTATCGAATGAGCAAGATGGACACGTGGTTTCGGAAGCATGATCCGAGGACGAAAGCCGCCCGCACCGCCGAAAAGACGAACAATTTATTCCTGTTCAAAGACGGTAGGGTTATGGCGATTCTCAGGCCCGAAAACGCCGCGCTGAAGATTGCGCAATTTGAGCAGATAAAGAACAACATCATCCCGGCGGAGTTCGATGCCATGCTGAACGAACAGCCCCACCAGTTCATCGGCTATGCAGCAAAGGGAAGTCCTAAAATCCTCGATGGTTTCGGCAAGCCGATAGACGAACTCAAGCCAGGGGATTCCTTTGTCGGATGCGGTCACGGTACGCCATTCGAGCCCCCGGCATTCATGCGAACTGGGAAGATGCACGTTGAGTTGTGGGGTGAGGATGAGGTTGTCGTTATGCCGACGCCCGACCTCGACGGGGATTCCAACACGGGCGTAGTGGTCAAATCACCCAAAGAGGAAAACCGGGGTGCGGTAGTTTTGCGTGGGGGCGCGAAAGAAGTAGATTGCCACCTTCCCACCCTGAACCGCATAATCACGGGTGACCCGGAACGGCATTATACCCGTCCTCCGAAGATCGACACCCCGTGAATTGTCGCCCGCTCACAAGGCGTGAGCGCCGCAACCCGTGGCAAGGCCAAAACATCAAAAACGTCAGGCACTTAGGTATCGGGAGGCCGCTACAAATCGCTCACAGCGCGTCGTGTGAGATGCGTTCCACGTCTTTTAAGGCCGCAACCTGCTTTTTCTGCGTTCGCGTCATCCCCTGCGCTCTTTCGAGCCAGGAAACCAACTGAGGCGGAATCGGGGCCACCGTCGAGCAGTTCAAGGTAATTTCTACCAACTCCCCGAACACGTAGAACAGAGCAACCGCCGTGCCCAACTCGAAACCCACATTGAACCCTGAAAGGTCTTTTGCCGTCGCATAGACGACGTGTACGGCGCCGCACAGCAAAAGGGTGACGGATACTCGCCGAAGTGTCTCCCGGAGCCCGGAGCGATGCGTAAGGAGGCAGGAAAGGAGGTCAAAACCGCAGAGGATGACGAGAAGCTTAACCGCAGCCGGAAGACCGATCCAGAATACCAGCATCCAAGCAAGGCACCACTTAACAAAGGCCAATGCCCAATGATCGCTCACAAGGCGCGGAGGTTCAACGAAGCGTTGGCGTACAACTGGCATGTCTGAGAGATGCGGTTAGGGGCCATAGTGTTACGGTTCCGTCCTTTTGCGTGAGCCGCTGGGTTCGTCGTCGTGGGCTTTGTGGTCCTGCCCGTCGGCGTTTTCTTCTTTCAACTCCGCGCGTCCCTCCACGTTGCCTTGTGCCCGGGAAGCGCTTGCGGTTGCCTGAGTCAGCTTTTCAACCAGGCCGTTGGTGTTGTGCTCCGTCCGTGTCGCAACTTCGAGAGTCTTTTTAGAATGACCCGAAGACTTATAGGAGAACCACGCCGCCGCCACTGCTCCGAAGGCAGCGGCGATGCCTGGAATGGTGTGGATCAATTCGATCTGAACGGCGTCGGTCATTTTGTTTTGGCCTCGGGCGGTGCTGTGGCTTCGTCGGGGTTTGCACGCTCGACATCCGACAATTCTTCGCTTACGACCGGCGTTCGCCTATCTTCATGAACAACACGGGCGAAGATTTTAAACCGCCTAGCTCCGTAATGGCGTCCGAAGAAAACACCGTCTTCGTTTTCAATAAAGCGTAGTTGGCCACTGCTATCGCCGATAAGGGATGCCCGCGCATTGCTGAGTGTCATGATCGGCTCGTGCGGATTGAGAACCCGTGATTGTCGCACGCTCACTACTTCACGCGAAGCTTTCGACCGTGGCAAGGCCAAACCATCCATGAAACCCCTTACCGCTCCCATCCCATCGAAGGCCACTGAAAACCGATCAGAGCCCCGAACAAGAAATTCCCCGCGCCCGTTGCTACTCCGGAAACCGTCTGCCCCTTGATTCTCACCGTTTCCCCTTCGTCGTGAACAAACTCAACCGGCCAGGGATCACCGGGAACGAAGGAACCCAACTGAAACGGCACCAGCGAGTAATCCTTTTCCGCATATCCCACTCCGGGGACTGGTACCGCCGTAGGGCTATCGACATCGACCGTATAGAGCACTTGACCGGGAAGCGCCGAGCCGCCGCCGCCGTTGTAGCCGAGCACCAGACCGCACAGAAGCGCCGTCATTTTCACCGGCACCTGATAAGTCGCTACGATGACCTGAGCCGCCGCGCCGAACGCGGGAGCGACAACGAAGCCCGAAGCAAAGACCGGCCGCGCGTTCCAAGGAACAGGAGTGCCCCAAACAGTCCTTTTGTTTTCCGCCGCCTTCTGGAGCGCGACGAGAACATCTGTGAGGTCTTGTGCGGTGGTTTCAACGGCTGGCATTTGTGTCTCCCGGCATCCGAGGTACTCGCCGCTCCGCGATCCGCTTGCCGACGTTTGCAAGGAAAGGCAAACCGTCAGAGAGCAGCTTTTGAACGTTGGGCGGTTGCTTTGCTGCCCATTCTGCTACTGCTTTCGTTCGTTCGTCCGGGTCCAGGTAGCGAGCTGCGTTCTGACATACTTCGTAGAATTGGGCGAGGTCGTGGAGGGCTTTCATTTTGTTTTGGCCTCGGGCTGCACTTCATTGCACGCTTCCGTTGGGGGCTCGACAGGGTAGTCTGAATCCTTCGGAATAAAATGAGCACCGACCCACTGGATAAAGCAGCCCATCCAATATTGACACTTGTACCACCGCGTCATTCTGAATGATCGCGAATCCATTGGTCCGTTCCGCCAGTCTTCATATAAGACCCGCTGCGAGTTCGAACAGGTGAGACACGCCACGCAGGACGTGATAAAGCGGGCAGGAAAACGAAAGCTTCCGAAGTGCGTACACTGCCCGCATTCATGGCAGTAACAACCCGGAAGCCAGAGCTTCAGCCAGTTCAAGCCCTTCCTGGTCGAACGCGAGCAAGCCCGCGCGAAGACGTGTGCTGCCTGAGGCCAAAACATACTACGCCTTGACCCCTTCCCCTGTCGGAACCATCACCAGGAAAGTAAGCTGAATAGCTTTATTCAATTGAGGCTCTTCTTCACTTCCCGGCCCCAACTGATTCCAGAATTCAACCATAAGTTGCCCCGGAGGAACAATCGGATACGGAACCGGCAAGAGGCGCGGAGTCACCGGAGACACGAACCCGTTGGTTGATCCCGCGTACGGAGGATTCGCGTTCGACGGCTGTAACCAGTCGTTCAAAAAGTAAGCCTCAGGAACCGGCTTCGTAAAAAGCTGGTGATCAATTGCCAAGTCTGTAATCTGGCAAACGTAGCCCGAGGGCGCCGGGGGACTGATCGGGTTCGCTGGAGCGCCCCCGGCAACGCTGACGGTCGAGTGTAACCACCCGAGCAGGAAAGAACCTATGGGCAGGGTGAGCAGATATTCGAGATAGCCGCCCGCCGCGACACCCGCGGCTTCCGTTGTCGAATCGGGCGCATGGTAGAACCGGGGAGCGTAGCAGCCGAGCCGCGCGAACACGTCTGTACGCTCCGTGAAACGCGCCATCCAGTCACCCCAGTAATCGGTGAAGAGCGGGGAGAGTCGTAGCGGGTTCTCTGTGATTGTCGGAACGCAGACGCCGGAAGAGTTCATTGTGGATAGACCTTCATCCCTTTCAATCCTAGAACAATGTTGACAGCCGGTGGAGCTGCCGCCGCTGACCTAAGAAAGTATGCCGCATTCTGTGTGCCGATCACCGGAAAAGTATGATTCAAGTGCAACACCATCATTACGATCGTGCTTCCCGTGATCAGGAGCACGCCCAGCATTTCGACATCGTAAGGAAACGGGCTGACCGGCACTCCATCGACGCGCGAATCCCAGAATGTCTGCTGCGCCGCGCCGTTTCTCGAATAGGCGATAGTCGCGCCGATGTTCGCATGGATATTGTTGTCAACGATGATGGTCTGAACGAACAGATAGAAATCCCCGCCGAACTGAACCAAAAAAGCAAAGTCATTCACGTTGATCGAGTCGACACCCACATCCACGCTCTGAATCCACGGAGCCGAAATAGACCACACCGGAGCCGCCGAGGGAGTACCCGAGACAACGGCCGCGTAGTTATCAGCCGTAGAGGAGGGTTGCACAAACGCCGGATTCTGCCCGATGATGACGCCGAACCGGATCGTGTCATCGGACGCCGTGTAGATGCCGGAAGTGTGGGAGCCGGAATTTTCGACAGCGCTGAATGAAGGGAGCGCGACATCAGCCGACACCACCACGCCGCCCGCGATCAGATCGGCAACCATGACGCCGTTTGAAACTTGCCGCATCAGGTGTAAGCGGTCGTGCGAATCCACCACGTTGCCCAGAATGCCTTGAGTTTGGAAGTCATCCTGGAACGGAGCTGCCGCGCCGATGGGGAGTTCCCCGGCCCATACCCCGCCTGAAAGCACATCGAACAAGCACTGAGTGCCCTTGAAGTAGACGACGACACAATCACCGTTTGAGAGCACGCCGCCGCTCAGATACCCGTTGACGGATTCGCCGGCGGCCGACAACACCGTAAACAGCTTGGTCACCAGGTCGAACGTGGTAACCGTGATCGGTGCCGTGGTGTTGCTGCCCGTCGAGAAAAACCAGACCGTGGAACCCGAGCCCGGATAGTAGGCGTACGACGACAGGAAAAGAAGTGGGATGCCCGCCAGGTGCTTCGTGTGAGTAGCGAAGTCATCAGTGCTTTCATAGACCGCGATATCCGCTATGTTCGTCGCCGTCGTCAATTCTTGAGTGCAGGCAAAGGTTACGCCGCCGAACACAATCGGCCCGCAGTTCGAACGGCACAGATTGCCCTGCCCTACTTGTGCGACCGTTGCGGCCGTGGCGTCGATGAGTTGGGGCGTGGGCATTTAAGTTGCTTGCGGATACACTTTCATGCCCTTCAGGCCGAGCACAATGTTGGTCGTCGGAGTGGCAGGCGGTGCCGCAGCCGATCGCAGGAAATACGCGAGTGGCTTTGTCCCGGCCGCATCGCGTACGGTGAACAGGACGCCCAACGAAGCAATTTGCGCCGCACTGAATGCGAACAACCCTTGAGAGCCAAGCGCGAGAGCGTTCGGCGGATTGGTCGCGAGGTCGTAAAACAGATTGATTGCGCCCCATCCCGAGCCGGTATTGATTGAGCGCCGAATCTGAATTGTCGCGTGATCCGGCCAGTTGAGCCAGAGCGCCCAGAGCGTGGTGCCGTCGACGGCGAGTTGACCGACCGCTAAATCCGTAAAGTTCGTAGTTGCGCCGCTGTCGATATCTGTGAAGGTGAACACCGGAGCGGGCAGAGGTCCGCCCAGATACACGCGCATCGTGAACGTGTTTGCGCCCAACGGGGTATCATACGCAGCAAGCGCTACTTGGTTCTGCCAGAACGCCGGCCGCCCGTAGCTGGGGCGATAGTTTGCAACCGAGGGAGAAATCGCCACCGGAACACTGGGGACATTCCCCGGCCCCGCCGTGATCTGATAGGCGTAATCGGCCGCAAACGCCACTCCCGTGATGAGCTGCTGCCGTTGAACAAACCCGTACGTGATGCCGGAACCCGGATCGTAGAGCAAGGAAGGTATGGACCAGCCTACCTGCGTGGCATCGTCGCCCGCGGCAAAGCTGGAAAACGCGCTCCAGACGCCGGCCGACAGGACCGAGAAACCTAGATCCGCCTCACTCACATTCGGAGCAACCACCAACGGATACACGATCAGGATATCGAGGCCCGTTGAGCGTACAACCCAATCGCAATCCTCCATCCCCAAGCCAGCTACGCTGAGATCCGGGATGCTTCCAGCCGTGAAGGTATCGGTGAGGGCGCTAAAGGTGATCCATGAAAGAGTGATCGGCGCAACGCTAGTTGTGTTGTATGAAATCGTGATCGTATGCCCGTCAGGATTGAGCCGCGCCGTCATTCTGCAAATCCCGGTGTAGCTGGGAGAGTTGGCCGCGTCCTGCTGTGCCCACGTCGCGCCGCCGTCGACGCTCTTGAAGACTACCACGAGGGTAGATCCATCGGTAGTCAGCAAAACGACATAGAGCGCGTTGTTGGCGACAAACGGCCCTTTGAAAAAGGCATCGTGCAACCCAATCGGTAAAACATTGAGTTGTGCGCTTTCTTGTGGCGAACTGTCGATTAATGCTGGGGGTAGGGTTACATCCGGCATTGTTCGCTTACGTCCAGAGGTACTTGAAATCGAAGAGCAACAACTGGCTTGCCGGAACGTAAATCTCGGGGTACACGAAACCCGGCAAGGCCGCGTTCATGAACGGAAACAATAGCGCGATCGGCACGTAGTCGTTTGAGTAGCCCTTGCCGAACGCATCCCGCATTCTGAAGCCCAGATCGGCGAGCGACATGGGGAGCCCGCCCGTGGTCGAGTCGGAATCGGCATACGCGCCCATTTGAAAAACGAAATCCGCGTCTTTTTCAACAATGAACGGTTGGTTGAGAATCGGCCCGCTGGTAATCGTCACGTTGGGGACGATCAGGCTATTGGTGTAGGGTCGCGCGGTCCATTTCTCGGGATAAGTGGGTTGCCAGATGTCGCCCGGTTTGTAAATCTTCGTGCCGACGAACACGATAACCGCACTGGGGGTTTTGGTCGCCGGGTTCAGCGTTTGCAAGTCGACCGTTATAACCGATTGTGGCGGGAAAATGATGTTGGGCGTGATCGGCGAAATCAGAGCTTGATTGGGATTCGCGCCCGTGGGCGTCGGGGTTCCTGCGTAGGAGTTACCGGGCGCAAGCGAGTTCGCCGGGGTGAAGATTCTTTGGATGAGTCGCCCATCGGGGCGCATGAAGCGCAAGGACATTTGACCATCGAAAGCCCCGCCCGCTACGTTGTTCGTCCAGACTGCGATGCCGTACAGCCTGAAGGGCGCGTCGTCGTCGGTTTGGAGGTTGAGCCCTTCCTGGATCGAGCCGGCCGGGTTTACTGTGGTTACCGGGAATACGTAGTGCTGCATGCGCTCGATGATCATTTTGTTTTGGCCTCGGGCGGTGCTGTGGCTTCGTCGGGGTTTGTGCGCTCGACAGTTGGCATTTCTACATCCACACCAAATAAAACCTTGGCTCTCCCCTTCTCCATTTCGCTCAGCGCCTCTTCGGAAGCCCCGATCGAACGCAAATGACGTATCCACCAGCCCCAACAGCGCTCAGACTTAACCGCTATCTTGGCTAGCGGCCGCACAAAGAACCAGATTGCTCCAAATATCAATCGAAACAACAATGCGATGGGATTTGGAATGGTCACGCGATATCCTCCCCTGTCGAGCGCTCACAAGCCGACGCGAAGACGGATACAGCCCGAGGCCAAAATAATAACACCCCGCTCACGTGCAAAACTCCTCACCATAGACCTTCACCCCGCGCAAGGAAAACTGAACGCTCACAGTTGCGGGAGTCAGCAAAGCGTTATCGACCGACACCACCGCGCCCCGTGGAATGTAAATCTCAGGCCAGTGGGGAGCCATCCGGCCGCCGCCGTTTGATAACACCATCTCCGCACCCGGCCCCGCGATGTTCGGCATGAGCCCAACGCGCGGAATCTGTCTTGCCAGCGGAACAATCGCGTTGTCGTAGAACGTCAAGAACCATTCTCCCGGAATGGGGGCGGGGCCACCTTTGCTCATGATCATTCCCGAAGTGCCGCGCCACAGGAAAGAAGCATCGTCATCGGTGCGCAGGGCGAACTGTTGAAACACATTGTTGGGCGTCTGGGGTTGCAGATTCACCGCCCACGGGGGAGCCGTTGCGAGCGTGCCGTTGACGAACTCGAAAAAGTATTCGTACTCTTCAAACCAGATCGCCGGATGCCATGGCTTGCAGAATCGCCGCGACTGGGGGCGGAACTCCGGGATATCACCTTGCTTCGTGTCGCATTTGACGCGCTTCCAGCCTTTGAACCCGACGATAACAACGGCGGTTTCGGTTGCGCTTTGGTTCCAAATGTCAACGTAGGGTTGAGAGCCTTTGCGGAACGGGAGAACGGCGGGGCCTACCGGCCCGTTGATATCGTTCAGCGTTACCCAGTCCGACGTAATAAATTGCCCGTCGCCGTCGACCAGGCGGAACTTCAAATCTTGCGGGTTGAGCGTGCCCGTGGTGCCTACGATTGGTTGCGCGAAGATTTCACGCGCCAGATAATCCGCGTCATTGTCGACTTGCAATTGATTTTTGAGCGACTGGATTCCCGGAGCGATGGTTACCGTGATGGGGTCAAAGTCGAACTCGACATCACACCAGCCGGGGAGCTGGGGGGTGAAGCCTGCCCACTTGGGGGCGTACATGTTTCCTGACCAGGGGTTGACGGAAAAGCCGTTGGGGGTCATTTGTTTTTGGCCTCGGTCAGTATCCCGGCTTGGATCGCCTTTGAACGCTCGACAGCCGCCTTCACTTCTTCGAACACAGAACGCTTTGAACCGTCATGGGCGCAGCAGCCGAGGCCGAGCACCAGAGCGAAGAACAACCACGTTGGAGAAAGGCGCGTCATTGGGGGATCAGGATACACCCTTCGAAAAAGAGTTGTATGGTCGACTGCGCTTGCTGCGTTCCCACTTCGAGCCGCACGATTTCACCCTTGGGAATGAACACGCCGCCCTTCGATGGAGTCTTACCCTGCCCGCCCATCAGCAAACGCCCATTGCGGCCGGTGCCGCCCATGTTCCACAGATCCACGGGAACCTGCGAAAGAAACCGGCCCGTGGGCCACTGGATTCGGACATAGGTGTAAGGCAACGAAACAATGGAGCTGATCCCATGCACCAGAAAATCGTACGCGGGCGGAAAGCCTTGCTCAAGGCCGGGAACCGCGAGATACGCGCCCGTGCCGTTGACGATGGTGTACTGAAACACCGGAGTGCAAGGAACCTGTAGAAACTTGCCGGCATCGCATTCGTAGGGAGTGCAGGCCCGGAGCTTCGCCGCTGTGAGTTTGCCGTCGTTCATTGGATCGCCGGAGCCGCCGCCTTTTTCTTTGCCACACGAACAGGAGCGAACCGCCGCCGCAATCGCCGCCGATAGGCCCGGAATGGTTCGTAGTTGCGCTCTGCCTGATCTGCCGCTTCGAGTGCTGGGAGCAAGTCACGCTCCACTCGATCTAGTACGCGCCGGATTCGTTTGGTGGGTTCGCAGCAATCGCGGTCCTGAAGGACTTTTGCAATCCCATGCGTCAGAATATCAACCCATACTTCAGCGCGGTCTCGTTCTTCCCGTGCCGCCGCTTCCTTTTCGTCGTCTCGCCGCTTCATACAGACCCTCCCGCCGAGATCAGCCGCTTTTCACATTCCCAGTCTTCGATGCCGAGAGTGACGAGAAAGGCCGGTTTGTCGGTCTGACCGGACATTTCGCAAATCTCGCGGTCGCACCGCTCTAAAGCGCTTGCGCAGTGTGTTGCGCGACTGGTTTTATCGTTCATTTTCGATTAGCCCAGACGAGTATACCAGCCGCCGCGACAACCGCAAGCAGGCCCCCAACTCCCGACAACGGGTTGGAATCCTGCCCCAGTCCCGAAAGGCCCGCACGCCACGCCGCGAGCCGCGCCCGTTCAGAGGCTACCGTTTCATGTGGCGCGGGAGTATTCATCACGACCGGAGCCGCCAGCGGAATCGGAGCCGGGGCGTTACACGGGCAGGGAGGAACCAGACCGCGAACTTCAACACCCGCCTCTGTGTAATTCGGGTATGCGGCAACCAGCGCTTTCCAGTTGCGCCGTGGAAGCCGGGGACGTGGCCATGGCCGGCCGTCCCGTCGGATCGGGAAACCATAAGACCCCGTGAGAATGTCGACCGGGGTTAAAGCGTAGGGCACTCCCGGAGTCGGAAGTACGGAGAGCGGATCGTATCCCGCAGGAACCGGGAATCCGTAAGCGCCAGCGGGGATAGTGCCGGGGCTACCGTCGCCGTTCGGATCATAGAAGCCTTGACCCGCAAAAGCCGGATCGGAGCAACAATCCGCAACCAGGCCGCCCATTACCCGATTTCCCCCGACGACAATATCGTTGACTCGCGACTGTTCGGCCGTACGCCGCGCCAGCTCGTTCGCCACGTATGCCGGGGTACGCAAGCCTGAGTAATCGTTTGTGAATGGCGTGTAGCCCATGGTTTTTATTTTGGCCTCGTCAGATCATCCCGGCCCGGATTAACATGTGAGCGCTCGACAGCCGATCAATCCGCCTTCGGAGGTAGACGAACAAATCTTGGATGTCGAGCGCACTTGAGCCACCATCGAAGCGCGAACGCCCGACGAGGCCAACCCAAAAAAGAAGTTGAAAGAGGCGGTGCAGCCCACATAAGAAAACCACACCGCCCTTGCCGCCCAGAGGATGTAAGACACCGAGCGGCCCTTGAGTACTTCTCAGTCTACTGAACCGGCAAGTCGGAAATGCCGTCGAGCAGAATGCGCATGTACAGGCCCGCAGGACCCGTCATGGTCGGAGGCGCAACCGTTCCACCCGCGCCCAGGTTGTTCGACCCGTTGAAAAACAGGTTCAAGCTGAAGCGCGTATTCGGCGGAATGTACTTCGACCAGCTCCCAAAGGACCGCTGATAGACAGGAGCCGGCACACCGTTGTTCACGATGTCCAGTCCGCTGTTGGTGGTCGAGCCCGCAATGCCCGCCCCGGCCGGGAAGTCTCGGATGTAGCCTTCGTGGAAGATCTTGTCCGAGATTTTGAACTCAAGGAAGCAGGAATCCTCAACCGCTTGGATGTCGGCGAAGGTCATGCGCGGTGAGTACTGAATGCAGATCGAGCCGAGCAGCAGGCAACGAGGCGGGGGAAACTCGTTGGGCTTCTGCATGTTGGTTTGCAACTTCGTGTTGGCCGCGTTGCCGACCAAGAATTGATTTTGCTGCCCGATTGCGGTGGCGAAGCAGAAATACACGGGTTGCAGAACTTGACTGCCGCCCGTAAGCGTCTGGACGGTATCCCAGTAGCGAGCCGGTTCCCGATCCACCATATCCGCAACGAAGGCGTTGGTGTTGCGACCGGGCATGTTGACTGCCGTGTAGCCGGTAAAGCGTGTCGAAGGTGTTGGTGTCATATTGGTGTTGTCCTTTGGTTTTCTCGGGGGCCTTAGTACGACGCTGCCCCTCCGATGTCATACGGGCTAAACCCGTTCATTCCCTTCCCGGCCGCCATCGGCGGTGCCGCAATTGCGGTTGCACCCCAACCGCTGGGGATTCGAATATCGGCCGAGGCGATCGGATCGAGCAGGATCTGAGGCGACACGTACGACTGCGCCTGATAATCCCCCATCCCCAGATTGGCCACGTAGGAACCGAACGGGGTGTAATCGTTGAGTGCCCGCAGGATCACCTGGATAACCGTTCCGATCAGGATGCCGTGAGCCGCGTTCCGGTTTTTCATCACCTTATCGGCAAGGAACCAGAGGACACCGCCCGCCGCCACGTTGCCGGCGTACCCGATAACTCCGCTGTTGTTCGAGCCGAGCACCAGTTGAGCGCCCAACTTCGAGCCCAACGCGCCGACTACCGCGAATGTGCCGGTTGTGACCAGGCCGCCGACCGAGCCGACCGTGCCCGTGTTGCGCCGGTACTTGCGCCCGGTGTTGCGACGGTGAGAAACCCCGCCGTAGTGTCGTTTTGCGTGCCCGGTGTTCTTTTTGTAGCTGCGTTTCGACCCCGGCCGCCGTTTGTAAGACTTCTTTCGTTTTGATGTTGCCATACTTCCCTTTCTAGCGCCGGGGTTGCCGGTGCTCAGACTGTACGCGAGAATTTCACCACCTGCGTTCGAGCGGGTAGCGTGGTGCGAGCTTTTCCGCTTATAGCTCTTCCGTGAAGGAGAGCCGAACGCGCGTCCGCGATTGCCTACGACACGCGTGATTTCTGTGGTTCTTGCCATTTTCGTTTCAAACCCTCCTTCTTTTGTCTTTGGCCTCGGTCAGCATTTCTGCTTCGGAGGCCACTGAAGGCTCGACAGGTTGCCGTTACCTCGTTGGACTGAACGGGCGCTTGATCCGAACCCGCACGCCAGCGCCGGTGAACGCCACGTTCGTGAGGGTTACGTTGTTCGCCGTCTTCGTGGTCACGAGCGTAGCCGCCGTGTTTCCGGCCGCGAGGAGGTTTTCAAACTCCACTTCGGGATAACCCAAGGTGAGATCCGCCGCCGAGATATTCATGTTGTGGACGATGACGGTGGTGAGTGTCGCGCCGTCGCCCGTGATGATCGCGGACATCTGTTGATGCGCCCGCATGACTTGCGCAGTAGGAGGGGTGGCCCCGCCCGCGCTCGGATTTTCGTAATTGATGGTGTTTGCCATGTTCTCCTACTTTCTGATTTCCAAAATGTCACGCCCGCCTTTGCGGACAACTCGAACCGATTTCACCTTGGTCCACTTGCGCGGGGGGTTCGACCGGATCATCTCTTTCAACCGCTTGCGCTTCGCCGCCGCGCCCGCTTTGGTGTAGGTGTTTGCGCCGCGCCGTTTCGCGGTCTTGCGCTTTGCTTTCCGGGGCGCATTCTTCCGCTTGCCCTTTTTCATGTACTTCGCCCGCCATGCTTTGGAACCGAATTTTAACGCCATGTTGTTTTGGCCTCGTTCTG
>Ga0247666_1000107_pt1 | contig 41035 bp, 31 predicted proteins | sample CNK07_metaG_FD_183025 | JGI IMG/M metagenome (GOLD analysis project Ga0247666, IMG submission 183025) | Soil microbial communities from Purdue University Martell Research Forest, Indiana, United States - CNK07 | ecosystem: Environmental > Terrestrial > Soil > Temperate forest > Bulk soil...
CGCGTGCCGAACACCGAGACCGTGCAGACGCTCGAGATCTTTGCGCTGCAGGCTGTTACCGCGCTGCGTTCGGCGCGCCAGTACGAAGAGATTCGCCGCCTCACCTTCATCGACGGCCTCACCAGCGCGTACAACCACCGCTATTTTCAGGAAGCGCTGGCGAAAGAGGTCCATCGCCACGCGCGCAGCGGCCACGAGTTCGCGCTGGCGATGCTCGACATCGACAACTTCAAACGCATCAACGATACGTTCGGCCATCCGGTCGGCGACGAGATTCTCAAAGGACTGGTCGACGAGCTGATGACCAACGCGCGCGATACCGACGTCGTGTCGCGCTACGGCGGCGAGGAGTTCGCCATCATCTTCGCTGGCACCCCGGCGCTCTCGTCGCAGGATGCCGCAAACCGCATGCGCGAGCTCGTTGCAAAGCGCGAGTTCTCGATCGCCGCCGCCGGCCGGACGCTGCGCGTAACGGTGAGTATCGGCGTGGCCGTCTATCCGCACGACGGTGCGACAACGACCGATCTCGTAGCCCGCGCCGATGCCGCGCTCTACTTCGCGAAGAAGAACGGCAAGAACCAGGTGGCGATGGCGGGGGAGCTGCCGGTGGAGAGCGCAAGCGCGTAGTTGTCGGCGCTTCATCGCAACCCGGTCATAATCCCCGCATGAAGCGAATTGCCCTCCTCACTCTTTTCATCGCATCAACCGCGCTCGGCGAGTCTCTCGATCAGATGATCGACCGCGAGATTCCCTCGCTTGTGACGACGTACAAGCAACTCCACGCCGCACCCGAGCTCTCGATGCAGGAGAAGAACACCTCGGCGCTCATCGCTTCGCGCCTCGGCGAGCTCGGCTACGAAGTCAGCTATCCGGTCGGGAAGTACCTCGAGCCGGGAGCCACGTGCTACGGCATCGTCGCCATCATGAAGAACGGCGCCGGTCCGACCGTGCTCGTGCGTACCGACATGGATGCCCTTCCTGTCGCCGAACAGACCGGACTTCCCTATGCCAGCAGCGTCCGCGCGAAGAGCATGACCGGCGACGATGTGCCGGTGATGCACGCCTGCGGACACGACATCCACATGACCACCCTCCTCGGCACTGCCAAGATGCTGGCGCAGCTCAAGTCGCAATGGCACGGCACGGTGATGCTGATCGGCCAGCCTGCGGAAGAAGTCGTCAAGGGCGCCGACGGAATGCTTCGCGATCGTCTCTACGAGCGTTTCCCGAAGCCAGACTTCGCCATCGCGCTGCACGACAATGCCAACATGCCCGCGGGCCAGATCGGCTACACGCCCGGCTACTTCATGGCCAGCGCCGACTCGGTGAACGTCACAATACGAGGGATGGGGGGCCACGGCGCGTCGCCGCAATCGACGAAGGATCCGGTCGTGATGGCCGCGCAGTTCATCAACGCGTTGCAGACGATCGTCAGTCGCGAAGACTCGCCGCTCGATCCGGTTGTAGTCACGGTCGGCTCGATTCACGGCGGTACGAAACGCAACATCATCCCGGATGAAGTGCAACTCCAGATGACCGTGCGAACGTACAAACCCGAGGTGCGCAAGCGCGTGCTCGCATCGATCGAACGGATCGCCCGCGGCATCGCGATGACGGCCGGCGTCCCCGAGGATCGCGCGCCGGTGTTCGAGCTCCTGGCCGGCGAGTCCGTCGAGTCGACCTACAACGATCCAGCGCTCACCGAACGAATCGCAGCCGCGATTACGAAAGGGATGGGCACCGCAAACGTCATCCGCATCGATCCATTGATGGTGAGCGAAGACTTCGGCCGCTTCGGCCTCGACCGCAAAATCCCCATCTCCATGATCAACCTCGGCGCCGTCGACCCGGTCACAATCGCCAGCGGCCAGCGCTTGCCGTCGTTGCACTCATCGGGTTTCAAACCGCTCCCGGAGCCAACATTGCGCGGAGGGATTAAAGCGATGACGCTGGCAGTGGTGGAACTGCTTCATTGACGCTGGCGCGTCAATGAAGCGTTGTCGGTTGTCGGTTGATTGCGCTTCGCGCGTTGTCGGTTGTCGGCCGCTACGCCTCGCCCCGATGCCGATTGCGCCGTGTGTTGGCAACGCACGAGGACAACGCGCGTCGACACATGCTCGCCTCCGCCGCGTCAAAACGCTCGAATTGCGCAATTCACAACGCGTCGGTTAGACGCGATGAACGACAACGCGCGAAGCGCAGCCAACCGACAACCGACAACGCGCGGCCCGCCAGGGCCGCGCAATTAAAGTCCCTCCGCCATCTTCAGCACCTCAGCCTCCATCTCCGCTCCGAATTCGGCTTTGATCTCGCAGATCCAGCCGTAGAGGAGTTGATTGAGGATGTTGTGGATGACGGTGGAGTAATCGCGGGAGCCGGAGGCGATTACGTTGTTGAGCAATTGATCGAAATCGATTCTCGCTTCGTTTACGAGATTCATCCCGGACAAGTACGGCGTCGTTTCGGACGACAGGTGGACGACGACGCGGTCCATGAAGTCGTAGATGTGGTCGCCGATCTTCTGGAACACGAGACTGAAGATCGCCTCGTATGTCCGGTTGTAGCGCTCGACCACTCCCTCCAACTCGTACTCGGTCTCCGCCGCTGCGCGCTGCTCCGTGACCGTCTCTCCCTGCGTTTCGGAAACGAGATTCACGCTCAGAAGCGCCCAGAGCGTGCGGCAGGTCACGAAGTTGGAGAGGTAGCTGTGCGCGCAGACTTCTTCGACCGTTCCCGGCTCGGCGAGCAGGCTGAGAACGTGACTCTCTTCGTCCGTCAGCTCCAGCGAGTACGTGCGCATGTCGGCATCGGGGACTTGTTGCAGGATGCGGTCGAGACGCCCGAGGCCGCGGGTGATCAGCGACCAGTACTCGATGCTCTGCACGCCGTCGAGGATCAGCCGTTCCGTATTGAGTTGCAGCGAGATGATCTCGGTTGGGAGATCGCTGGTGAACTCGATCGTGTAGCTGCCGGTGCGGTAGGGGATGGCATTGAGAACGATCGCGCTGGCCTGCCGCTCCAGCGCCCGCAGCAGCTCCTCGGGTTGCAGGTAGCCGAGCTCGCAAAGAAGCGTGCCGATGCGGCGGGCCACGACCAGGCGCTCCATGGCCTGGTTGTATTGATGAAGCGTCAGCTCGCCGCCGCGCAGCAGCACTTCGCCGAGGGCCATGTCGGGATCGGAGCTGGAAGCGAAAATGATTTTCCCTTCCTTGAAGTAGATGACGTCATTGCGGCCGATCGCTTCGAGCGACACGATGCCCGTCTCGCTGCTGCGAAGGAGCGAGCGGAAGAGATCGGGAACCGTCGTCTCGGCGAGCGTTCCCTGAATACTGAGACTGTCTTCGGACATGGCGAAATAGTAGTTCACGCGAAGACGCGAAGACGCGAAGAAACGACGCGTTTGAGGTTGCGATGCTTGCTACGTGGTCTTCGCGCCTTCGCGTCTTCGCGTGATCATGTAAAATAACCACTCGAAATGCGCTCCATCGTCTCCCTACTCATCACAACCTTTCTCGCTGCGCAGCTCACCGCCGCGAGCCTGCCCACGCAGCCGAACGATTCCGAGTGGGGGCTGCTCAGCGCCGAGTACCTGCGCATCGACGGCCTTCGCAAGGCACAGCCATTGCCGCCGGCCAACGCATCGCGCAAGCAGATGCTAGAGCTGGTGCTCGACAATCAGAAGAAGCTCGAGCCCGTCTACGTCCCGTTTCTCGACCGTGTGAAGGAGTACTTCGACCGCACTCACGATCCCCGCGCCGGGCAGGTGCTCGCGCGCGAGAAGATCATCATGGGCGACGAGTACATGCAGTACCTCTCGCGGTACGACAAAGCGCTCGAGCTCTACAAATCCGCGGTCGATCTCGATCCATCCAGCGCCGACGCCAAACAGCGGGTCGCGCTCGCGGAGCAGCGGCGCTTCGTCTCGATGACCGCCTTCGCGAACGTCAAGAACGGCATGAAGGAAGACACCGTGCGCGGTCTCGTCGGTCTGCCGCGCGAAGACTGGATCAAGCAGGTCGTGCAGAACGGACGCGCCTATTCCGTCTGGATCTACCCGAAGGAAGACGGCGGCGCGTCGGCGGTCTACTTTGACAACGGCGTCGTTTATCACACAAACTGGAACGCTGCGGCGCCTCCTGCGTCGCAGGCTCAGACCAAGTAACGGGAGGGTGTGCAATGGTGTCTGACGAAGTCCTGATGGACGATTCATCCCACTACGAAGTGTCACTTACGGCAGGACAGGCGTTCATCGCCTTCGTGCTGCTGCTTCTCTCGCTCGCGGCCACGTTCGCCTTCGGATTGATGATCGGCCGCGGCCAGGCCGACGAGCGGCTCGTTGTCCGCAAAGAGCCGACGGTCGTCAACGAGGGGAGCGTCATCGCCGCCAAGAAGAATCCCGGCAAGCTCGTCGACCTCGGCATCGGCAACGATGACTTCAAAGCGCCCCCGCCGGCGGCTCCGGCGATGACCGAGACTGCGCCGCCAGCCGCCGCAATCACGGAAGCGCAAGTGGTGCCGCTCACCGAGAGCGCGACATCGCCGTCGACGACCACTGCCGTTGTCTCCGAGGCGCCAAAGCCGGTTGCTCCCATCGCGAAAGCTCCTGTCGTGAAACCGGCAGTCGCCGCGCCGGCTGGTCCCGTCTACGCGCAACTTCTCGTCACCAGCGACCAGAAGACGGCCGACGCGCTGGCCGCGAAACTAATCGATCACGGCTTCATGTCTTCCTTTGTCGAGCGCTCGATCAGCGAGAAGGGCACCACGTTCAAAGTGCGCGTGAAGTTCTCCTCGGACGCCGAGGCCCGATCGAATGAGGCGAAGCTCAAAGAGCTCTCGAAAGACGTGTGGTTCGTGAAGTAGCGACGGCGAAGCGGATCGAGCGAGCGCTTCGAGCGGACCGCAATCCGCTCCTGGCCTCGCACCACCTCCGCTTCTTCAAATGCGGTCCTGGCGAGTACGGCGAAGGCGACGCATTCCTCGGCGTCGCCGTTCCGCCGCTGCGCGCGCTGTCGAAGAGATACAAATCGGTCGAGGTGGCCGAGGCGGTGGCGCTGCTGCAGTCGAAATGGCACGAGGTGCGTCTGCTGGCGCTGATGATTCTCGTCCACCTGTACGAGCGCGGCGACGAGTCTGAGCGGGAAGCGATCTATCGTGCCTACCTCGCAAACACGAACCGCATCAACAACTGGGACCTCGTCGATGTCTCCGCGCACAAGATCGTAGGCGTGCATCTCCGCGAGCGCGACCGCGCGCCACTGCTGGCGCTGGCGAAGTCGGAATCGCTCTGGGAACGCCGCATCGCCATCGTCGCTACGCTCGACTTCATCCGCCGGGACGATTTTCGCGACACACTGCGCATCGCCGAGGCGCTCCTCACTGATCGCCACGACCTGATCCACAAAGCCGCGGGATGGATGCTGCGCGAGGTAGGCAAGCGCGATCAGGCGGTTCTGGAACGCTTCCTCCGCAAGCACGCGCGAGCCATGCCGCGCACGATGCTGCGTTACGCGATCGAAAGGTTCCCGGCGGAACTGCGGGCGAAGTACATGGCGAAGGATTAGGCCAAGTTGGCCTCGACCGCGTCGTCGTCTGAGTATGGGCAGGTGAGACGGTGGCCGCTTGACTCCGATTGGCGAAGAAAGCACGCTTGCCGAGCCCCGCATGTTCAAGTACGACCGGATCAAGGAAGCCAGCCGGAAGGCGAAGGGTGAAGATCACTGCTCATCGGCGGGTCGTGTGTATGAACTCGGAACGCTGGTGAAGGACGGATTGCTCCGTGATCCTGATGATCACATGGTGTCTCTAACTGCCGGCAGATCAGTGAGTAACCCTGAGGTTGCATTCATTTACGCTGTGAACGAGAATTTCGCCATTCATGTCGCTCTTGATGGAGTACGAGGAACACCCGACGCAGTGAAACACGAGACGCTGTTCAACAATGCGGATGTTCGTGCCGCAGGCGAATTGGAGGTCGAATCAGGCGTAATCGTCAAGGTTGACGACATCTCGGGGACGTACGGAACGCCCGGCAGGATTCAGACGGACCCACTATTTGCGGATGCCGTTCTCACGGCTTTAGATGGGATTCACGCACCGATCGAACGCAACGAGCGCCAGCGGCTCGAACGAAGGGCAGGAAGGCTATGACCTGGAGTGCAGACGAACTGGGCGATTTGCTCACGCGCGATGTCGATGACGTTGTCGGCTACGCACGGTCGGTAGGTGGAAGGGAGCGGTCGTTGGCGTTGCGCGATTCCCTGACCCGGCTCGAAACAAGTGCTGAGCCACTCGATCGCCTGAAAGTGCTGCTCTTCATTCAGGCGCTCCTCGCGCTGGCGCCCGATGGGACGGTGGCGTCTCCGGTCGCGGAGTCTGTAGCCCTCCGGCTAGCAAGGGTTGTTGTTTCTACGACACAACCTGACGAATTGAGGCAGCCTGCTCTGGACGCGCTGGCACTATTGTTTGTAAAAGCGAAGGAACTTACAGCGACTGCAGATTCTCGGTTACGGGAAGCATTCAACGTTGCAGGAAAATCTCGTGACCCGGAGATCCGAGACTTCGCTCGACGAGTGTCCCTGGCGAACGCTGTCGTCGCGCAGCGTTCCGCATAACTTCCTCGCGCTGCCGTCGCGGATAGGCGTTGCTCCATGCGGTCCGCCATCCCTGCTATAAATCCGCACATGCCGCGGAAGAAAAACCTCTTCGTCGTCTGCGCCGTCGATGCGGACGTGGTGGCTCAGATCCGCGGCGGACGTCCGCGATGGAACCGTGCGAAGTGGGATGCCTCGGTCGTCGATGCGCTGCGACGGTTCTGCACCCGCGTCGAAATCGTCGGCGTCAAACGCGGCGACCTGAGCGCACTGGCTCGGTATGCATCGACCGATGCCTTGGTTTTCAACTTGGCGTTGTCGGCCACGCCGCTGGAACCCGCTTTTGCGGCGTGCGTGCAGTTCGGAGGTCTACGTTGCACCGGATCGGGCATGCTGGCCATCGCGCTGGCCAACGACAAGATCCGATCGCGCATCCTGCTCGCCGCCGCCGGCGTGCGCGTTCCTCGGTTCATCGTTCTCGAGCCGGGCTCGAATCCCAGCCGGATCGATTTGACGCCTCCGCTGATCGTCAAGCCGGCGTGGCAGGGGAGCTCGTGGGGCATCGCGCGCGACTCCGTGGTCACGACGCGCAAGGGTGTTCTCGATCTCGCCCGCCGGATCTGGAATCGATTCGATGAGCCTGCCGTCGCCGACGAGTTCATCGAGGGCCGCGAATTGCGCGCCGGGCTAGTCGAGGGCGTGGGCAGAAAGTTTCAGTTTGCCGGGATCGGCGAGTGGTCGTTTCCCGAAGGCCCGCGCGGCGTGCGGACGGAGAACCGCCGCAAGAATCAGCGTCTGCAGATGCTCGCACCGTCGCAACTGCCCTTGGCTCTGCGCAACGAGATCATCGCCATCGCCCAGAAAGCATTCGACACGCTCGGCATCCGCGGCTACGGCTCGCTCGACATGCGCCTCGATGACCTCGGGCGCATCACCGTGCTGGAAGTGAACGCCAATCCGGGCATCTCATCGGACAGTCCGGTCTGGTCTGCACGTGGATTCGATCGGATCGTCCGGTTGATCGTCGAGGCGGCGCTGCGGGCGTAGCTCGGCGTAGCTGACTCGCTCTCTCACTCTTCTCACTCGATGCGAAAGGAACGCTGCACCCTCGGTGCACACGTGCACACCCACCGTGTCGCAACGTTGCATCCTCGGAGCGCACGTGCGCACCCACCGTGTCACAATGTGGCACCCTCGGCGCGCACGTGCGCGCCTGCTGCGACGCAATGTGGCACCCTCGGCGCGCGCGTGCGCTCCTGCTGCGACGCAATGTGGCACTCTCGGCGCGCACGTGCGCTCCTACTGCGACGCAGTGCGGCACCCTCGGCGCGCACGTGCGCTCCTGCCGCGACGCAGTGTGGCACCCTCGGCGCGCACGTGCGCTCCAGCCGCGACGCAATGTGACACCGTCGGAGCGCACGTGCGCGCCTGCCGCGACGCAATGTGCCACCGTCGGAGCGCACATGCGCTCCCACTGCGACGCAACGTTGCACTCCCGTTGCGCAGGTGCGCGCGCATGTTGCTGCAAACGTTACACTTCGGCCTGTCGATGCATTGCCCTTGACATCTCGTCTCAACCGGCCTATTCAACGTTCCGCTTCTCTTACGCTCATGGCCACCACACGAAAAAAGACCACCGACGGGCAGACCACCACGCCGCAGCTCGAAGAACTGCGCAAAGAGCAGGTGAAGAAGCGGTCGCCGGTCGATCCTTCGCACATCCTCGACAAGGCCATCTACCAGCTCTGGGACACCATCAACGATCTCGATCAGATCCAGCCGGAGCGCGTCGAGCATTACCGCGTTTCGGTCTTCGGCAGCTCCCGCATCCGGCTCGGCGATCCGATTTACGAACAGGCCAAGAAGCTCAGTTTCGAGCTTGCGCGGATGGGCGTCGACATCGTCACCGGCGGCGGTCCGGGACTGATGGAGGCCGCCAACTCCGGGGCCATGGAGGGACAGGTCGAGAGCCATTCGCGCTCGTTCGGGCTGGCCATCCATCTTCCCTTCGAGTCGGCCGCGAATCCCTTCGTGAACAAAGTCTTCCGGCACCGGACGTTTTTCTCGCGCCTGCACCACTTCATCCGCCTCTCCTCCGCCTTCATCGTTTTGCCGGGGGGCATTGGCACGGCCCTGGAGCTGTTCATGGTGTGGCAGCTCCTGCAGGTCAAGCACGTCACGAAGCATCCGCTCATCCTCGTCGGTACAATGTGGACCGGTCTGATGGACTGGATCAACGAGGTCATGATCACGCGCGGGCTGGCCAGTCCGCAGGACATGAACGTCATCTCGGTGGTCAGCTCGTACGAAGAGGCCATACCGATCATCCGCGCCTCGTACGAACGCTACATTCAGGAGAAAACGAATGCCGACGAAGGAACAGATACTCGAGGCGCTTAAGGGCGTCAAATTCCCCGGACTCTCGCGCGACATTGTGTCGTTCGGGTTCGTCCACGACATCGTCGTCGAAGGGGGCAACGTCGCCTTCACGGTCCGCTTCCAGACCGAGAATCAAAACGCCAAGGAACAGATTACACGCGATGCAGAGGCGGCGGTACGTACCCTGCCCGGCGTCGAGAACGTGCGGATGACCGTGGACGCCGGCTCGCGCCAGGCTGCGCCGATGGGCGGCGCGCCGGCCGAGATGCTGCCCGGCGTGAAGTACAAGATCGCTGTCGCCTCGGGGAAGGGTGGCGTCGGCAAGTCGACGGTCTCCACGAACCTCGCACTCGCACTGCACGCGCTCGGCTACAGCGTCGGCATGCTCGACGCCGACATCTACGGACCCTCGCAACAGATGATGCTGGGTATCGACGGACGCCCGCAGATCGACGAAACCGACGAGAAGATCATCCCGATGGAGAATCACGGCATCAAGACGATGTCGCTCGGCCTCATCACCGATCCCGACACGCCAGTGATCTGGCGCGGGCCGATGGTGATGAAGGCGCTCGACCAATTCCTGACCGACGTGAAATGGGGCGAGCTCGATTTCCTGATCATCGACCTGCCTCCCGGCACCGGCGACGCACAGTTGACGCTGACACAGAAAGTGCCGCTGTCGGGCGCCGTCGTGGTGACCACGCCGCAGGATGTGGCGCTGATCGATGCGCGCAAAGGACTGGCAATGTTCCGCAAAGTGAACGTCCCCGTCCTCGGCATCATCGAGAACATGAGCTACTTCATCTGCCGACACTGCGGCGAGCGGGAAGAGATCTTCGGCCACGGCGGCGGCCGCAAAACCGCCGAGCTCCTCGGCGTCCCATTTCTCGGCGAGATCCCCATCGATCCGAAAGTCGTCGTCGGCGGCGACACCGGTGCACCGATCGTGGTGCTCGATCCGTCATCGGCAGCAGCACAAGCCTTCCGCACTCTTGCCGCAACCGTGGCGAAACAGGTGGAATCGGGCCACGCCGGGCATACGCACGCGCCGGGGGAGCCAGCACACGCGCATTCGTAGTTCAACGTTCCCGGAGACCCCAATGAAAAAGTCCCTCGTCTTGTGCCTCTTCTTGTCAGCCCCGGTTCTCTTTGCGCAGACGACGACGGTGACGGCGGTCCTTCCCGCATCCGGCGTCGTGACGGGCGGCGGCTTCGTGCATATCCGAGGCGTTGGGTTGCATGGCGCAACACAGGGCTGTCCCGGCCCGTCGTGCACGAACTCCGTGAAGTTCGGCGATGCGTCCGCCCGCATCGTTTCGAATACCGTCTCTGAGATCGTAGCGATCGCTCCACCGCACGCGGCCGGCAGTGTCGACGTCACGGTCACGATCACCGGCATTCCGGCTCCGCTCGTTTTGACCAATGCATACCGGTATCAGAGCCGCTCAAATGAAGAATTGGAACGCATCCTCGTGCCGGTCGCAGCGTCAGGTCCGGGCCCGAGTAGCGCGCGATTCGAGACCGAGATTTTGATCACGAACGCGAGCGATGAATCTGTCCCGGTCATGGGCGCCGATGTTCTGCAAAACCTGGGCATCTCGCCGATCCCGATTCCCACCCTGCCGCCTCACACCACCGGCACGTTTACAGACATGTTGTTCAACATGCCTGGGCATGCGGGCGCCTTCATCTACGTTCCGGCCCGACTGGCGCGCGATGTGATCACGAAGGTGCGGGTACACGACACGTCGCGCGACGACGCCGCATTTGGAGTCGAGATTCCCGCCGTCTCGGACCTGGACTACGCAGCGACGGTGCGGCTGGCGGGCATTCCGACAGACCCGCGATTTCGCACCACACTTCGCGTCTACGCGTACGACGAGCGAAACTTCGGACCGGTCACTCTTCGCGTGCGCGATGCCGCCGACGGCACGTTGCTGGCGACGGTGCCGGTCGCGCTCAGCGCCGTGCGCTTAGAAGAAGACATCCTGCCCGCCTCGGCGCAGCTTTCACTCGACGCAATCATCGAGCCGCTCCGCAGCCATGCTCGCCTTCGCATCGACATCGCTGATTCCGATGCCCTCCGGCCGATCTGGGGCTTCGTCTCGATCACGAACAATCAGACGCAGGAGATCACGCTCGTCACCCCGCAAGCTTCGGGTGCCGCCGTGACCCCGGAGAAAATCCAACTCGGCTGGTGGGCCGCCAAGAGCAACCTGCTTTTCGTCGGCGAGGCCGTGTCGACCGTCTACCTCAAATGCAGCTTCGGAATGTTCTATACGCCGCCGTCACTGGATTCCGATGGCCGCTTCAACGCCACCGGATCGCTCTCCGGTCCAGACCCCGTACAGATCCGCGAACAGCCATTGAATTTCGAAGGACGGATTGCGGACGGATGGCTCAACCTTACGATCCGCTCCGGTTCGACAGTCATCACCGCCGACCAGTTTCAGTTTGCCGGTCCAAAGCAACCCGGCCCACTTCCTGTGCCGTGCCCGTGAACGTTCACGCGAAGACGCGAAGACGCGAAGGTTTCTTCTTCGCGTGTTCGCGTCTTCGCGTGATCTAGAAGAGTGTGCGCCCGGAAGCCTGCTCCTTGGCCAGCATGTCCAGGAACACGTTCCGTCGAATCTCGCGCGCCCCCAGCGCCTCCATGTGCGGCGTCATCACCTGGCAATCGATCCACGTCGCGCCGCGTTCGCGGAGATGTTCGATGAGGAAGAGCAGCGCGATTTTCGAAGCGTCCGGCGCGCGATGAAACATCGACTCGCCGGTGAACACGCCGCCGGAGTCGACGCCGTAAAGACCGCCGACGAGATCCTCGCCGTTCCACACTTCGATGCTGTGCGCATCGCCGGCGCGATGAAGACGCGTATAGGCAGCGATGATCTCGGGACCGATCCACGTTCCGGTCTCGTCGCCGCGCGGCGTCTGCGCGCACGCGGTGATCACGTCGCCGAATGTCCGATCGATCGAGTATGTGAAGCCGCTGCGCCGCTCCGCTTTTCGCAACGAGCGCCCGATGTGCAGCTCATCGAAAAGAATCACCGTCCGCCGGCGCGGTGAGAACCACGGCAGCGGCAGCTCCTCGTGCGGCCACGGAAAAATGCCGTGACGATAGGCATCGCGCAACGTCTCCACGCGCAGATCGTCACCCATGGCCACGATGTCGCCACGCGCATAACGAGGATCGGGAAAGCGGGACATTGTCCCTCCATTATCGGGGGGACGTTCCGGGCCCGGATACACCGATCTGTTTCCGAAAGCGTACGCATTCCATTATTCGGGCACACGATTCGCTTGCTGGCCAGTCTGATTCCCTGAGGCATCGCGGACTGGTTATCGCGATCAGGAGCAAACGGTAATGCGGACGAGCTGCAGAGCTCTTCGGGCGTGGGTGGTTCTTGTAGTGATTGCAGTAGGTTGCGAGGCCTTTGCCAACACGCCCCCTCACGCTCCGGTTCTCATCGAGCCGTCGGCGACGATCCCGACCGATCCCGGCGACGTGCATATGGCTACCGCTCCCTTCGTCGACGATGATCCGGGGGATACTCATGCCTGCAGTGATTGGGAAATCCGCGCCGCGGATCTCACGACGGTCGTTTGGTCCGCCCCCTGCGCCACCGGCGTTCTTTCCGTGCACATCCACCTCGGCGACGGCAACTTCGCCGCGTCGGGAGCGCGTCTCCTCGGCAACACCAGGTACATCGTCGCCGTCCGTTTCCGCGACAGCAGCGGCGATCCTGAAACGGAGTGGAGTGGGTGGACGACGCAGGCGTTCATGACCTCGGCGGGTTCGTCCGTGCAGCCCCTCGAGATTGTCGGCGTACTGCAGTCGCCGCAACCGCGTCTGCACGACCCGAATAGCAGTGACATCGTTCTCTCGGGCGGAGCTTCAGTCAGCCTCGTTTCCGCGGAAGGGACTCCGCTCCTGAGCTTCACGAGCCGCGGCGTCAGCATCGAGATCCCCTCCGAAAACCATTTCGTCGTCAAAGCCGTCGTCAGCAGCGGCGCTCTTCCTCTTTCATTGACCGAGTCGAACATCGACTTTACGGACGAAGGCGGCGTGCGACGAACGATCTACCTTCCCGCGGTCGAACTGCCGGCGTCCGCGTCGGCCGGATTCTGGATCTCACGCGACGGAAGCTCCTTCAACGCTGACGGTGACAAGCCGCCCTTTGCCAGCCTCGCGCGAAGTGCCGATACGCCGTGGAGCGTGCTGGAGCCCGGATACCGCATCGAGCGAGTCGTGACCGGGTTGCAACTGCCGGTCAATATCGCATTCGTTCCCAACCCACTTCCGGATGCGGATGCGCCCATCTATTACATCACCGAGCTATACGGAAGCATTCGCGCGGTCCTGCGCAACGGGACGCTGCGAGACTACGCCACCGGCCTGTTGAACTTCGATCCCACAGGCATTTTCCCCGGCTCCGGTGAACATGGAGTCGTCGGAACGGCCGTTGATCCGGTGACGCACGATCTCTTCGTTGCGCTCGTCTACGCATCGGCGATCGGCGATCACTTCTGCAAAGTCATACGCATTTACAGCGCGGACGGCGGCCGCACCGCTTCGGGCAGCACCACGATCCTGGACATGGTGGGCGATCCGATTGGCGCGTCGCATCAAATCTCCAGTCTCACCATCGGTCCCGACGGCAAGCTCTACGTGCACGTCGGAGATGGTTTCGAGACCGAGGTGGCCAGGTCGGTCAATTCGTTCCGAGGGAAGATTCTGAGGATCAATCAGGACGGCACTGCTCCTGTGGACAATCCTTTCTACGACCCGTCCGACGGCATCCGTGCTGCCGACTACGTCTTCGCCCTCGGCTTCCGGAACCCCTTCGGCGGTGCGTGGCGTGCCGCGGACGCCTCGCTCTACGAAGTCGAGAATGGTCCAACAACGGACAGGCTGGCGAAGGTGTCCGCGGGACTCGACTACCAGTGGGACGGCACCGACGAAAGCATGCTGGCCCACGCGGCATACACCTGGTCGCCCTCCGTCGCGCCCGTGAACATCACCTTCGTTCAGAAGGAGACGTTCGACGGCAGCGCGTTCCCGGCCGAAAAACAGGACCACGCCTTCGTAAGCGAATCGGGCCCGACGTGGGTTGCGGCGCAGACGCCGGACGGTAAACGTATTCGCGAGTTTGCGTTCGACGCCGGCGGCAACGTCACCTCGACCCAACCGTTCGTCGAATACAACGGCGCCGGCTACGCGTCGGTCGCGGCGCTCACCGCCGGTCCGGACGGTCTCTACTTCAGCGACCTCTTTCCCGAGCAGGGAAGCCCGATCGGTCACAGCGCGAACATCTATCGCGTCAGCTACACCGGCACCGTCGCGATTGGAGCCGAAGTGACGGATGCGGCGGCGCGCAGCGTCAGGTTCTCATCGATGGTCACCGTTCCCGGTGCGACGAATCTCACCTGGATCTTCGGCGACGGATCGAGCAGCACGGAAGCCAACCCGGTTCACGTGTTTCCATCCAATGGTCCCTTCGAGGTGAAGCTGTCGGTCACCGGGGCATCGAATCAGGTCGTCGACAACTACACGCGGGTTCAATTTCCCAACGCGCCCGGCGTGGGACTCGTGGCGACCTACAGTGATGGAAGCGGAATGCAGGTGACACGAGTCGACAACAACATCGATTTCGACTGGGTCGACAAAGCGCCACCGGTCCCCGCGGAGTCGTTCACGGTGGTCTGGAAAGGGGAGATCGTCGCCACCGTTTCCGCGTTCTACACCTTCGACATGCACACAACGGGCACTGCGACCCTGAACATCAACGGCAAGACGGTGATCGAAGGGGACGATCCGGGAATGACGAATCCGATCTTCCTCGAGGCGGGTCAGCACTACACATTCAGCCTCGAGACCGTCGACACCGCGCCGACCGGCGTCACCCAGCTCCTCTGGACCGCCCCCGGCATGCCGCAAGCCGTGGTCCCGAAGGAAGCGTTCTACACATCAGTGGGCCGGAGGCGGGCGGCGGGGCACTAGTCTCAGAATCAGTAATCGAGAGTCAGCGTATCGCCGCTCGCGCCGACGACCACGTTCCCGCCATCCTGCAGCTTCCCGAAGAGGATCGCGTCGACGAGCGGTTCCTTGATCTTCGAGTGGATCAGACGCGCCATCGGACGTGCGCCGAACGCGCGGTCGTAGCCGTTCTTCGCCAGCCACGCGCGTCCCGGCTCCGCTAATTCGAGCGTCACGTTCTTCGCGCGCAGTTGCACGCGCAGCTCTTCGATGAACTTGTCGACGACGCGCTCCGTGGTCTCGAAGGAGAGCGCCTCGAAGGCGATCCAGGCGTCGAGGCGATTGCGGAACTCGGGGGTGAACGTCCGCTCGATCGCGCCGCGGCCTTTGCCTTTTTCGCCGCTCGTGTTGCCGAAGCCCATCGATGAATCGCTCATCTCCCGCGCTCCCGCATTCGTCGTCATGATCAGCACGACGTTGCGGAAATCGGCCTTCTTGCCGTTGTTGTCCGTCAGCGTGGCGTGATCCATGACTTGTAAGAGTATGGAGAAGAGATTGGGATGCGCTTTCTCGATCTCGTCGAGCACCAGCACCGCGTACGGCGTGCGGATGATGGCGTCGGTGAGCAGGCCGCCCTGATCGAAGCCGACGTATCCCGGCGGCGCGCCGATCAGCCGCGAAACGGTGTGCGGCTCCATGTACTCCGACATATCGAAGCGAATGAACTCGACGCCGAGTGACGTCGCAAGCTGCCGCGCCAGCTCCGTCTTCCCGACGCCTGTCGGTCCGGAGAAGAGGAACGATCCAACCGGCTTTTCCGGCTGCCCAAGTCCTGAGCGCGAGATCTTGATCGCGTTGACGACCTGGGCGACGGCATGGTCCTGGCCGTAGATGGCGCGCTTCAAATCAGCGTCGAGACTCTGCAGACGCTCTTTCTCCGATACGGCCACGGTTCGCGGCGGAATCTTGGCCATGCGCGCGACGACGTATTCGATGTCGTCGATGCCGATGGTGGTCGGTGCCGGAGCATCGGAAGCCGTTTGAGTTGCCGCGCCGGCCGCGCCTGCCTCGCGAATCCTCGCCCGCGATCCTGCTTCGTCCAGCACGTCGATCGCCTTGTCCGGCAGATGACGGTCGTGCATGTACTTCGCGGAAAGCTCGGCGGCGAGCTTCAGCGCGTCGTCGGTGAAGGCGACGTTGTGATGTTTCTCGTAGTAGGTCTTCAGGCCCTTGAGGATGTCGATCGTCTCCTCGACCGTCGGCTCGCCGACTTCGATCTTCTGGAAACGGCGGGCCAGCGCGCGGTCGCGCTCGAACGAGGACTTGTACTCGGCGTACGTCGTTGAGCCGATGCAGCGCAGCTTCCCCGAGGCGATGGCAGGCTTGAGGATGTTCGAGGCGTCCATCGTGCCGCCGCTCACCGCGCCAGCGCCTACGATCGTGTGGATCTCGTCGATGAAGAGAATCGCTTCGGGCTTTGCCAGCAGCGCATTCACGACCGCTTTCAGCCGCTGCTCGAACTCGCCGCGGTACTTCGTTCCGGCCAGCACGGCGCCCATGTCGAGCGACCAGATGACGGCATCTTTGAGCACCGCCGGCACCTCATTCTTCGTGATCTTGAGCGCCAGCCCCTCGGCGATCGCAGTCTTGCCGACGCCCGGCTCCCCGACGAAGAGTGGATTGTTCTTGCGGCGCCGCCCGAGGATTTGCACGGTGCGCTCGAGCTCGGGGCCGCGGCCGATGAGAGGATCGATCTCGCCCTTCACGGCTTTCTCGTTGAGGTTGACCGCGAAGAGTTTGAGCGGATCGCCGCTCTGCTCCGGCGCCGGCTGCTCATCGCCGACAAAGGCCGGATTCGGCGCGGGCGTGTCTTTGCCGATGCCGTGCGAGAGGTACTGCAGGACGTCGATCTTGTTCACGCCCTGGCTTCGGAGGAGATAGACCGCTTGGGAGCGCTCGGCTTGATAGATCGCGGCCAGCATCTGACCGGTGTCGACTTCCTTCTGGCCCGACGACTGCGCATGAAGCTGGGCGTACTGAACCACCCGCTGAAGCATTGCCGTCAGCACCGGCTGAACCTCAGAATCCTCAGCGAGCTGCTCGAGCGTGCGGTTCATGAAATCGTCGAGCTGCTTCTGAAGCAGGGGGATGTCGCCGCCGCAGGCGCGGATGATGTCGATGACATCGCGGTCGTGGAGAAGGGCGTAGAGGAGATGTTCGAGCGTGACGTACTCGTGGCGCCGTTTCATCGCCTCGTTGAGGGCGAATTCGAAGGATTTCTGGAGTTGTCTGGCGATCATTGATCTGGGTACGGAACGAAAAAGAGTGTCGGAGGATTTCGTCAGGCCCGCTCCAGCGTGGCCAGCAGCGGATACTCCTGCTCCCGCGCCAGCGCCGTCGTCTTCTCGACCTTCATCTCCGCCACCTCGAATGTGTAGATTCCGGCCACGCCGACGCCGGTGATGTGGACGTTGAGCATGACCTGGATGGCCTGTTCCTCCGTCATGTTGAAGACCGATTCGAGGACCCAGACCACGAACTCCATGGTCGTGTAGTCATCGTTATGGAGCAACACCTTGAACAGCGGCGGCTCCTCGGTCTTCTCATTGCTCTCAGCGACAGGCGCCTCATCGAGCTCTGCGATCGGAAGCATGCGGTCACTTTAACGCCGTTCGCTTTTCGCTGCGGGGAGTGGGGAGTGGGGTGTGGGAGCGAAGTGCGGGAGCGAAGTGCGGAAGCGAAGTGCGGAAGAGCACGAGCAATCCATCTCGCGCTGCCCTCAATCGAGCGCCTTCTCCCCATCGTTTCTCAGATGGGGAGAAGGTGGCCGAAGGCCGGATGAGGGGCTGCCAAGCTGAAACCGCTGCTCAACCCAACACTCTCACGACTCCGAAAGATACCGATCAAAGCCACCCGGCGACACCTCCACCGCCTCCCGCCCTCGCCGAAAAACCCGCGCCGTCTTCTCGCCAAGGAGTGTAGTCACGCCATCTTCGACGCGAAGGCACGACCCCTCGCGTAACCCCACCACCGGCGTCGCGTTCTCCTCGTGAAACTCGCGAATTCGATCCTCGCGGGTCTCCCCCTTGTGCGTCGAAAGAGGATCGGCATCGAGATAGTGTGGATTGATCTGGAACCCGACGAGTCCCAACGAGTCAAACGACGGCGGATAAACGATCGGCATGTCGTTCGTCGTCCGTATCGTCGGCGCTGTGATGACCGTTCCGGCGCTCGATCCGATGTAGCGCAGCCCACTCCGCACGCGCTCGCGGACGACTTCGAGCAGATTGCGTTCATACAACGTCTTCAGCAGCCGGAACGTGTTCCCGCCGCCGACGAAGACCGCGTCAGCGCGGTCTAGCTCGTCGATGCTGATGACTTCGAGAGACATCCGCGCCAGCCTCTCGCGCATCTTCGTCGTGTACGCCGCATGATCGTGCGCCGCGAACGGCACGAAAGCCACGCGGTGAGCGCCGCCGAGGAAGGCGCGGATCGCGGGCTCGGGCTGATCGAGATAGCCGTAGCCGTGTACGTTGGAGGAAGAGATCAGAAGAAGGCGCATGTTGTGCGGAGTCTAATGCTTACCATCGTCCTTGCCGCCGCCGTCGCTGCCACGCTCGCTAAGCCCGCTCCGCCCGCCGACCTCAAGACGCCTCCCGCTGACGCGCAGAAATCCGCGGATGGGTTGCTCAGCAAGCAACTCGCTCCCGGCACCGCGGGAGAGCATCCCACCGCCGCCGATTTCATCCATCTCCGCTACGCCGTCTGGAAAGCCTCGGATGGTTCGGTTGTCGACTACACCCGCGTCAGCTACTCCTTCATCGAAATGGCGAAGCTCCTGCCCGGAATGCGCGAGATGTTCGAACAGATGACGCCCGGCGAGCAGCGCCGCGCCTGGATCCCGTCATCCCTCGGCGGCGGCAGAATCGCGGAAGGGGAGACGTTCGTCGTCGAAGGCCAACTCATCGACGTTGTCCATCCTCCGATCACGCCTCCCGATGTCGCCGCCGCACCTGCCGACGCGACGAAAACCTCATCCGGTCTCGCCTACAAGATCCTGCGCCCGGGAACGGGATCGCGACATCCCGCCCGTCGCGACACGGTCGCCGTCCACTACAGCGGCTGGACCACCGACGGCCAGATGTTCGACAGCTCCATCATCCGCGGCGAGCCCGCCGAGTTCCGCCTCGACGAGGTAATCCCCGGCTGGACCGAAGGCCTGGAGCTGATGACCGAAGGCGAACAAGTTCGTTTCTGGATCCCCGAGCGCCTCGCGTACAAGGGAAAAGCGGATAAACCGAAGGGGATGCTGGTGTTCGACGTGGAGTTGGTGAAGGTGAGGTAATAGTTGGGCCGCTCTGACATGCGCGACAACTGGACAATCCGACCTGCAGTTCCCTCAGATCGAGAGTTCCTTTTTCGGCTCCACGCAACGACGATGCGCAGTGTTATCGAGCAAACATGGGGCTGGGACGAAGAGTGGCAGCAAAACGACTTCGCGGAGCGGTTCCTTTCGGTCCTGTTCTACGTTGTCGAGTCGCGCGCGCAGCCGATCGGAGCGCTATGCCTCGAGCAAAGTCCGGATTGCCTTTACATTCGGGAGCTGCAACTACTCCCTGAACAACAGGGACACGGCATTGGTACGGCAATCGTCGACATGGTCCTGGATGAAGCGAGGAAGCAGAGTCTCCCGGTAAAACTCTCGGTTGTGCCGGCGAATGACCGCGCACAACGGCTCTACGAGCGGCTGGGGTTTCGCGTTGCGGCTGTCGAGCTGCCGTTCATCCGAATGGTTTACGATGCCGTTGGCGCGCGAGAGCGGCCCAACTAGCGCCTGCACGGGACGTGGCCCGCCCTGTCGCGCCGGTGAGGCGCAGATCCGTTAGGCGCGACCAAAGGCATTCTCTGTGTTCTCAGTGCCTCTGTGGTGAGTTTCTTTTGAAATTGATATCACTCGCTCCCAATCACCCACTTCTCGTCGTAGCGCAGGCATTCTTGCCTGCTACCGCCGGGCGTCCCTGCCCGGCGGTGGTTTTGGACTTGGCAATGGTTGGCCAGGAGCTGAGCGGACGTCCGACGATGGCGGAATTGTGATGATCCTGAAGTGTCCGCGTCGAAATACCGCCGGGCAGGAATGCCCGACGGGAGCAGGCAGGAATGCCTGCGCTACGTTTCACTCATTCCCAATCACCCACTTCTCGTATGAATCTCCCGGCAATTCGCGGATGAATCGCGAGGGTTCCATCAGGATGTCGAGGCCGCCGCGGTCGCGGGCCATCACGGGGAAGACGAGGTAGAGCTCCTGCTTGGCGCGGGTGACGGCGACGTAGAAGAGGCGGCGTTCTTCCTCTTCGCCGGGAATCACGATCTCGACCTCCGGAGAACTGGATGCGGGCGCGGCGTCGGCGTCGCGAAGCTCCGGCGGCAGCTCTTCGATCGCGAGGTCGTCCTTTTTCATCAGCGCATCCGTCAGTTCGAAGGCTTCGTGCAGCTCTTTCGGCTGGACGTGCACGATGCCGCCAGGAACGCGCAGCGCTCGTTGCGACGGAAACCGGCCGTCGGCGAGCCAGATCACGAAAACGATGCGCCACTCCAATCCCTTGGCTTGATGCACCGAGGAGAGCACGACCTTCTCATCCTCGGGGCCGACGACCGCGACATCCTCGCCGGCGATCGGATTCGACAGCGCGACCTCGTCGAGAAAGAGGTCCGTGTCGTCGTAGCGGAGTGCGTACTGTGAGAGTTGCTCGAGATCGTCCAGCCGGGCCTGCGAGTTGGCGAACTTCGCGCGGGCGTAGTCGGCGTAGCCGCGCTCGACGATGAGGCGGATCGATTCCGACGGATTGTGCTGCATCGACTCGCTGCCGATGACGCCGAGGACGTTGGCGAGGTTCTTGAGACTCTTCGAGATGGCTGTGTGCGGGTCGCGCGTTGGGGGTCGGGAGTCGGAACCGCTGTCGGAAGTGTCGCTGCCTTTCTCCGACCCCCGACCCCCGACTCCCGACCCCCGCAAAAACGTCTCCAGCGGATTCGCGTCCTTCCCAATCCTTTCCCACACCTCCGCCGCCGTTTTTTCGCCCACCTTCGGATACAGCTTCATCACGCGCTTCCACGACAGCTCGTCGCGCGGGTTCGTGACGATCTTCAGATAGGCGATAACGTCCTTGATGTGCGCCTGCTCGAAAAAGCGGACGCCGCTGCGGATCTCGTAGGGGATCAGGCGCCGCGAAAGCTCCATCTGCAGCTCGAGCGACTGGTAGTGCGACCTGTAGAGGACGGCGATGTCGGAGAGCGGCTCGCCTTCGTCGCGAAGCTCGAGGATGCGCTGGGCGACGAACGAGGCTTGTTCGAAGACATCGTCGACGCCGACCACCGCGGGGTCGGGACCATCGCCGCGCACTGCGTGCAATTGCTTCTTGAACTGGAAGCGGTTCTGCGCAATCGAGGCGTTGGCGAGGCTGAGGATTTGTCGCGTCGATCGGTAGTTAGTCTCCAGCTTGTAGATCTTCGCTTCGGGGAATCGGAGCGGAAAGGTGATGATGTTTTCGAACGATGCGCCGCGAAATGAGTAGATCGACTGCGCGTCGTCGCCGACCACCATCACGTTCCGCCGCACCGAGGCCATCGCATCGACGACCTCGGCTTGCAGTTTGTTCGTGTCCTGATATTCGTCGACGAGGATGTAGCGATAGCGGCGTTTCAGAGCTTCGCCCGCTTCCGGATGGTCGTCGAGCAGCAGCTTCCAGTTGACGAGCAGATCGTCGAAATCCATCGCATTCGCTTCGCGCTTCCGCTCTTTGTAGCGGCGGAAAACGTTGATCATCTCGTCGCGGTAGACGCCGAAGTGCGGGTAGTTGTTCTCGAGGTGCAACTCCAGCGGCGTGCGCGTGTTGATCAGGTACGAATAGACGTCGATGAGGACGTCTCCCTTCGGAAAACGCTTCTCCAGCGTCTTGATCCCAAGAGAGGAAATCGCCGATTCCATCATCTCCTTTGCATCCTCGGCATCCAGAATCGTGAAGCTCGATCGATAGCCGATCGCCGTCGCGTGCTGGCGCAGCAGGCGGTTCCCGATCGAGTGAAACGTCCCGCCCCAGATGCGTCGCGTGTCGATCGTGACGAGCTGCTCGACGCGGCTGAGCATCTCGCGCGCGGATTTGTTCGTGAACGTGAGCAGGAGGATGTCGGACGGATCGACGCCGTCTTCGATTAGGCGCGATACGCGATAGGTCAAGGCGCGCGTCTTTCCGCTGCCCGCACCGGCGATGACGAGCATCGGCCCCTCGCCAGCCATGACGACATCGAGCTGCTCCTGATTCAGTTCGTCTTCATAGCGGACGCGATACTGCTTCTGCGCCTTCGCCGGTTGTTTCAGGACGTAACGTCGGATCTTCTCGGGCACGTGGGAAGCGTAGCAGGGTGGGGGAGTGGGGAGTGGGGGGTGGGGAGTGGGGGGGAGAGTCGGAGCGGCAGAGATCAGAGATAATCAGAGATCAGAGGTCGAAGATCGGAGCGTCTAGACCAATCTCCGACTCCCGACCCCCGACGTCCTCCGACCCCCGACTCCCACCCCCCACACTCCACTCCCCACCCCCCCCACCCCCACTGTCACGCTCCTGTGAGAATGCCGCCCATTGATTTTGCATTCATCAAGGTTGATGTAGGTTCCTTTGCACACGGAGGCTCGATGAAGCGACTCATTCTGTCCCTCGCCATGATTGCCGCGGTGGGATGTGCATCTCCCCAGCAGCAGAAAACGCCGCCCGCGGCGCAACCGCCGTCGTTCCAGCCGTCGTACGGCAACGACATGGGAACGTCGCCGGTCGGCGTCATTCCCTCCGCGATGCTGCACGACGGCCTGCGCAACAAGGATGTCGAGGTATCGATCGAGTATCCGACGCGCGGCGCGGGACCGTTTCCGGTCATCATCTTCTCGCCCGGATACGGCGGATCGAGTCACGGCTATGAAGGGCTGATCTCGTACTGGACGAGTTACGGCTACGTCTGCATCCGGCCGATGCACGCCGACGCAGGCGCGCTGGGCGACACGATGCGCGACCTTCTGGCGATGCGGCGTGATGACCGGCCGACTCGGAATCAGCAGCGCCGCGACCGGGCGCGCGCCGACGCCGAGGCGAAGGCGAAACCGCCGGCGAATCTGGCGGAGATGATCTGGGACAAAGAGCGCGAGCCGCAGTGGCGCGACCGCGTGCGCGACGTCACCGTCGTCCTCGACGCGCTCAACGATCTGGAAAAGAACTACCCGGAACTGGCCGGCAAAATGGATCACGCTCGCATCGGCGTCGGCGGCCATTCCTACGGCGCGTTCACGGCCATGCTGATCGGAGGGACGAAGACTTTCAGCAATCCGCCGCTGGCCCTCGGCGATCCGCGCGTGAAGGCGATCGTGGCCATGTCCCCGCAAGGCATCGCCGCAAACCGCGGACTGACCGCCGATTCCTGGAAGGACCTCCGCATCCCAGCGATGTTCATGACCGGCACGCGCGACTACGGCGCTGACCAGACGGAAGGCCCTGACTGGCACCGCCTCGGCTTCGATCACTCGCCCGCCGGCGACAAGTACTTCGTCCTCATTCGCGGCGCGAACCACATGACCTTCACCGGCGTAGCCTCAGGCCTCGGCGAACAGTTCGAGCCGAACCCGCCGATGATCGATCCGCGCACCGGCCAGCAGATGTACCCGGCGACGCAGCAACCAAACCGCGGCTCCGGCATCACCGACCGCGGCACTTTCGCCTCGATCCGCTCGATCTCCTTGATGTTCTGGGACTCGTATCTCAAGAACAAGAAAGAGGCAAAGGAGCTGCTCGATCCATCCAAGTATGCGGGGAGTGTGGAGGTAACAAGGAAGTAGGCGGCGATCGCTGCTCAGGCGCTACAAGGGACGCACCGATCGATCCCAGCGAACACCGCAGCGGCATCCTCAAAGTTCGCGAACACCTCGGCGGCTCCGCTCCGGCGCAGACTCTCGGCGCGCGCGCCCGCCGCGATGCCGATGAATGGAAGATGGAGATTCGCTGCCGCGCGCACGTCCCACGGCGCGTCGCCGAAGGAGATGATGACATCGCCGTCGCTGCCGCCCGCTAAGGCGATGCCGCGACGGAGTATGTCTTCGCGAGCGATGTCGTCATCACTTGACGCCAGCGGAAGACCGGTCGGCAATCCTGCGCGCTCCAGCTTGAGCCGCGCCGATTCGCTCCACGCGCCGGTGCAGAGCACGACGCGCCAATCGCGTGCAAGCAGTTGCGCAAGGAAAGCGCCGGCCCCGGGAATCTCGTTCAACGCCGTCATCCGATCCCCGAGCAGTTGCAAGAAGCGCGATCTATGCAGTGCGATCTCCTGCGCATCCGCCTCGCGTCCGCGCAAACGCCGCAGCGCCTCGACCACGATGCCGCGATCGGTCGTGTGCTGATAGGAATTCCAGTCCGTGGCGATCGCGAAACCGAAGACATCCCGGAACGCATCCGCAAAACAGACCGAGTCGATCTCGTTGCTCTCCGTCAGCGTGCCGTCGATATCGAAAAGGGCGATGTTCATTGTTTATCCTCAGATGACGCAGATGGTACGCAGATCTTCATCTGTGCTCATCTGTGTCATCTGCGGATCGGCAACTGTGATCTCCGTCATACCAAACAGTGACCCGACAAACACATCCACGTGGCATCGCCCGCTACCATCGCCTTCGAGAATCTAACATTCAGGAGACGATCAATGGCCTTCGTGATCACTGACAACTGCATCAAAGACGCGCTGTGTGTGGACGCTTGTCCGGTCGACTGCATTCATCCCCGGATGGACGAGGCTTCCTTCGAGGGAGTCACGCAGATGTACGTCGACCCTGCGGAGTGCATCGACTGCGGCGCGTGCATTCCGGCCTGCACCTCGGACGCACTATTTGCGCTCGACGACGTGCCCGCGGACAAGCAGCAGTTCATCGCTGCGAATGCCGCGTACTTCGCATAGCGTTACCCGCCTCGGGTAGTACGACGGAACGCTGCCGTCCCGGCGGCTGGCCCGGCGGCGTCCTCGCCGCCGCAAGGAACGATTATGACCGACAAGAAGATCATCTGGACGAATGTCGACGAAGCGCCGGCGCTGGCATCGTATTCATTGCTTCCGATCGTGCGAGCGTTTACGAAGGGGACGGGCGTCGCCGTCGAAACCGGCGACATCTCCCTCGCGGGGCGGATCCTGGCAAGCTTTCCGGAGAGGCTGACCGAAGCTCAGAGGGTTCCGGATGATCTGGCGCGGCTCGGCGCGCTCACGCTCTCACCCGAGGCCAACATCATCAAGCTGCCGAACATCAGCGCTTCGATTCCGCAATTGAAAGAAGCGATCCGCGAGCTGCAGGAGCAGGGCTACGACGTTCCTGACTATCCCGAGGTGGCTGCGAGCGACGCCGAAAACGCGATCCAGGCGCGCTATGCGAAAGTCCTCGGCAGCGCGGTGAATCCCGTCCTCCGCGAAGGGAACTCCGATCGCAGGGCGCCGCTGGCAGTGAAGAACTTCGCGAAGAAGAATCCTCACAAGCTAAGTGCGTGGACTGCCGGCTCGAAGGCCGAGGTCGCGTACATGAGCGAGGGGGACTTTTACGGCAACGAGCAATCGATCGTTACGGAAGCCGGCGGCGCGTTCCGGATCGAGCTGGCCGGCAACGATGGCGCGACCACGATCCTGAAGGACGGGCTGACCGCGACGCCGGGCGAGATTCTCGACGGCACCTTCATGAGCGTGAAGGCTCTGCGTGCGTTTTACGGCGCGCAGATCGAAGACGCCCGCAGCAACAGGCAGTTGCTCTCCGTGCATCTCAAGGCAACGATGATGAAAGTGTCCGATCCGATCCTGTTCGGGCACGCCGTCCGCGTCTTCTTCAAGGCTGTTTTCGAGAAGCACGCTGCCGCCCTGCGCGATGCCGGCGTCAATCCCAACCTCGGGCTCGGCGATCTCTACCGCAAGATTCAATCGCTGCCGGAAGCGAAGCGTGCGGAGATCGAAGCCGATATCCAGGCCACGTACGCAAAGCGTCCGGCGCTGGCGATGGTCGACTCCGACAACGGCATCACGAACCTCCACGCGCCGAACGACATCATCGTCGACGCCTCGATGCCGGTCGTCATTCGTGACGCCGGGAAGATGTGGAACGCGGAAGGAAACCTGCAGGACACGAAGGCGCTCATCCCCGACCGCTGCTACGCCACGATGTACGAAGAGATCATCGAGAACTGCAAGAAGTTCGGGGCGCTCGATCCGGCGACGATGGGCTCCGTGCCGAACGTCGGCCTCATGGCGCAGAAGGCGGAAGAGTACGGATCGCATCCGACGACGTTCGAGATTCCCTTCGAAGGCGTGGTCCGTGTCGTCGATGCGAACGGCAACGTGCTGATGCGGCACAAGGTCGAAGCGGGCGACGTCTGGAGAATGTCGCGAGCCAAGGACGTTCCGATACAGGATTGGGTGAAGCTGGCCGTGCGGCGGGCAAAGACAACCGGCGCGCCAGCGGTCTTCTGGCTCGACAGCAACCGCGCGCATGACGCGAACGTCATCACGAAGGTCATGCGGTCGCTGCGAGATCAGGACACCGAGGGGCTGGAGATCAGGATCATGGCTCCGGTGCAGGCGATGCGTTACTCGCTGGAGCGAATCCGGAAGGGTCTGGACACGATCTCGGTAACCGGCAACGTCCTGCGCGATTACCTCACCGATCTTTTCCCCATCCTCGAGATCGGCACCAGCGCGAAGATGCTCTCCGTCGTGCCACTGCTTGCTGGCGGAGGACTTTTCGAGACAGGCGCCGGCGGCTCCGCACCGAAGCACGTCCAGCAGTTCGTCAAAGAGGGCTACCTGCGCTGGGATTCGCTCGGCGAGTTCTCAGCGCTTGCCGCATCGCTCGAGCATCTGGCGGCAACGTTCGGCAACGAGAAGGCACAGATCCTTGCGGACACGCTCGATCAGGCGATCGCGAGGTTCCTCGACAACAACCGGTCGCCGGCGCGCAAGGTCGGACAGATCGACAATCGCGGGAGCCATTTCTATCTCGCGTTGTATTGGGCGCAAGCACTGGCCGATCAGTCGCGCGACGCTGGGTTGCGATCGAAGTTCAACGCAATGGCCAGCCAGTTGATCGCGAATGAGTCCCGCATCACCGCGGAGCTACTCGCCGCGCAGGGCAGCCCCATCGACCTCGGCGGGTACTACCATCCCGACTTCGAAAAGGCGTCGCAAGCGATGAGGCCGAGTGAGACCTTCAACGCGATCATCGATGCGGCGGAGCCTGCCGTTTCGCGGCCGCAAGCGCTCGACGAGGTTCGGGAAGAGGTGCTGGTCTAAGTCAGTCGGAAGACGCCTGATCGGCGTATCGCCACCGGCGCCCGAAGTCGACGATCGGCTTCTCGAACCAGCGCCACGAAGCCATCGCGGTTGCGATCGTGATGGTTAGTGCGCCGAGGATTACGAGGAGATCGCTGGCCCGGGTGATGTAGGGCCAATGTCCTCGAACCGCGCCGAAGGCGAGACCGTTGACGGTCTGATGAATCAGATACGTTCCGTACGCGATGAGCCCCAGTGAGCGTAGCCAGCGGACGCGCGCCGTGCGCGCGAACGGCGACCGCGGCGTGTAGAGAGCTAGCAGAATGAGCGAGGCATAGCCGATCGCGAGCAGCGAGTCGTTCAGCGCGCGAATCGTGGCGGTCTCCGGTACATACGCGGCCAGGCAGACGAAGCCACCACACGACAGAAGCAGAATGCGCAGCAGCGGCGCTTTTGCGCGGATTTGTTCTGCCGCGCCCTCGCGCCGCGCCAGCCAGGCGCAGAAGACGCCGAGAAGTAGTGCGTCGGCCTTGCAGATCAGCAGCACGTACGACGGATCGACGGCCATCCTCGGGTCGAAAAAGAGAAATCGAAGGACGGGCGCCAGCAGAATGAATGGCGCGAGCAGGTATGGCAGCCTTCGCGGAGGCATCAATCGGACGATCACCGGCAGGAGAAGGTAGAACTGCTCTTCCACCGCCAGCGACCAGGTCACGGCCAGCCAGTTCGGCCCCCACACGCCGTACTTCCCCTGCAGAAAGTTCTGGGTGAACGTCGCATACGACCAGAACGGCAGCGGATCGGCGAAGAGCCAGCCGGATGCGGTCCCGAGGGGGAGCCGCGACACGGGTCCGCGAAGAATGTAGAACAGAAGGAGCCAGACAACATAGATCGGCAGGATGCGGCAGACCCGCCGGATGTAGAACACGCGGTAGTAATTCGGCGCCTCGCGGTGATCGAGCAGGATGCCGCCGATGAGGAACCCGGAGAGGACGAAGAAGAGGTTGACGCCGCTCCACGTCTGATTCAGGAAGCGGAAGAGCGGAGGCGGCGCGCCGACTTCGCAAACCAGGTAGTGCCACACCAGCACCAGCAGGATGGCCAGCCCGCGGATGCCGTCGAGCTCCGGAATCCGGCCGCGGTGGGGCTCCGGCGTGACGGTCACGGAACGAATGATACTGGCGCAACCCTCGCCCGACTAACGCGTATAGTCGATCCGTCGTCCAACTCTGGCAGAATCGAGGTACTTCACCGTGATGCGTAAACTTACCGCGCCGTTCATGGCGTCTCTGGTTGCACTGTTCGTTCTCATTGCTCCGCTTCGCGCGGACGATCCCAAGCCGGCGGACAAACCGGCAGACAAAGCTGCAGACAAGGCTGGCGACAAAGCAGGCGAGAAGCCGCCCGAGCCCGCCAAGTTCGTCCGGCAGCATCGGATGAAGCTCGGCGGCGCGGACGTCGCGTACACCACGACCGCCGAGGAGATCTTCCTGAAGGACGCTGATGGGAAGAACACCGCCAGCTTCTTCACGATCGCCTACACCAAGGATGGCGTTGCGAAGCAGGAAGACCGGCCACTCACGTTCGTCTACAACGGCGGGCCGGGATCGGCTTCGATCTGGCTGCACTTCGGATTGGTTGGCCCGAAGATCATCGACATCCCCAGCGACGCCGCGGATCCCGGTAGCCCGCCGTACAAGCTGCGCGACAACGAAGACACGATCTTCCGCGCCACCGATCTCGTCTTCATCGATCCCATCGGCACCGGCTACAGCCACGCCATGGGCGACAAGAAGGGCGAGGATTTCTGGGGATATGACGAAGACGCCGACTCCGTCGCGGAGTTCATCCGCAGCTTCATTACCCAACACAATCGCTGGAACTCCCCGAAGTACCTCCTCGGCGAGAGCTACGGCGGCATCCGCTCCGCACTTCTCGTCCCGCGACTCCAAGGCAACCTCGGCATCGGTCTCAATGGCGTCATCCTGCTCTCGCCGGCGCTGAACATGGGGACACTGCCGTTTGTCGTGAATGGCAACGACCTGACGTACGCAACCTCCCTTCCGGCGTTGGCCGCGACGGCGTACTACCACCACAAGTTGCCCGATCAGTGGAAGGACCTCGACACGCTTCTGCGCGAAGTGGAGAAGTTCGCCGGTACGGAGTATCTCGTCGCGCTCTTTCAGGGCGACGAGCTGCCGAAAGCGGAGAAGGAACGGATCGCCGAGCGCGTCCATCGCTACACGGGCGTGTCGAAGGAGTACATCCTCCGCGCCGATCTGCGGATCTACGCGCTTCGTTTCACGAAGGAACTGCTGCGCGACGAAGGGAAGTCGGTCGGCCTCCTCGACGGACGATACGTGCAGACCGAGATCGACCGCGTGGCGGAGCTACCCGACAACGATGCGTTCGGCGCCAAGACCGGACCGATCTACATCTCACTCTTCCAGGACTATCTTCGCAACGACCTTGGCGTCGATCTGGTGAAGCGATACGCGCCGCAGAACGGCGAGGCAAACCAGAAGTGGAAGCGTCCCGCCAACGGACGCGGCGCCTTCGCCGGCTTCATCGACGTTACCGGCGCGCTGGCCCAGGGAACGAAGGACAACGAAGCGCTGCGCGTCTTCGCCGCCGCGGGCTACAACGACCTGACCACGTCGTACTTCGCGATGCGCTACATGCTCGAGCACAGCGGCATCGACATCAATCGCCTGACGATCAAGGACTATCCGGGTGGCCACATGATGTACCTCCACCGCCCATCGCTCGAAGCGCTGTCAAAGGACATCGTGACATTCATCGAAAAGGGGAACGGGGGACATTAGGCGCGCCGGCGAGCTGGCCCTTTCTTGACCACGGAGACACAGAGGTCGCAGAGTACGTTTCACCTCTGCGTCCTCGGTGTCTCTGTGGTTCACCCCGAAAAACACGTCAGCTCATCGCTGCGATCAGCTCCTCGATCCATTGCACATCTTCGCCGCGCTGTTTGCGCGACTCGGCGATGAGGTGCAGGTCCTCGCCACAGCGGAGTCATCCGTCCGTCCATCCATAACTGTTGCCGTCGCGTTGAAACGGACCTATCTTTGATGGATCCCCACAAGTTGTCGTCACTCCGGGACGGAGGTTTCGATGTCGAAAGTCGATATTGCTGACGTATTCGCCAGAGCTGACGCTGCAATCGGAAACGCGCCCGCCGAGGCCCGTAGGATCATCCTCGAGGCGGGCGAGCTGGATCGCGAGAGCGAGCACTTCATCCCTATCCAGCAGATCCTCGCGCGGTCGTTCTACAAAGATGAGGACCTGCGCGCGCCGCAGAAGTTCGAGAGAGCGCTCGAGATTCTGGAGACGCATTGCGTTCTCAGCGGCTCGGCAAACGGTGAGACCCTCGGACTCGCTGGCGCGATCTACAAGCGCATGTGGGATTACACCGGCCAGCGAACCCACCTGGAGAAGTCGCTGAAGTGGTATGCGAAGGGAGTTGAGGTGGCGACTGACGGCGACGGTTGGCTCGCTGTGAACGTTGCCTTCGTCTCCGACCTCCTCGGCGTGCAGGAAGGTGACGCCGGCGGCCCCGACGCGGATGTGCGCAAGAAGGCGCGCTTCGACTACGCGGATAACGTGCGCAAGGCGGTGTTGGCAAGGTTGAACGCGGCCGGTCCGCCGAAGGGCAAAAACCCGTGGTACTACCACGCATCGCGCGCCGAAGCGGCGTTCGGGCTCGCGGATTTCGCGGTAGCCGCGGCAGCGCTCGACGAAGGACGCAGTGCGATCGCCGCGCTGCCCAAGGAGAAGGCGGCGGCGGAGACCACCGCGCGCCAACTCGCTCTTCTCGCGCATCTCCGTTTCGAAGGTACGCCGCATTACGACGTCGCGTCGGATCTCATTCAGAAATCGTTCGGCATCAATAGCCACGCCGTGAGCGCGTTGTTCGGCGGCAAGATCGGCCTGGCGCTTTCCGGCGGCGGCTTTCGGGCATCGTTGTTTCACATCGGCGTGCTGGCCAAGCTCGCTGAGCTTGATCTCCTCCGCCATGTCGAAGTGATCTCCTGCGTTTCCGGAGGCTCGATCATCGGCGCGTTCTACTACCTCGAGCTCAAGAAGCTCATCGAGAGTGGAAAGACCACGCACGACGATTACCTTCAGCTCGTGCGCGACGTCGAGAAGAAGTTCCTCGAAGGCGTCCAGAAGAACGTGCGCATGCGCATCGCCGCGTCGCCGCGTGCAGGTTTCAAGATGGCGCTGCAATCGGGCTACTCGCGCTCCGACGTCATCGCGGAGCTCTACCAAGAGCACTTCTACGATCAGACGGCGGCGGCAGGGAAAGAGCCTGCGCGCCTGATGTCCGATCTCATCGTTCATCCCGCCGAGTACGGCGGAGCACCGGACGATTTCACGCCGAAGTACGACAACTGGCGCCTCGGCGCGAAGGTGCCGATGCTCGTGCTCAACGCCACGACGATGAACACGGGGCATAACTGGCAGTTCACCGCGACATGGATGGGCGAGTCGCCGCAGGCCATCAGCGAAGCGATCGATGCCATCCCAAGATACCGGCGCGCGTATTACAAGGAAGCGCCGAAACCGCATGACGAGATTCCGATCGGCCGCGCGGTCGGCGCCTCGGCGTGTGTGCCCGCTCTGTTCGAGCCAATCGTGCTGCGCAACCTCTATCCCGACCGCACGGTGCGTCTCGTCGACGGCGGTGTTCACGACAACCAGGGTCTGTCGAGCCTTCTCGAACAGAACTGCCGCGTGATCCTCGTCAGCGATTCGAGCGGTCAGTTTCAGGAGCAGGCGAGTCCGGGCGGAAGTGTCAGCGACTCTCTCGGCAACTCGAACGGCGTGCTGCAGGCGCGCGTGCGCGAGGCGCAGTTCGATCAGCTCAGCGCGCTCAGCCGCGCCGGCGCGATTCAGGGGGCGATGTTCATTCACCTCACAAAAGATCTCGAAGCGGCTCCGGTGTCGTGGATTGGCGGATCAGAAAAGCCCGTGGAGAATCCGGACCCCGTGACCAGTTACGGAATCGATCGCGAGATCCAGCGCAAGCTCGCAGCGGTGCGCACCGATCTAGACTCGTTCTCCGACGCCGAGGCGTATGCGCTGATGACGAGCGGCTACCGGATGACCGAGCATGCACTGATAAAGGAGAAGAGTCTGCCATCGCTGCAACCCACCGGACCGCGCCGGCCGTGGCGGTTCCTCGCCGTCGAGGACGCGCTGACCCGCACCGACCCGCAGGGCAGGGAGCGCATGCTCACGCTGCTCAGCGTGTCCAACGAGCTGGCATTGAAGGTTTGGAAGCAACTGCCGCCGTTGAAGGCGCTGGCCGCAGGGGTTGGTGGCGCTGCGATCATCGGCGCGGGTTACGCATTGTGGAAGAAGCGCATGGTCGAGCTGCCGTCACTTGGAGTTGTCTCGCTGGTTGCCATCGCACTGTTGGCGGCGAAAGGGATCCTCGCACAACTCGACAAGCGTCGCATCTATCACAAGCGCCTCGGCGAGATGGGTCTCGGCTTCGCCATTGCCTTCGTAGGGTGGATCGTTGCGGGGCTTCATCTCCTGATTTTCGATCGCCTGTTTCTCGATCACGGAAAGTGGGATGCCGCAACGAAGCAGCCTGCGGCGGGGATGGCCCCTCCGGGGCCGCACATTCCCGTGGCGAACAACCAACCGCCCGGCAATGCGAGCGAAGGGGGCGTCGTGTCGGTACCCGAGGCGGCGGGCGAGCGACCGGAGCACATCGTCAATTGAGATCCGACTGAAAACCGTTTCACGCGGAGGCGCGGAGGACGCGGGGGGTTCTCCGCATCTCCGCGTGACAAGCCTCGGGATCCCGATGCAATCGATCAAAATAATCAGCAACCTATTAGTCCCTTCGATGTATCCTTACACCTTCTCCCAACATTCGAAGGTGGCCGTACCGATCCGCGTGCGAGCGGTATTCGTCGTCGCGACTTCGCGCGGAAACCATTGGCGGCGGCGTCCGTCTACCATATCGGGAGAATTGCAGGGGCGGGAGATGCACCCGTGACATTCGGACAAGGAAGCGATCGATGGCGCTTGACCGGGAGCAGCGGTCTCCTGGCGAAGATCGTCTTTTTCGCGGGAGCGAGCGCTCTCGTGCTGATGGTCATCCCGACCTCGGTACTGCAATCGATTTCCTCCCTCGGCTTCAAGTCAAAAGCAACCACGCGTACGATCGAGACTCGCGTGAGCGGCGAGCGCGCCTGGGCGCCGTTCCGTACGTCGACTCCGGCCGAGTTGTCGAAGAGTGCCTTGGCGTCGGTGATTGGAGCGGCGAGCGGGAACGTTCGCGGAACGGAAGCGCCAGCCGACCGCCATGCCGCGGGAGTTGCTCAACTGCTCGCCGGGCACCCCAGGGCGGCGCTGCCGATTCTGACGGCCGAAGCGGAGAAATCGAATCGCGCGGAGGCTTGGAGCGACCTGGCCGCGGTACTTCATGAGACGGCGATGCACGATGACGCCCCCGAGCTTCTGGCGGAGTCGCTTGCCGCATCCGATCGAGCACTCTCCCTACAGCCTCAGTCTCCCGAGGCTCTCTTCAATCGAGCGATTGTCATCGAGCATCTCGGGTTGAGGGATGACGCCCGCGAAGCGTGGGAGCGATACCTTGCGGTCGACTCCACCAGCGACTGGGCTGACGAAGCCCGGACACACCGCGATGCGCTGTCGCGGGAAGAGGCCTTTCTGGAGCGGCTCGACCGCCAGTACGACCGAGTGGCAACCGATCCGGCGCTGGCGATGGCGCTGACTCGGAGTGATCCGTTTGGTGCACGAGGAATGGGGGGCAAGGAAGTCCTCGGGCGATGGGGGAAGGCTGCGTTGCTCCACGACGAGCGAAAGGCAGATCTTCATCTGCGCGTCGCACGGCAACTGGGTGCGGCTGTGGCTGCGGTCCAAGGCGACCGAATGCTCGAACGGTCTGTCGCCGCGATCGACGCGTCCAGCGGCACGAAACGCTCGCTGTTGGCGTCTGCGCATTCTGAATATAGCGATGGTCTGCAAGTGTATGCAGCGAATCGCCCGGGGGATGCCGAACTGCTGCTCCGCCGCGCCGCGGCAGCATTCGAGACGGCGCGGAGTCCGATGATCCTGCCGGCGCGTCTCTTCGCCGCAAACATGGTTTATGAACAGGGCCACCACGACGAGTCGGAGCGCGAGATCGAGGGACTCCTCGCGGCCGTGTCCCCGGACTTCCCGGGCTATCGCGTGCTCCTGCTCAAAGAGCTCAGTAAGTGTCATATCGCGCGAGCCGATTGGGGTGGCGCGATCAAGCTCCTTGAAGAGTGCATATCGCGCTTCGACGGCCTCGACGAGACCTCAAACGCTTCGGGTGTGCGGCGTTCCCTCGCCTTTGTGTACGACCGGATCGGCGACCCTGCCACCGCGTGGAAGTATCGCCTGGTCGCGCTGCACGGCCTCGGCGGACGCTCCAGTGCCGACCTCGAAAAGGCCGTAGCCTCGGTCGCGGACGCAGCGATGCTCCGCCACCAATGGCCCACAGCGTTGTCGTTCCTCTCACTCGAAATCGACATCGCAACCCGGCTCAAGGATGATCTGCAACTGGCAGCAACCCCGCTCATCCGCGCAGTGGTTCGCGACCAATTGGGCGATGAGACTGGCGCGTTGGCCGACATCGCCTGGGCAAGACAGACGATGGGACGGACGAAGGATCCCGCCTATCACGCCTACCTGCGCGTTGCCGAACTGCGTGCGTCGGCGATGCTCTCGGTTACCCCTCCCGCCGAGGCCGAATCGCTGCTGAGCGAAGCGATCGAGTATCAAGCGACGCAAAGCGATCAGCTCAAACTTCCGGGACTCTTCCTGCAGCGAGCGCGCGCGCGCCGGAAAATGGGGAATGTTGCCGATGCGATGGCCGACATCAAGCGCGGCATCGCCGAACTGGAGCGCGGTCGTAAGTCTCTGCCGGCGGGAGAGGCGCGCTGGGGTGCGTTCCATGCCGCGGAAGAGTTGTTCGATGAAGGGATCGATCTGGCCATCTCGCTCAATGACGCCGACGCAGCCTTCCGATTCGCGGAAAGCGCCAGAGCTCGGGGCCTTCTTGATTCTTACGAACGCTCTGCGGTTCTCGACTTCCGCCGGTTGCCTGCGGGAACTGTCGTCGTCGAATATGCCTCGCTTCCCTCGCGGCTGGTCATCTTCACAGCAGACAGGGCAGGGGTGCACTTTACAACCGTGGAGTGCGGGCGTGAAAAGCTGACGGCCGAGGCCGACGGTTTCGGCGAAGCCATTCGCCAGACAGGATCGGTCGTTCGCAACACGCGGTCATCTGCGCTGTATCGGCGGCTCATCGAACCTGTGGAAGTGCAACTCCTCAATGCGACAACCGTTGTTTTCGTTCCGGATAAGGCAACGTCGACGGTGGCGTTCAGTGCCCTGGCCGATTCCAATGGCCGGTACCTGATCGAGCAGTACCCGATCGTGATCGCAGCGAGTGCGGCGGCGTTTGAAGCGGCAGTTGAGCGGAGAGGCGACGTTACGTCCCCACGGTCGGCCCTGGTGCTTGCGGCATCGGAGCCGGGGGCCGGTGTCGGAACGCTTACGTATGCGGGTGGCGAGGGACGTCATGTTGCACGCGCCTATCAGACGTTCACGCTTCTCTCTGACGAGTCTGTGGAGTTCGATGCGTTGGTCAAACGCGCGCCACTGGCCGACATCATTCACTTTGCCGGACATGCGATCGGGGATGATCGCGGTATCGAGCCTGCCTCGATCGTTTTGCGCGACAAGGGACATGAACGGCGGGTCGGCGTCGCGGAGATCACAAAGTTGCGGCTCCGCCCCGCATCGATCGTCGTTCTGGCCGGGTGCAGTACCGCGCGTGGCGAGCGCCGTGCCGCGGAGGGTGTGATCAGCGTCGCGCACGGATTTCTTTCGGCCGGCGCGTCATCGGTGGTCGCGACGCTCTGGCCGATCGACGATCAGGCGGCGTCGATCTTTTTCCCGCGCCTGCACGAAAAGCTCGCCGAGGGCCTTTCTGCCGCGGAAGCGTTGCGCGCTGCGCAGCTCGAGTCGATTCGCCGCGGGGACGTTCCCGCGTCATTGTGGGCGGCCGTGCAGAACATTGGAAGTTGATCCGTCTCAAGTACTGAGAAAGGAGAAGCTTCTATGTATACGGTCAATTTTATCGGCCTGAATTATTTCAATGCCTGCAAGGTCGGAGAACGAGACGTGCTGGTCCCCAATGGGACGCCAGGCAGCGGCAAGGACGACGACCAGATTCCGGAGCACTTCGCCAGCTTGTTCATCGAGGAGGACTTGTGCGCGGACGATGACTGGTGGCCGGAGCACAAACAGGTCCGGCCGGTCCGGCTGGAGATCAAACTGGGCGAGTTCCGCACCGCCAATGTGATCGAGTTTCGGATACCGGCCAAGCCCGATCCCTACACGGAGCCGGCTGCCGTCCGTTTTTCATGCCGGGACCGGACGCTCACGAATCTGAATCTCGACGACGGACTGCCGAAACTTCAGACGATGGGCTTCGTTCTCGACGATCGTCCCGATGCGATCGCAAAGGTCCCTCTTCCCGGAGGAGCGCTCGAGGTATTCCGCTTCGGCGGCGCGACGCTCGTGCGGTGGCTGATCTCGGATCACGACAATCCGATCACGATTACAGCGCACGACGGCAAGGCAACCAAGCGAGTGGTCTTGAAGAAATCCGATAGTCAGCTGCCGGCGGAAATCGTCTTCTCCAATACCGTCGATCTCCTGGCTCCTCTAATGAGCCCCGCGGGCAACGGAAAGAGCCAGAACATGAGCGTCCTCGGCGACGCTATGGCCGGAATGAACACCGACGCTGCCGGCAGTATGCACAATCACGGAGCGGCCGGACACTTCGTCCTTTATGCAAAACTCGATAAGGACCGGAACGAGCAGAAATTCGAATCGCCCAAAATCCCCGATGCCATGAAACTGAAACCGGCGCTCTTCAGTAACGCCTATCTCTCTTACCTGAGCTCGCTGGACGAAACTCCCGATCCGCCCTGCTCGGGCGGATGTTGCTGAGTCAAAAGGAGGCAACCATGAATTACAACCAGGCCGCAAAACTACCCCCACCTTCACACACACGCGGACCGGCGCCTGTACCCGCGCCCGCACCTGTACCGGCACCTCCGCCCGTCGAGCCATACGGACGACAGGATCTGGTGATGGGCACAATGCGAAAACTGCTCGAGCAGCGCGCCGGCGTCGCCCGCAACCTCGTCGAGATCGACATGCAGCTCGAGTATCTGTTCTACGACCTCAATTCTAAGAAGGACGATCCGCAGGATGTGGAGACATACGACGGCACACTCGGCGTTACGCGTGAGTTCGTCAGTGACTATGAGCGTCCGGTCGGACAATTGCAGTGGACCGACCTGACCGGCCGTTTCCAGGCTGCCGGCGAGGACCAGGGAAACGTCAGCGGTCAGAGATGGGGATCGGGTGCACTGATCAGCGACGATCTTTTCCTGACGGCCGGCCACTGTTTCCGCCAGGAGTTCCGCTCGTGGAAAGTGCCGGAGCGGAATGGCATACCGATCCCGCCCGCCGAGATTGCGCCTCTTATGTGCGTCTGTTTCAACTTCCAGATCGACGGCGAAACCGGCCAGACACGCCCCGAAGTGTGCTACCCGGTGATCGAGCTGGTGGAGTGTTCGCCCGCGCCCGACGATCCCCATTCCACCGCTGATTACGCGATCGTCAGACTGGGGAGGGACGAGAAGAGCGGGACGTTGCCCGGCAAGATGTTCGGAAATCTTCATGTCGCGAAGACCGATCTGACTGTCAAGAACGCGAGCCTCTGCATCATTCAACATCCGAATCGGAAAGAGAAAAAGGTGGAGGCGGGACATCTGCTGGAAATCCGCGACGGACGGATCGCCTACAACGATATCGGCACGTTCGGCGGCGCCTCGGGTGCTCCGATTCTCAACGGGATCACAGGCGAGGTCGTAGGCGTCCACATCAAGGGCGGCGCGTTGCCGATCGGCGGCTTCAACTCCGGAACGACGATCGGTGCAATCCGAGCAAAATCCAAGGCGTTGGCGAACCTGTAGGAAACCACCCAATCGTCTGGCCATCGCACGGGACCTTGGATTCCGGGCGATGGCCGACGAAGGCTTTTCCAGACAGTTCGCCGGGCCCGGTTGTAAGATTATGGTTCGAGCTCGTAAATGAAGACGCCGGATGTGCGGGATTCACGCGGAGCTGAGCGCTTTGTCGCCAGTAATCCGATCGAAGGGCGCTTTGGAAGGACAGACGTCACCATTTGGGACCTTGCCGAGAGCGGTCTGCAGATGGAGCACGCCGAGCCTCTGAAGATCGCCACACAAGGACTGGTTGGATTCAAGCTCGATGAGATGGCGGTGACGGTTCCCGGGATCGTCATCTGGAGTCACCTCTCCATGACCGCCGATGCGCACGGCCGGTTTCTCTACCGATCCGGCGTACGTCTTGAAGCGGACATCGAGCTCTTTGCGTCGGCCATCAACCGGCTTGCCGGCTCGGGGAGGATCCGTCGCGACACTGCATCCCTCGAGCGCAAACGGAAGAAACACGTGGAGAGGGATCAGGAACTGCGCTCGCGGCCGGTCATTCAGATGATTCAGGCGCCGTCGGGCCCGTCGCCGGACGTGGTTCTCCTCGTCCTGCATGCGCGGGACCGCCTGCGCGAGAATGCGAACGACGCAATCAAGTGGTACAACCGAGCCAAATTCTCGATTCCCGAGGATTCGTTCAGTCACGTTCACCATCGGGAAGAAGTGCTGGCGGTTTGGGAGTACCTCGAGCGCAGTATCGATATCCAGACGATCCTGGACATTTTCATGATGAAGCGGTGAGGGCGACGGGGAGTGGGGTGTGGGGTGTGGCGGATCAGATAGCAGAGACCATCAGAGACTAGAGATTAGCGATCAGACGAGTCTCTGATCCCTTGTCTCTGATCTCTGTTTTGATCCCCGACTCATGTACGGACAGGTACAATCCTGGAACATGAGAATCGCTTCGATCGTCGTTGTACTTCTCGTAGTCTCCGTCTCGCTCTCCGCGCAGCCCTCGGGCCAATACCTCCGGTTGCAGGGCTATCCGCAGCACGGCTACATCGAGATCCCGCACGACGTCCTCCTCGACACGCCCGCGATGACGGTTGAGGCCTGGGTCTCCGTTCGTGACGCCCACTCGCCCGGCTGCTCCTCGATCGCTGGAAAGGATTACAGGACCGGTTGGTGGCTCGGTCTCTGCGGCACGACGATGCGCAGCTATTTCAACGGTACCGGGAGCCAGAGGGACGGCGGCGTCATCCCGGACACGCCGGCCACCGTCTGGATCCACATCGCGGCCGTGACGGATGGGACGACACGCAAGCACTACATCAACGGAAATCTCGTGTCCCAGGGAGGCGAGTTCCCACGGACGGTATCGACACTTCCGCTCCGCATCGGGAGCGACCCGAACTGGGACTTCATGCCCGAGGGCGGGGTCGACGACCTGCGCATCTGGAAGGTCGCGCGGACACAGGACCAGATTCGCCAGACGATGTTCGCCCCCTACATCCTGGAGGCCAACGACGTCTCCGGCATGTTCCAGGGGCTCGAGGCCTGGTACCGATTCGAAGGCAACGCGACGGACTCGTGGCGCACGCACCACGGAACGATCATCGGAACCGGAATCGGTTTCGCCGCCGCCCCAGTCTTCAGGCGTCACGCCGCGTATTGATGGTTCGCGCGAGGAGCATGGGTTACGTCATGACACGATTTGTTGCCGCGCTCGCAATCAGCCTCAGCCTCGCTACCCCCTGCCCTGCCGCCGACACGCTCGCCGATGCGCTGAGGATCATCCAGGGGAAGGATCTCGTCGATCTCACGCACAGCTTCAGCCCGACGACGCCGGTGTGGAGCGGCTTCGGACCGGCGACGATGAGCGCCGCGTGCGATTCGAAAACGCACAGCCCCTTTACGATCGAGCACGACGGCTTCCGCACGACGTTCTATTCGATGGTGGGGCAGTACGGTACGCATGTCGATCCGCCTGCGCATTTCCGCAGCGACGGCATGACGATGGACCAGATTCCGCTGAAACAGATGATCCTGCCGCTCGTCGTGTTCGATATCACGCCGATGCTGCCGAAGGATCCGAATCACGCGCTGACCATCGACGACATCAAGGCGTGGGAGAAAGCGCATGGCACCGTCCCGGCCGGCGCGTTCGCCGCGCTCCGCACGGACATGAGCAAAGATTGGACGGCGAATCCCGAGCACTTCAAGCGCTCGCCGTTTCCGGCGTGGTCGCTTGCCGCGATCAAGTTTCTGTTCGACGAGCGAAAGGTAACGGCGATCGGGCACGAGTCACTCGACACCGATACGACGGACTCGATGGATTCGGAAACGTGGATCCTGCACCAGAATCACTACCAGATCGAAGCGATGGCGAATCTCGACAAAGTCCCGCCCGCCGGCGCCGTCATCGTCGTCACCTGGCCCAAGGTGGAGAACGGCGTCGGCTTCCCAGCCCGCGCATTCGCAATATTGCCGTAGGAGTTCAGGCGTCTCGCCTGCGGCCGCCGGGCGTCCTCGCCCGGCGGTGGTTCTGGAGAATAGGCTAAAGATATACAGCCATTCGCCGGGCAGGGGTCAATTGAAAACCCGGCCACCACAGAGGCACAAAGGTCACAGAGACCCTCCGTGCTCCGCGTCTCTGTGGTGCCGTTGCTTGGGCGACCACGATAAGCCGTCCAGAT
>Ga0247666_1000108_pt1 | contig 40579 bp, 34 predicted proteins | sample CNK07_metaG_FD_183025 | JGI IMG/M metagenome (GOLD analysis project Ga0247666, IMG submission 183025) | Soil microbial communities from Purdue University Martell Research Forest, Indiana, United States - CNK07 | ecosystem: Environmental > Terrestrial > Soil > Temperate forest > Bulk soil...
TCCCAGAACCGGCGGACAAGATTGTTTGTCATGCCGATGTAAAGCCTCATCGACGTGTTCGACAGGATGTATGTGTAGTGGAAACGGCGCTCGCCGTACGGTGTCCAGCCGGATCGCATCGGACGATTTTCCCTCGGAGTGTCAACGTATGCCTGGATGCGCACCGAGGAGTGCCAATTGCTCTCAGAAGCGCGCGGCTTCCTGAGAGATCGCTCTACGGGTTGTATCCGAGCAAGTTGAAACTGGCGCGTACGTTTCCTACGTTCTCCCAACACATCGTGTCGAGTGGCGCCCGAGTACAAACGCCATGGCGCTCGCCCCCAACCGTGTCATCCTGAGCCGCCGAAGCCGCGACTCTACGCTGCACGACCCCCCGGCAGGCACTGCGGCGGAGGACGGTCGAAGGATCTCAAAATACGAAGATCGTGTTCGGGCGTCTTCATCACGATCGCTCGCGCTGGACGAACACGATTCGCGAATTTTGAGATCCTTCGACCGTCCTGCGCCGCCGATGCCTGCCGGGGTGAGAGCAGCGAATCTTGCGGCGGCTTCGGCGGCTCAGGATGACACAACCTCGCCGCTGGGAATAAATGAGCACGCTGGCCGCGCCAACCCTCGCGTTTTGAGCACTTTTATTCCAAAATCAGTTGCTTTACGAAACCAAGCAACCATGGTGTCAACAAAATTTTGTTGGCGTCAACAAAAATTTGTTGAGCTCAACAAAAAACTTGTTGACCGCAACAAAAGTTTTGTTGGCGCCATCAAACAACTTGTTGAGCTCATCAAAAAGTTTGATGACGCCATCAAAAAGTTTGTTGACGCCATCAAAAGATTTGTTGAGCTCAACTCCGAACTTGTTGGCGGCAACAAAAGTTTTGTTGGCGCCAACTCGGAACTTGTTGGCGCCAACTCCGAACTTGTTGGCCGGTGCGGGAACCTACTTGCCCGCCCCCTTCACCACGACCCCATCCTTCATCACGAACGACACCCGCTCCATCGCCGTGATGTCGGTCAGCGGGTTGCCGGGGACGGCGACGATGTCGGCGAGTTTGCCGGGGGCGAGGGTGCCGCGGTCGGGGACGCCGAGGAGGGCGGCGGCGACGGATGTGGCGGAGCGGAGGGCGGCGGCGGGGGACATGCCGAGCCCGGTCATGAGCGCGAATTCTTTGCCGTTCATGCCGTGAGGGGAGACGGCGGAGTCGGTGCCGAAGGCGATCTTCACGCCGATCTTGAGCGCGTTGCGAAACATCTCGCTGCGCGCGGCGAGCGCTGCTCTCGCTTTCGTGGCGATGGCGGGGGGGAACTTGTCAGCTTTGCCGCCCGTCCACTCGCCGGCGAGAAGGGTGGGGACGAGGTAGACGCCTTTGTCGCGCATCATCGTGAGCGTCTCGGGTTTGATGAACGATCCGTGCTCGATCGAGTCGACGCCCGCCGTGATGGCCATGCGCGCGGCGGAGTCGCCGTGGCAATGCGCGGCCACTTTGCGCTCCCAGTGGTGCGCTTCCTCGACGATGGCGTTCATCTCGTCCTGTGACAGCTCGGGCGCGTCGACGGGATCGGAGAGCGAGAGTACGCCGCCCGAGGGCATGAATTTGATGACGTCGGCGCCGTACTTGATCTGGTAGCGGACGGCGGCGCGGCATTCCGCGGCACCGTTGCAGACGCCCTGCATCGGGCCGAGGGGCGGAATGCCGACCGTTGGCGGGATGGGATCGCTGTCGCCGTGCCCGGCTGTCGCCCCGATCGCGTGTACGGCCACGAGCATGCGTGGTCCGACCGCCCAGCCGTGATTGATGGCGTTGCGCAGCCCGACGTCGACGTAGTCACTCGCGCCGAGGTTGCGGACGGTCGTGAATCCGGCGTCGATCGTCTTGCGTGCGTACGTTGTGGCCAGAATGGCCTGCTCGGCGGGATGGCGCATCAGGTTCTGAAAGTAGTCGACGTAGAAGTTGTCGCCGATCTCGCTGGTGAGGTGGACGTGCGAGTCGATCAGGCCGGGCAGCAGCGTGACGTCGCCGAGGTCGATGACCTGGGCGTTCGCGGGCACCGCGCCGCCGATCGACTTGATGTGATTCCCTTCGATGACGATGACGCCGTTCGCGGTTACGGTGTCCGAGGTGCCGTCGAAGATCCGGGCGGCTTTCAGGACGATCGTTTTCGGCTGCTGCGCGAAGGTCGAAACGGCGAAGAGGGCGGCGAGGAGGAGGAGCGACTTTCTCATCATCAGTGGAAACTAACATGGTTCTTAGAGGCGTTTCACGCGGAGGCGCGGGGGACGCGGGGAGTTCACGTTCCGGTCACGGATCGCAAACCTTGCGGAGAATTGGGCCTGCCGCCCTAACTTTCTCAGCCGCTCTACGTCTGACGGTGCAATGAAGACGACTCGGCGGCTGCTCTGGCTCACAGTATTGCTTTGTCTTTCGATCGGCGCGTACGCCCAGATGCGCGAACCGGCGACGACGTTCGCCATCAAACGCTCCTCGGGACCGATCACCATCGACGGCGATCTCTCCGACGCTGCCTGGAAGGACGCGGTGCGTGTCGACAAGTGGTACGAGACGAACGCCACCGACAACACCGAGCCGAAGGTGAAGAACACGGCCTGGATGACGTACGACGACCACTTCTTCTACGCCGCCTTTCACTTCGAGGATCCGAATCCCGCCGCGATCCGTTCGCCGTTTGCGGACCGCGACAACATTCCCAGCTCGACCGACTACGCGGGCGTCATCCTCGATACGCGCAACGACGGCAAGACCGCCATTCTCTTTCTATCGAACGCGCGCGGGATTCAGTACGACTCGGTGAGCGACGACACCAGCGGCAACGAAGACAGCTCCCCCGACTTCTTCTGGGAGTCGGCGGCGAAGATCACGAAGGAGGGATGGGATCTCGAGCTTCGCATCCCGTTCTCGTCGCTGCGCTACAAGAAGGCCGATCCGCAGACGTGGGGCATCCTTCTCTACCGCAACTATCCGCGCGACCGCCGCTATCAGTTCTTCGCGAACAAGATTCCGAAGGGCGGCAACTGTTTCATCTGCAATGAGAACAAGATCACTGGTCTGGCCGGGCTGCCGCAGGGCGGGCACGTCGTCGCCGCGCCGTACATGACGGTCAAGGAGCAGGGGACGCCGCGCAGCGATGTTCTCGGCAACCGTCTGGTCAACGCACCGGCGAAGGTCGATGGCGGCATCGACGTGAAATGGACGCCGAACGCGGACACGGCCATCGATGGCACGCTCAATCCTGACTTCTCGCAGGTCGAGTCGGATGTCGCAGCCATCTCGGCGAACCAGCGCTTCGCGATCTTCTTCTCCGAGAAGCGGCCGTTTTTCCTCGAAGGGATCGAGTTGTTCAACACGCCGATTCAGGCCGTTTACACACGCACGATCACCTCGCCGCGGTTCGGCCTGCGGTCGACCGGCAAGTTCGGCGACAACGACTACACGGCGATCATCGCCCAGGACCGCGGCGGCGGACTGACGATTCTGCCCGGGCCGAACGGCTCCGATTTCGCCAATCAGGATTTCAACTCCACGGTTGCCATTGGCCGTATCCGGCACAACTTCGGCCTCTCCTACATCAGCCTCCTCGGCACGTTCCGCGAGTCGGAGGGGAGCGCGCACAATCGCGTCCTCGGGCCCGATTTTCAGTGGCGGATCAACGACAAGGAGACGGTCACGGGCCAGGTTCTTTTCAGCGATACGAAGACGCCCGACCGCCCCGATCTGGCCGCGGAATGGAACGGCCAGACGCTGAAGGGACACGCCGCAGACGTCTGGTGGTCGCATTCGACGAAGCACGTCGATTGGTACACCGAGGCGAAGGATTACAGCGACGGGTTCCGCGCTGACAACGGCTTCGTGCCGCAAGTCGGCTACCGCGAGGAGTTCTTCGAAGGGGGCTACACGATGCGGCCGACCACCGGCTTCGCCAATCGCATCCGCCTTTTCCTCAACGGTGACTATTCGGCAGCAACAAACGGCGACATGCTCTTCCGCGACCGCTCCGCAGGCGTCGGCTTCGACGGCAAGTTCGCGTCGAGCACGAGACTGCGTTTCTCGATCAACGGTGTCCGCAGCGGCGACAAAGTGCTCACGCGCCACCAGCTTCTGTATTCGACACAGTTCACACCTTCGCGAGTCTTCCAGAACATCCAGATCAACGGCTCAGCGGGCGAGGACGTCGACTTCTCGAACACGCGCCTCGGGCGCGGAGCCGACATCTCCGTCGGCGGCATCGTCCGTCCTACCGATCATCTCGAGTTTCGCTACAACCAGGGCCTGCGCTGGCTGAACGTCAATCCGTTGCCGGGCCAGATCAGTGCCGAGCGCGCCCGCCTCTTCACCGCGCAGGTCGAGCGTATCCGTGCCACCTACACCTTCAATTCGAGAATGTACGTGCGCGGCATCGTGCAGAACGTCCGGACGAACCGCAACCAGAGCCTCTTCCTCAACTCGATCGATCAGCACAGCGGCAATGTGACGTCATCGCTGCTCTTCGCCTACAAGGTGAACTGGCAGACGCTCCTCTTCGTCGGCCTCGGCGACGAGCACGACGTCGACGTTGCCGACAACAAGCTCCAGCCGGCCAGCCGCCAGTTGTTCATGAAGATGTCGTACGCGTTTCAGAGGTAGGGGACGCCGGCGAGGGCCTATAGGGGGAGCGGTAGGGGGGCCAGGTGCGTCCCCTCTAGGGATGCCTTAAAGGGGGAGCGCCCCTATAGTCCCCCGCTATAGTCCCCCCTATAGTCCCCCCCTCTAGGCCCCCCTCGAGGATTGGTGTTACTTGTACGACGCCATTCACCGTCTTCCTGCACCCAAAACCGGCGTCACACGATCAGCTCATCTACAGCTTCTTCAGCAACGCCGTCCAGCGGACCCACGCCGCGTCGCGCGCCTTCTTGTTCCCGGCGTACGCATCGCGGGCCTTCGCCTCGGCGGTGGCGGGCGGCGGCGGTGCATCGCCTGCGCGCATGAAGCCGTGCCCCGCGCCTTCGTACGTGACCGGCTCGTACGTCTTGCCGGCTGCCTTCATCAACTCGGTCGTGGCAGGAATCGTCGCGCCGACGCGTGCGTCGTTGCCGGCATAGAAGCCATAGACCGGCGCTTTGATTCTGGCGATGGACTCGGCGTCAGGGCCGGTGCCGTAGAACACGAAGGCCGCGGAAAGGCCGGGCCGGTTCGTGGCGAAGCGGAACGACTGTGTACCACCCCAGCAGAATCCGGCCACCGCAAGCTTTCCGTTGGCAGAGGGGAGCTTCGTGACGTAGTCAGCAACGGCGTTCAGATCGGAGGTGATCTGATCGGGGGGCAAGGTGCCGATGACCTTGACGGCCGCGTTCACGTCGCCGATGTCGCTCGTGCCGCCGCCTTTCGGGCCCATGCCTGACAGCAGGTCCGGCGCGATGGCGATGTATCCCTCGGCCGCAACTTCATCGGCTTCCATCTGTACCCAGTCACTCAAGCCGAAGATCTCGTGAATCAAGATCACCGCCGCCGCCTTGTTCTTCACCTCGGGATAGACGACGAAGCAACTGACCACACGATTGCCCGCCTTCACATTCACCCATTCGCGATGACGCGGCGATGACGCGAGGTGAGCCTTGGCCCAGACTCCTCCGGTCATTTCGGATGGTCCGGGCGGTGCTGCCGCCGCGGCCGCGGCATGGTCGGCATGAGCGGTCGATGTTTCCTGAGCGCAGGCCACGGTGGCGGCGAGCGAGAGCAAGGCGATCGCGAGCATCGATTTCTTCATCGTTTCCTCCGGTCCGCGCGAGTTGCGGAACGCGCGAATTCTAACGTCAGGGGAAGCATGATTGTCGCCAGCCGTCACCAAATGCCCATTTCAACGTAATACCGGGTCATGAGGACGAAAACCATGACCACGAATCGCCTACGACTCGCCATCGGGACCTGCCTGCTGGCACTCACGCCACTCATGATGGCTGCTCCGGCAACAACGCCCGCGACGACGACCTCCACCACCAGCGCCACCACTGCAACGATTGCAACCCCAGCCCGCATCGACGATTACGACAGCCGCGAAACGCGCGACAGGTTCCGCGAGTTGCTTCGCACCTATCCGCCGGCCGTTGCGATGGTGTTGAAACTCGACCCATCGCTCTTCAACAACGGTGCGTATCTGGCTTCGTATCCGGCGTTGGCTTCTTTTGTCGCCGCGCATCCTGAGATTGCGCACGCTCCCGACTTTTATCTACAAACGGTCTCCGTCCCTTATCCCTCCGATACGCGGCAGGACGTGCAGCATGAGCGAACCATCAGGATTCTGGCTGGTCTGGCCGGCCTGTTCGTGTTTCTCACCGTCACCATCACGCTCGCATGGCTGGTGAAGACGCTCATCCAGCAGCGCCGCTGGAATCGCCAATCGCATGTTCAGACCGAGGTGCACAGCAAGCTGATGGAAAAGCTGACGACGGGGGAGGAGATGATCGCCTACGCCCAGTCGCCGGCAGGCAAGCGATTCCTCGAAGGCGGTCCGATCGCTCTCGATGCAGCTGCCCAACCGGTGAGCCTGCCGGTCAGCCGCTTTCTCTGGTCGTTGCAGGCTGGCCTCGTCCTTTCGGCTGCCGGTTTCGGCATGGAGATCGTCAGCGGTCAGATGCCGATCGATGTCACGCCCGTCGCTTCCGGAGTCGGCATTCTCGTGCTCTCGATCGGGATCGGATTCGTGGTCTCGGCGATCGTCTCCTTTGTGCTGTCGCGAAAGCTGGGGCTCGTTCCGGCGAACCCTCCGGCAGGCGACGCAGCGTAGCGGGAACCTACGGTTATCATTAATGAGATGCCATTCAGCGTCGACATGACCTTGTCCGAGCTCGGGCTCCGCTCGCGCGTCGAGGAAGCGGCAACAGCAGCGCCGATGGATGAAGATGCGTTCCGGGCTTTCTACGAACGGACCGCGCGGCCGGTCTGGGCCTACCTGCGGCGGATCACCGGCGATGCCCAACTTGCCGATGATCTGTTGCAGGAGGCCTACTACCGTTTCTTCCGCGCCTCGGCCGATCATCACGACGAGACGCATCGACGAAACTACCTTTACCGGATCGCCACGAATCTCGCCCGCGATCAGGTGCGCAAACATCGTCACGGCTACGATGTCGCGCTCCCCGGCGAAGGCGATCCCGATCAACTCCGCGACGACGGGACCACCGCGGTCCGCGCCCACATCCGCATGGACCTCGGGCGCGCCATGTCGCAGCTCGGCGCCACGCAGCGGCAGATGCTCTGGCTGGCCTACGCGCACGGTTCCTCGCACGACGAGATCGCGCAGGTCGTCGGCGTGAACACCGGCTCCGTCAAATCGCTGCTCTACCGCGCCCGCCGCAAGCTCGCAGAGCTTCTGCGCGGACCTGATGACGGAGGAAAACGTGAGTAAGCCCGACTGCGTTCGCGAGATCGAGACGTTCGATGCGATCAGCAGCGGCGCATGGCCGGACGCCTGCGACGATTCGCTGCGCGCCCACGTTGCCACCTGCACGAACTGTTCGGATGTGGTGGAAGTAGCCACCGCTCTGATCGATGACCGTGATGCCGCGCTGCGCCACGCGCCTGTGCCGCCGTCCGGTGTGGTCTGGTGGCGAATGCAGATGCGCGCGCGCAACGAAGCCACGCAGTCGGCGCGTCGCACCGTCGTCGCCGTGCAGGCCGCCGTCTTCGCCGCAGTCCTGGTCATTGCCCTCGCCATCCTCGGCGGCGCCTGGTGGAACAAGCTCCCGCACATCGACGAGATTGCCGCGTCGGGCCTGCTCGCCGCCGCGCAATGGGGCGTCCCGCTGCTGCTGGCCATCGCAATCTGGCTGACGCTGGCCCCCGTCGCCGTCTGGTTAGCCGTCACCAAGGACTGAGCTAGGAGTGCGGGCGTCTCGCCTGCGGCCGGCGGGCGTCCTCGCCCGGCGGTGGTTCTTGTTCGATAGCCGCAAGTCGGTTACTCGATCCGCGACGCACTGACGGTCGGCGCGGCTATTCACCTCAACACGCCGAGGCGAGACGCCTCGCCGCCGCGGGCGAGACGCCCACACTCCGATGCGCGTTACGATGTTCCCATGGGCACATTGCGCAAATGGTTCGGTCCCAGCAGGGAAGAGGTCTGGCGTCAGTTGAGCGACTCGCTCCATGGCCGCTTCATCGAGGGCGGCTTCTTCAAGAGCGATCGAGTGGAGGCCGAGCATGGCCTCTGGACCGTTACCCTCGACACGTACACCGTATCGACCGGGAAGGCGACGATCATCTTCACCCGGATGCGCGCTCCGTACGTGAATCCCGACGGCTTCCGCTTCACGATCTACAGGAAGGGCTTCTTCAGCGAGATCGCAAAATGGTTCGGCATGCAGGACATCGTCGTCGGCGATCCCGTGTTCGATGAGGCGTTCATCATCAAGGGGAACGATGAGCGAAAGGTCCGCGCCCTCTTCGCCGATCCGCAACTGCGCACACTGATCGCCGCACAGCCCGACATCCACTTCGAGGTCAAAGACGACGAGCGCTGGTTCGGCAAGAAGTTTCCCGAAGGCGTCGACGAGCTCTATTTTCAGGTGACGGGCGTGATCAAGGACGAATGGCGACTGCATCAACTCTTCCTGCTCTTCGCCGAAACGCTCGATCAGCTTTGCCGGATCGGGTCGGCGTATGAGACGAAAGCGGACGTGTAGTTTCGGTTGTCTCAGGAGACGGTTTCACGCGGAGACGCGGAGGCCGCGGTGTTTTTCTCCGCATCTCCGCGCCTCCGCGTGACACGCCTTTCCAACCATCAAACATTCGCATTGACAAATGTATCCACTGAACCTATCTTGACTTCATATTCGTAATCACGCATGTGAAGGAGATACCATGACCATCAACTCGGAAGTGCAGGCACTCAAGGTTCACGTTTCCCTAAACGTCCGCAATGTCGAAGCGAGCATCGACTTCTACCGCCGCATGCTGGGGATCGAGCCCTCCAAAGTCCGCACCGGCTACGCGAAGTTCGACGTGCAGAATCCCCCGGTGAATCTCGCGCTGAACGAGGTTCCCGATCTCGCCGCGCCCGGAGCCCTCTCCCACCTCGGCATCCAGGTCGGCTCGACCGCCGACGTTCTTGCCACGCGCCTGCGCTGGGAGCGTGTCGGACTCCTGACCCGCGACGAGATGCAGACGAGCTGCTGCTACGCGAAGCAGGACAAGACCTGGGTCCGCGATCCCGACGGCAACGAGTGGGAAGTGTTCGTTGTCCTCGAGGACAACCTGCCCGAGGCGGCAGGAACGTCGGCGGCGTGCTGCGTTTCGAAAGCGGCGACGAGCGATGTGGCCGTTGCGGCATCGGTCTGAGCGCGGGGGTCGGGAGTCGGGTGTCGGAGATTAGAGATCAGGAGATCGGAGATCAGAGATCGGTACGCAACCCGTTTCTCGTCTCTCGTCTCTTGTCTCTGGTCTCTCCCAAAGCGCTTCGCGCGAAACTCTCCCAGTCAAGGTATGAGCCGCTGCTCGCCCGCGTACACATTCGCCCGTCCATCGCGAACGAAGCCGAGGAGGGTGATACCGAATTCGTGCGCAAGCTCGATGGCTAGGGAGGAGGGTGCGCCGACTGCGACCAGGATCGGGATGCGCGCCACTGCGCACTTCTGCACGATCTCGAAGGATGTGCGGCCGCTGACGACGAGGATGTCGGCGTGACCGCCGTCGAGGAACAGCGAGCCGATCACCTTGTCAACCGCGTTGTGGCGGCCGATATCTTCGCGGATGCAGAGCATCGAGCCGTCGCGCGCGAACGCCGCCGCGCCGTGAATCGCGCCGGTAGCATCGAATGCGGCCTGCTCGCCACGCAGCACATCGGGCAGCGAGACCAACAGCTCGTACTGCACCCGGATCTCATCCTCGATCGGCGCGATCGCCACGCGCAGCGCATCGATCGACGCCTTCCCGCAGACGCCGCATGACGAGGTGGAGTAGAAATGCCGCTTCAGTCGCTGCATGTCCACCGATGCACCGTCACGCAGCGCAACCCGCACGACATTCGGCGACCCCCAGTGACGGATCGACTCGATCTCTTCGCGGTCATGCAGGATCGACTCCGTGAACAGGAACCCGGCCGCGAGATCGAAGTCATGGCCCGGCGTCCGCAACGTCACCGAGACCGGCTTGTCGCCGACGCGAATCTCCAGTGGCTCCTCGACGACGACAAGATCGGCGTACGCCTCCCCGTCGGCGCGACGAACCGTGACTCGCCTGGTTGCATCTCCTGTATCGGACACGACGGCCATTCTAAGATGAGCGGGTGAAGGTCATCAGTCCGGCGAATCGTGCGTTGATGACGGCAAGGCGCAACCGTTTGAGACGCCGTGGATGGATTGCCCTGGTTTGTGCGCCGCTGGGGCTCGCGCCCTTTGTGATCACCGTCGTTCTCTCTGACCGCGTTCCGACGGACAAGCAAGTCGTCATTACCGGCCTCACGATGCTCTTCGGAATCCTCGGTGTGATTCCTGTTTGCATGAAGCTCGGTTGGGATTCGTTCGCCGAGGCTCGCCGCATCACGAACTTCCTGAGCGACGGCATCGCGCCCGAACCACCGCGCCTGCGCCGGCCGCCGAAATGGCTGCACCCGCTCTTGCTGGTCGTGGCCCTTCTTCACAACCCGGTGGCCATCTTTCGAGGCACCGAGCGATGCTTCGGCGTTTATGCGGCGCCGTGGTGGATGGTTGCGTTGACGCTGTTCTTGTTTCTCGAAGGGATGAATCTCTACCTCTGGCTGCGCTCGTCGCGCCTGCGAGCACGTGGAAGATCATTTGCACATAAGATTTGACGATGCTCGCCGAGCTCCTTCTGAAGTGGCCGCTCATCCGCCAGTTGAAAACCGGCGCGGACGGCACTGGCGCCGAGTCGATGTCCGATGCCACGCATGCGCTGCGGCCGAAGAACGAGGGCACAGAGGTTGCGCGATCGATCTGTCCCTACTGCGGCGTGGGATGTGGTCAACTTGTTTACCATGCCGAGGGGAAGGTCGTGTCGATCGAAGGCGATCCGGAGTCGCCGATCTCGCGCGGGCACCTTTGTCCGAAGGGCTCCGCCTCGTATCAACTTGTCACGCATGACGGCCGCGCCACGAAAGTGAAGTATCGAGCTGCGCGATCAAGAAAATGGACCGAGGTGCCTCTCGATCAGGCCATGCGCATGGTGGCGCGGCGGATGTGGGAGACGCGGCAGCGCACCTTCACCGAGACGCTCGACGGCAAGCCCGTCATGCAATGCACCGGCATGGCCCACCTCGGCGGCGCCACACTCGACAACGAAGAGAACTACCTCATCAAGAAACTTTTCACAGGAGGTCTGGGCATGGTTTGCATCAGCAACCAGGCCCGGATATGACACAGCTCCACCGTCCCCGGTCTGGGGACGTCGTTCGGACGGGGCGGCGCGACGACCGCGCAGCAGGATCTCGCCAACGCCGATGCCATCCTCATCATGGGCTCGTCGATGGCCGAGAACCATCCGGTCGGATTCCAGTGGGTGATCGAAGCGCGTGAGAAGAACGGCGCGACGATCATTCATGTCGATCCGCGCTTCAACCGCACCTCGGCGATGGCGGACTACTGGCTGCCACTCCGCGCCGGAAGCGACATCGTCTTCCTCGGCGCGATGATCAACTATACGCTCAGCAACGAGCGCTACTTTCGCGAGTATGTCGTCCCGTACACGAACGCCGCCACGATTCTACGCGAGGACTTTCGCGACACGGAGGATCTCGATGGGTTGTTCAGCGGCTGGGATCCGGAAAAGAAACAGTACGACTCGAAGAGCTGGCTGTACGAAGGGGCCGAGCCGAAGTCCGGCGGCGATCAGCCTGGGATGAACGAGAATCGCGGCGGTCACGGCAAAGACCGCGGCGGCGAAGCGCAGAACCTTCACGAGCCGCATCGCGATCCGACGCTCCAACATCCGCGATGCATCTTCCAGATTTTGAAACGCCACTTCGCGCGCTACACGCCGGAGATGGTCGAGCAGAACTGCGGCATCCCGCGCGAGCGCTTCCTCGAGGTAGCGGACATCTTCACCAGCGCCTCCGGGCGCGAGAAGACCGGCGCGATCTGCTACGCGGTCGGCTGGACGCAGCACTCATCAGGAGTGCAGATCATTCGCGCCGCGGCGATCCTGCAGCTCCTCCTCGGCAACATCGGCCGTCCCGGCGGCGGCATCATGGCGCTACGCGGCCACGCATCGATTCAGGGATCGACCGACATTCCGACGCTTTACGACATCCTTCCCGGCTACCTGCCGATGCCGATGCACAACGCGGACGACAGCAGTCTCGCTGCATGGATCAAGGCGCACAAGTCGCCGGCAGGGTGGTGGAACAACATCGACAAGTACATCGTGTCGCTGCTCAAGGCCTACTACGGCGATGCCGCGACGAAAGAGAACGATTTCGGCTTCGAGTGGCTGCCGCGGCTGACCGGCGATCATTCGCACTTCGGCTACTGGCTCGACATGGCCGACGGCAAGCTCGAGGGCCTGTTCGTGATGGGCCAGAACCCGGCTGTCGGCGCGCCCAACGCGCGGCTGGAGCGACGAGCGTTGTCGAAATTGAAGTGGCTCGTCGTGCGGGATCTCGTCGAGACGGAGACGGCCACGTTCTGGCTCGACTCCCCCGAGATCACGAGCGGAGAGCTTCGGACGGAAGAGATCGATACCGAAGTCTTCCTCTTTCCCGCCGCGTCGCATGTCGAGAAAGAAGGGACGTTCACGAACACGCAGCGTCTCCTGCAATGGCGTGAGCAGGCCGTCGAGCCTCCCGGCGACGCCCGCAGCGAGCTCCACTTCCTCTATCACCTCGGCCGGCTGCTGAAGGAGAAGGCCACCGATGCGCCGCGCGATGCCGGTCTGCGCGCTCTAACGTGGGACTACCCGTGCCACGGCGTGATCCAAGAGCCGAGCGCGGATGCGGTGCTGCGCGAAATTCACGGGTGGAAGACCGACGATGAACGTTCTCCCATCAAGAACTTCAGCGAGCTAAAGGCCGATGGATCGACCGCCTCCGGCTGCTGGATCTACTCGGGCGTTTACGACGGCGAGAACAAAGCGAATGGCCGCGCTGCGAAAGGGAAGTATGCACACGGATGGGGCTACGCCTGGCCAATGGACCGGCGCATCCTCTACAACCGCGCCTCTGCCGCGCCCGACGGGAGGCCGTGGAGCGAGCGAAAGAAACTCGTCTGGTGGGATGAGGCGAAAGGGGAGTGGGCGGGCGACGACATCGCCGACTTCACGAAGACCAAGCGCCCCGATTTCGAAGGCGATCAGGAGAAAGGCGGCGACGCTGCGCTTCGCGGCGACGCGCCCTTCATCATGCATCCCGACGGCGCCGGCTGGCTCTACGTCCCGTCAGGCTTGAAGGACGGGCCGCTACCCGCGCACTACGAGCCGCTCGAATCGAATCTCGTCAACGATCTCTACCCCGATCAACTCACGAATCCTGCCTCGGATCGCAAAGAACGCCCCGACAACGCCTACGCGACATCTCCCGACGCGCGCTTCCCGTACGTACTGACGACCTATCGCCTGACCGAGCATCACACCGCAGGCGGCATGTCGCGCACGCTTGCGCATCTCGCAGAATTGCAGCCCGAGCTCTTCGCGGAAATCTCGCCCGAGCTGGCGGCGGAGGTCGGTGTCATCAACGGTGACCATGTCATCGTCTCGACTGCACGCGGCGAGATCGAAGCTCGCGCACTCGTCACCGGGCGTATGCCTTCCCTCGATGTGCAAGGCAAGCGCGTGCACCAGGTCGGCCTGCCGTATCACTGGGGCGGACGCGGCCTCGTACGCGGCGACGTCGTCAACGACCTCGTCGCCATTTCCGAAGAGCCCAACGTGCGCATCATGGAAGCAAAAGCGCTGACGTGCAGCGTGCGCAAAAGCGAGCCCGCACACTTCGGATTTAGCGACTGAATTCAACTTAGCGGAAGGGGTCAGACCCAAAGTGAAAGTGACGAAAATTGTCGCCGCTTCCTGCTAATGCCATCTCCCGTCACTTCCACTTCGGGTCTGACCCCTTCCGTTACTGGTGCGTCACTTTCACTTTGGGTCTGGACCCCTTCCGGAGAAGCTGTCACCGATTGGTACCGGAACCGTCGCTTCCGCAGGTGAGTAGCCGGCAGTTCCGGAATTCGATGATGACAGGAGGTTTCGTAGAGAATATGCTGTATCAGCATGGGCAAGCGATCGTCGATTGTCGTCGTCCTCTTTCTCCTGACCAGCCTTCAGTCCGCGCGCGCGGCTACGGAGATACAAATCTCGTCACCGATTTTCGATTCGGCGCCTTATCGAAGGGCCACCACTGTGGCTTCCAGCGGCGCTGGATATCTCGCTGTGTGGGAGGCGTCGCCGAATCCAAAGTGGGATTCGATTTTAGAGCCTCCAGTCACGATCTACCTCTCCGCGATCGGTGCTGACGGCGTTCCTCTTCAGCCGTTTCCGACGGCGGTAGGAAAGGGTGAGGATGCTTCGGTCGCCTGGAACGGGCACGAATACCTCGTCGTCTGGGGTATCGACGTCTCGACGGCTGGGCCGCTGCTGACGCCCTCCATCGTCGGCGTCCGCGTCCGCGAGGACGGCGCACTCATCGATCCACTGCCTGTGCCGCTGGTATACGAGGTGAACCCGTATTCGTACCTGACCACGATTGCGTGGAACGGCTCCGAGTATCTGCTGACCTGGAATCGGGGAGTCGCGCTCCTTGATCGCGATCTTCACGCACAACCGATTTCGCTCACAACGGCAGGAGGCGTTCCGCTCTACGCAGCGGCGTCCGGCGCCGACTTCATGGTTTTGCCGGCGGTGTTTACCGCGGCCGGTCAAACTCTCATGATCCAGCCGGTTTCCGCGACAGGCGAGACGCGAACGCCGGCTTTGCTGAACGGACCACACGCAGCCATCACCGGAGTCTCAGGTGGGTATGCCCTGATCTGGGACGACCGGTCCGATCTTCGTTCGGCTCGCATGAGCGCGGACGGGACGCTGTCAAACTCCGCGATCTTCGCACGCGGTCACATCGATCTTCCCTCTGCCGCGTCGAGGGATGGAAGGACAGTAGCCGCGTGGCAGCGAAAAGCCGACGCGACTCGTTCGGTCGTTTGCACCTCGTCGCTCGACGCGTTCCTCGAACCGCGTTGCTCGAACGAGTGGCAACACGACGCGACGATCTCGATCTCCTCGACGACGACCTTCCTCACGTGGGCCGATCGTTCAACAGACGGCGATGTGATGCGCGCGGCCGTTGCTCCGCTGAGTGACACGCCGCTCGCGGGTTCCGCCGCCGGGCGCAGAATCTCCGATTCCTTTCCGCCTGCGGCGGAGCGCCGCAGCGACGGCTCGGTGGGCGCGGTATGGGCCGAGTACAGCAAGGCCGCTAATCATTCTCAGGTTCACCTCGGCGGGCTCACCAACCAGGGAACCAAGCTTGCCGATCGCGTCGTTTTCGCATCTGCGGCCGATCAAACCTCGCCAATTGTTTCCGCCGGCGCCGCACGATCGATGTTGTTATGGACCGAAGGAGCATTAGAGTCGCCGAAAATCCGGATGACGATCGTTGATGATGCGACGAATGCCGTCATCGCCACGCTTCCGTTGGCGGCGGGTATCGCTCCATCAGCGGCGTTCGATGGAAAGGAATGGCTGGTGGCGTTGGAATCGACCGCGACGACGAGCGCCGTCCAGTTCGCGATCGTCAACAGCGATGGTGCCGTTCTCTCCTCAGGCAGCATGCCCGTGTCGACAGCGACTCCCGTTCACTCGGAGCCGTCGGTGGCCTGGAGCGGAAAGTCGTTCTTCCTCATGTGGCGCGAGTCTGCCGCTCCCGGACAGCCGCTTGCCGACCGAATCGAGCTCTCTGCGATCAGCGCCGGCGGCGCGGCCTCCGCGCCGCTCACGCTCGACTCCGTAGATGGCGCACTTGGTTTGCCGTCGTTGGCCAGCAACGGAGATCGCGTGCTCGCGTCGTGGGGCCGGCCGGGCAACGTCCTGCGCCAGGCGCTCTTCGATTCCAGCGGCAAACAACTCGGCAAAGTCATCGACTTCGCCTGGCCAACTCGGGTGACGCGCACGCGCAGTCGTGCGATGCCCGAGGGATTTGCTGCGCTTGCTGGAGGCCGGATCGCGCTGACGTCGTCGGCGGGCGTCGCACTCGACACGATCGATGTTCCGCAGATCGGTACGGGAGATTTTGTCGTCGATCCGTCGGACCGGTTCACGTTTATCTATTCACGGCCTCTTGGAAACGCAACGTCGGTGATTGCCGCGCAGAGCATCAGTCTGCCACGACGGCGGCCGCAGAATCGTTGATGCGCCGGCGGTCATTTCGAATGCGATAAGCTCGCTCGCGCATGGCCGTCACCGGTTTCCTGACCGACTCGACCCTTTGCATCGGCTGCAAAGCGTGCGAGGTGGCGTGTAAGGAATGGAACGACGTCCCCGACGACGGCTTCGTCTGGAGTGGCCTTTCGTACGACAACACGCTGGCGCTCGGCCATTCGACGTATCGTCACGTCAAGTTCGTCGAGCGTCCGCCGCAGGCCGGATGCGGAGGCAACTCCGCCGAGCGGATGACGTGGGAGTTCTCGTCTGACGTCTGCAAGCATTGCGGGAACGCCGGCTGCCTCGAAGCGTGTCCGACCGGCTCGATCGTGCGTACTGAATTCGGCAGCGTCTTCGTGCAGCCCGACATCTGCAACGGCTGCGGCTACTGCGTCGTGTCGTGTCCGTTCGGCGTCATCGACCGCCGTCCTGACGATGGCCGCGCGTTCAAATGCACCTTTTGCTACGACCGCCAGAAAGCGGGTGCGGAGCCGGCGTGCGCGAAAGCGTGCCCGACCGGATCGATCCTCTTCGGCAAGCTTGATGAGCTGGAAGTCGCCGCCGATCGTCGCATCGCGCAGCTCCACGCCGCGGGGATGAACGACGCCACGATCTGGAATCCGAAAGAGACGAGCGTCGGCGGCACGCACGCCTTCTTCATCGTGCGCGGCGACCCGCGCGCCTACAACCTGCCCAGTAAACCCGAGGTACCCACGCGCTTGCTGAAACAATCGTGGAGCGCCGCCGCAGTCGCAGCGGGTTTCATGATCGCCGGAACCATCGCCGCGTTCTCACTCAGCGCAAGGAACGCTGGCGTCCCGCCGGCTGGCCCGGCGGCGTCCCGCCGCCGAGGTGCGCGATGAAACCGCCGCGTGTTCCGGACAACACCACCGAAAAGCGCCTCGACGACATCCGCGAGCAAGCCGCCCTCGGACGTCTCGACGCCAAAGGCGTCCGCCCATCCGGATCGCCATTCCCCGAAGCCAACGCCGAACATGGCTACTACGGATTGCCGATCGTCAAAGCCCCGGTGTGGACGTGGGAAGTTCCCGTCTACTTCTTCGTCGGAGGTGCGGCGGGTGCCTCCTCGGTCCTCGCGCTGGCCGCGCAACTGAGCGGCGCGTCGCAATCGCTGGTGCGCGACGCTCGCTGGATCGCCGCAATCGGTGCAGCCGCTTCCGGACCTCTCCTCATCCTCGACCTCGGCAAGCCGGAGCGTTTCCTCAACATGCTCCGCGTTTTCAAGCCGCAGTCACCGATGTCCGTCGGCGCATGGACGCTGTCGCTATTTGGCACCGCAAGCGCCGCCGCCGCGATCGGAGAAGAGCTCGGTCTGAAACGCATCGGTGATGCTGCCGCGTTCGTCGCAGCACTCTCCGGCGTGGTCATGGCCACCTATACCGGCGTGCTGCTTGGCGCGACATCGATTCCGGTGTGGGCCGCGCATGCCCGGACGCTGCCAATCCATTTCGGCGCATCTGCCCTGGCGTCCGCGACTGCAGTCCTCGAGCTACGCGGTCACGATGCGCGAGCGCTCAACGTACTGGGCCTCGCCGCTGCAATCGCCGAAACATCGATGGGCGTGGAGATCGAGTCTGACAGGGCGATCACATCCGAGCCGTTGCGCCACGGCGCGACCGGCACCACGATCCGCATCGGCGGCTTCTTCTCCGGACCCCTCCCGCTCGCACTTCGCCTTCTCGGCATCCGATCCAAGCGCGCCCGCCGCGCCGCCGCCGCGTCCGCGCTTCTCGGCTCGCTGATCACCCGCCTCGGGTGGATCGAAGCGGGGAAGGCAAGCGCAAAAGATCCCCGCCCGCTTCTGGACTGACGGAACTTTTCCGCACCATTCCGTCTATAATTGGTCCTACCCAGAATCTTTCAGGCGTCTTGAGGAGGATCCATGCCCACGCTTCCCCTCGAAGTGCACGAAGTGCTCGAAGAAGAGTACGCATCGATGTACGGGTCGATCGACCGGCCTCCAACTGGTGCGCTGTATCGCGACGGCGATGTGATCGACGAAGGGTGGGCGAGAGCCATCCTTCAGGATTGCAAGATCGATCCTGTGAATGGCCTCATCGCGGCCCTCAACGATCTCGTCGTCAAAGGACCGATGACGAAGCTGTGCAACTCGCGCGCGCTGTCCGACTCCGGCAAGTCGATGATCGCCGACTACGATGAGTACACGAAAGGCGAGACTGACGATCGCAAGCAGGAGATCAACCGCCGCATCATCGATGCCGCGTTCACCGGTGCGGTTCGCCAATTGCGCGACATTCGGCTGGCGCATCTTTACGCCAAGCTCCACGCTCGCGAGGACGAGAACGCACGGACTGCGCTCAGCATCTCCGGCGGCGGCATCCGCAGCGCCACGTTTGCGCTCGGCGTATTGCAGGGGCTTGCGGGCGCCGGTGTTCTCGACAAATTCGACTACCTCTCTACCGTTTCCGGCGGCGGCTACATCGGGAGCTGGCTCTCTTCCTGGGCGCGCCGGCATAGGTCAGGCATCAGCGGCGTGCAATCGGATCTCGTGCGCGCTGATACAGCGGTCGCCGGCGTCTGGCCCGAAAACGAGCCAAAGACAACCGATGGTGAGAGGGAAACGGTTGTCAAAAGCGATCTCCCTCTGACGAAGACCGATCCGGAGCCTCAGCCCGTCCGCCATCTCCGCGAGTACAGCAACTACCTCAGCCCGCAACTTGGGCTGACCTCGGGCGACACATGGACGATGGCGTCCCTGTACATCCGGAATCTGACGCTGAATCTCTTCGTGCTCGTGCCGCTGCTCGCCGCCGCGCTGGCGATTCCGCGGCTCTTCTCGCTGCTGCTGCGGCACGATGTTTTGTACCGGCAGCTGACTCTGCTCACCGTCATGGTCGCCGCACTCGCGATTGGATTCGGGTTTCTCGGCATGACGCGCCCCACGGTGCACGGCCGCTTCGCCGGAGCGAAGTTCTTCCGCTGGATATCGACCAACGGCGGATTCCTCGTCTGCATCTTCGCGCTTGTTGTCGCAGCCACCGCGATGAGCCTTTATTGGGCGCAGGAAGCGAGCAAGATACCGCTCCAACTGGACTGGCCGTGGGCGCTGGCGGCGATCGCTGCCACGACCGTGCTGCCGAGCGTCATCTATTACCTTCGCTACTGGCGCACCACCGCCGTCGAGCGCCATGAACGGATGCGACGACACAGCGCCTGGATGAAGCCCGCCGCGGAATTCGCCGGTGCAGTCCTCGGCGTCCTGACAGCGGCGGCGCTGCTCTACCTGCTCGCGCATAAAGTGTTCGACAAGCCGCTGGCCGAGGTGCCGGACCTGACTTCGTTGCCACCGTTCCTCCGAGGGCTGCTATCGAGCGTGCCGGTCTCGGAGTTGTATGTCTGCTTCAGCGTGCCGCTAGTCCTGCTCGTCTTCTTCATGCAGGCCACGGTCTTCGTCGGCATCTCCAGCAAGTTCAACGAAGACTACGACCGCGAGTGGTGGGGCCGCGCGGGGGCGTTCCTGCTGATGAGCGCATTCTTCCTCGCCGCCGGCAGCGCCATCTCGGTCTTCGGTCCCGTGTTCCTGTACCGCGCGCCGGTGATCCTCAGTTCGATCGGCGGTATTTCGGGTTTGATCGCCGGCCTGGCCGGCTTCAGCGCAAAGACGCCCGCCAGTGACAAAGAAAAAGAAAAGGGAAAAGGCAGCAAGACCGCGGCTGCGAGCGGTTTCCTCTCCGCGCTTGCTGTGCCACTCTTCGTCGTCGTACTTCTCGCAGCGATCTCGCTCGGTACCACGGCCCTAATCCAGCTCATTAAGGGCGACAAGGTTCCGGTAATGAAGGCCTGGTCGGAGCAGTTCCAGTCCACCGCAACCTATTCGCAGACTTCCACCACGGCTACTGGCTCGAAGCTCGAGACGAAGTACGAGACCGATAAAACGCCCTACCTATCGCTCGCAACCGTTAACGGCATCGAGCATCTCAAGAACGTCCACGCCACCGACTGGCCGATCCTCGGATGGATCGCTGTTATCGCGCTCGTTGCCTTCGTGCTCTCATTTTTCATCGGCGTGAACCGTTTCTCGATGCACGCCTTGTATCGAAATCGAATCATCCGCGCCTACCTCGGCGCCTCGCGCTACCACCGCGAGCCGGACGCGTTCACCGGCTTCGATCCACACGACAATCTGCAGATGTACGAGCTCCATCCGGATCTGATCTGGCCGACCTGCTTCAGTAATCCCGAGGCATTCGTGGCCCAGCTTCAGAACAACGCCGCGACCGCCGGCGTCGAGCAGGAAATCTGGAACGCGCTCGACAACCAGACGCGAGTCTGGATCGAGGACGGACACATCGTCGATGCCGCTCTGACCAATTGTCTGATTCAGGACCTCAACCGCATCCTCGTCGAGGTGAAGCTCAAGGAGCCGGAAGGAATCGACACGCCTGCCGCGAGAATGCGGGCGAACCGCCAGGCTCTGACCGACACCTTCACGACTTCGCTGCGTCCGCGGCAGCCTGCGCCGTTGCACGTCATCAACACGGCGCTCAACCTCACTGCGGGCGAAAAGCTGGCGTGGCAGCAGCGGAAGGCGGAGTCCTTCACCGTCTCGCCGCTGCACTCCGGCAGCTTCTACGTCGGCTATCGCAACTCGCGCGAGTACGGCGGAACGGATGGCATTTCGCTCGGCACGGCGGTCACCATCTCCGGTGCGGCCGCCAGTCCGAACCAGGGCTACCACTCCTCCCCGGCGATGGCGTTCCTGCTCACGCTTCTCAACGTCCGACTCGGCTCGTGGCTTGGGAACCCCGGCACGGCTGGAAAGAATTCGTACGACCTCGCGCATCCGAAATCGAACCTTCATCCGCTCGCCCTCGAGCTCACCGGTATGTCGAACGACCAATCGTCGCTCGTCTACCTCTCCGACGGCGGACACTTCGAAAACCTCGCCATCTACGAAATGGTTCTGCGCCGCTGCCGCTACATCGTCGTCAGTGACGGCGGATGCGATCCGAAGTTCACCTTCGAAGACCTTGGCAATGCCATCCGCAAGATCCGCACGGACCTCGGCGTGCCGATCGACATCAAACAGATGTTCATGTTTCCGCGCACGCCCGACAGCAAGTTCCCCGAAGGCCGCTACGTGGCGACGGCAGCGATCCGCTACAGCGCCATCGACGGCAACAAGACCGAGAAAGACGGCACACTCGTCTACCTCAAGGCCGGCCTCTATTCGGAGACCTACTTTCCGAAAGACGTCTACAACTACGCCACCGAGTCGGCGGACTTTCCGCACGAGACGACGGCCGATCAATTCTTCAGCGAGTCGCAATTCGAGAGCTACCGCGCCCTCGGGCGTCACGTCGTCAACGAGATCTGCGGCAACTACGACGAGAAGTCGGAGAACCCGCGCGCGCCGTTTGCCGTTCAGTTCGGAACCATCTCGGCATTCGCGAAAGCGATCGCGGAGAAGGCCGGCAAGTTCAAAGGCGCGACGGCGTGAAGTAAGAATGCTCGACGAACCTCGAGTTTTTGGAGGTTAGTCTCTGCGGTCGAATGGCGCTGGTACCATAGCGGCTGCCGTCGCCGCACCAACGCCATCCGACCGGAGAAATACTGCCCGTGCCTCTTCTCGCCTCGCTACTGTTGTCCACGTTCTTCGCCATCAACGCCAAGCCGCAGTTGCCGTCGGTACAGGAGCAGTCGGCGCGGGCGATGCTCGCAAACTTCGTTGCCAGCCGCTTCGTAGCTGCTGTGGCGGAGTTCAATGACGGCCTGCGTCCGCAGATCACGCCGGCTCTGCTGGCGCAGGTGAAGGATGATCTGAACGCCAAAGTGGGGACGTTTCGGTCGGTGACCGCGGTCCATCATCTCAGCCAGGATGGCTTTCGCGTGGTCGAACTGATTGCGAAGTTCGAGAAGGCGGAGGTCTCCGTTCGCGTCGTGTTCGACTTCGAGAACAAGATCGGTGCGGTCTATTTCAATCCGATTCTGCCGCCGCCAGTCGACGCGGCACTCGAGACCATGGCCCGTGATCTGCTCGCAAACATCGAAGCGGGCCGCGTCGACGAGGCTGCGAAGCATTTTGACGACACGATGCGCATGCAGTTGACGCCACCGGGCCTCGCAGATCTGAAAAACAAGCTCTTGACCACATACGGGAAGCTCCAGTCCATCACCGAAGTGCGCCAACGAGTCCAGCGGCCATACCGGATCATCGATGTGATCGCCGTCTGCGATCGCTCTCCTCTGGCATTTCGCGTCGCCTTCGACACACAGAACCGCATCGCCTCGGTGCACATCTCTCCGAACACCAGTCAGTAGAGGGACGGAACCGCGGAAGCTCTATCGCTGCGCCGTGCGCCGTGTTCGCGCGGCGCGAACGTCGAAGATCGCGCCGCCGATCGTCCGGCCCCACAGCGCTCGTGTTCCGGCGAAATAGTAGAACGCGACGATGATCAGAAAGCCGGCCAGCGACGCGATCGAGATCACGCTCATCGACGACGGTAAGAGTGGCGACAGCGCCATTCCCAGCGCCGCAAAGAGTGAGAGATCGATGAGCAGCGCCGCCACGCGCCGGAAGAACGAAGAGATCGAAGATGGTGACGGCGGTGCGGTTGTGGGCGAATCGGCGTCCAAGGTCACGGACTGCAGCTCGATCTCATCGAATCGCATCACACCCTCCCGATCGCGGGCGCGAGCTCAGGCTCGCGCGCCGGATTCCGCCTACGTCACGTTTCGCAACGGCAGGTATTTTACGTAAATCTTATACAAAAGGTCTTTTGGCTGGCCGGAATAGCGCTCGGCAAGCTCCTTACTCCGCTTCGCCATCGTGTCATTCGGGTCGTTCTTCAGCACCTCATCGAACTCGCGGATCGCGTCCGGAACGCGCTCTTCCTGCAGCGCCGCGGCGCCGAGGTTGAAGTGTGCGCCCACGAGCATGCGGCGGATCGACTGGTTCTGCGGATCTGCCTGCAGGAGCGGATTGAGGGTGGCGATCGTCTCCTGATACTTCTGATCGGCGAAGAGAGCCCGCGCTCCTTCCAGTCTGGCGGACTGCTCCGAAGCCGCGTCGTAGATCGGTTTCACATCCGGCGGGAGCGGTTTGATCCGCGCCGCGGTGTCGAACGCCTTCTTGGCCGTATCGAAGTCGTGTGCCTCGTACGCCGCGCGCCCGGCGGCGATGCTCTCGTCGTACACCTGCGCGGCGGGGCGGCCGTTGACCATTTCCGCGGACTGCGCTTTTTTGTGCTGCAGGTCGGCGATCATCTCCAGTGCCTTGTCGTGCTGCGGATCGTCCGGCTTCACATCCTGGAGCTTGGCGATGGCCTCATCGTAGTGACCGCGTTTGGCCAGTACCTGCGCCTGATGCATCGTCGCCTCGGTGAGCGTGGGATCGTAGGCCGGCTTGGCCATGTACTTCGACCAGACGAACCACCCGAGGGCGACCGCGACCACGACGGCGGCGATGGTGGCGATCACGCCCATCGATGAGCCGCGCTTTGCAGAAGTCTGAGAGACCTCCGCTTTCTGTTTGACCGGCTTTTTGGCAATGCCCGGGTCTGGCGGTTTGAGCGAATCGTAGGAGCCGCTCATCGCGATTTCGTCGTCGAAAATGCTGCGCTCGGGCGACGGCGGGGGAGCCACCGGCGCCTCGAAGCCCCCGGTGACTCCGCCGGAGACGCTGCCGGACAGCTTCTCCAGATAGTCGTGTGCCGTGAGGTTGGCAGGATCGAGGCGAAGCGCTTCCGTGAACTTGGCGCGCGCGGTCTCGTTGTCTCGTCCGAAAGCCGTCTCACCCGCGGAGATGAGCGCTTCCACCTTGCTCTCGAGATCGCGCCGCTTCGCCTTCGCATTCTCGATCCGTTGCGACGCTTCGTCGTTGGTGACGTCGATGAGAAAAATGCGCGACCAGAGATCGATGGCCTGCTGGTAATCGCCGGCCGCCTCGGCGCGGTCGCCGTCGGCGAGGTATTGCTGGACCTTTCGCTGATCGTCTCCCGATGCCACGGGTGCCGTGGAGAAATCGAACTCGCCGGGTCCCGCGGAAGGTGTGTCGAATGAGAACCCACCGCTTCCAAACGACGATGATTCCTCCGGTGTAGCGGCTGGAGCGACGGGAGCGGTCGGCGTAGGCGCGTCGAACGAGAAGGCGTCGAAGGAGAGATCGGGTCCGCTGGCCTTCTCCTCCTCGAACGTGAAGCCGAAGTCGGTCGCTTGTGCGGCACCGCGCGCTGCCGGTGCCGGCGGTGGTGCATCGACGACGAACGAGGGACTGGGACCGGAACTGAACGATGCGGCGGGAGTCGACACGCTCGCTGTCAGCGAGTCCAGCACCGGCTTGATATCGGGGTGATCGCTGTCGAGAGCACGGGCCTTCTCCAGCTCCATGCGCGCGGCGGACGTGTTTCCCTGGCGCGCGAACGCTTCGGCCTTGCGGACAAACTGGTCGACGAACGGCGCCGCTTCCAGCTTCTCGCGCGCCGTATCGTTGATCTCGCGCGCTTCTTCGTTCGTGAAGTCGTTGCGCAGGAGCTCGGCGGTGAGATTGCTGGCCTGTTGGAAGTCACGAGCGGCGAGCGCGGCGCGCGCGTCGCGCAGAGCATCCGACCCGCTTTCGGAAGGAATGAGCGCATCGACGTCAATCGGTGCGGACGGATTCTTCGCTTTCTCCATCAGCTTCTTTGCCGGATCGAACATCGGATCCATCCGCAGAATCAGGCCGCAGCCCTGCACGACCTCGTCGATGCGTCCCTGTTTGTAGAGGGTGACGGCCTGCTGGAATGTCGAGAGAACGCGATCCTTCACCGCGGAAGAGAGCGATGAATTGCCGAGGTACGTTGCCATGCGCCGTGTGTGCTCCGTGAAAAGTGCCGCGATTATACTGGCACGCCCTACCGGCAAGACGTTCGAGAAGGAGCAACCATGGAGATCATCGCAACAGACGCAGCACCAAAGGCGATTGGCCCGTATTCGCAGGCCATCAAGAGCGGCAAAATCCTCTACACGTCGGGGCAGATCGCCCTCGATCCTGGAACCGGCAACCTCGTCGAAGGCGACTTCGCTGCCCAGGCACACCGCGTATTCGAGAACCTGAAAGCGGTGCTCGCCGCCGCCGGAGCCAACTTCAGCAGCGTCGCCAAGGCCACCGTCTACCTGACGGACCTTGCGAACTTCGCCACGCTGAACGAGATCTACGCGGCGTACTTCGGCAACACCAAACCGGCCCGCACGACTGTTGGCGTCGCCCAACTGCCGAAAGGCGGGCTGGTCGAGATCGATTTGATCGCGATTCTGTGAGGGAGTCGGGAATCGGGGGTCGGGAGTCGGAGCACGCTCGACGCCCGCTGAGCTAGCTGGCGGAACCAACACGATTGCCGAGCACGACAGCGAGCTAGCGAGGCTCATGCGCGATTCGGGGTGATCTTTCTCCGACCCCCGAAAAGCGACACCCGCACTGGCTCTTTCTCCTACCCCCGACCCCCGAAAAGCGACACCCGCACCGGCTCTTTCTCCCACCCCCGACTCCCCACTCCCCACACCCTCGAAACAAAGTTATCCTAAGTCACACAAAAGTTATTACAATGGCACCAGAGATGCACTTCAGCCGCTCAGCCATGTCCCCCCTTCGGAACCTTCTCCTCCTCGCACTCGCGGGCGCGTTTGCCGCTCCAGCGTTCGGTGCAGCGCGCCTCACGTACTACAGCAACGGGGTTCTCATCCCGGTGGCATGGCCTGACAGCTCCTTTCCGATTCGCTATGCGATCGATCGGCGCGTCGTGAACGCAGTTCCGCAGGCCGCTGCGATGCTCGATCGCGCGGCGAAGGATTGGGCTGCCGTTCCCGGCACGAACCTCGGCTTTCAGTCACTCGGCACTGTCGACGGTGCCAGCGCCGGCAAAGACGGCCGCAACACCGTCTCCATGGCCGACGATCTTTTCGCCGATCAGAAGTTCATCGCTCTGACGACGAACTGGTATGACGACCAAGGCCAGATCATCGAAGCCGACATGCAGATCGATCCGACGGCGGTCTCCGGCGGCTACAACGTACAGCAACTCGTCGAGCACGAGATGGGTCACGTCCTCGGGCTCGATCACTCGGCCGTACTGTCATCGATTATGTATCCCTACGTCGGAACCGGAGCGAATGCGGTGACTCTCGACAGCGATGACCGCATCGCCATCTCCTCGGCCTATGCCACAGCGAAACCGGCGGTGGGCGGCACGCTCGAAGGGCGGGTCTTCGGCGACAACGGCGGGATCTTCGCGGCGCAGGTCGTGGCCGTGAACGATCAGGGCCAGGCGGTTGCAACGGCACTGTCGGACAAGAGCGGCAACTTCACTCTGCCCGGCATTCCTGACGGAACCTACCGAATCTACGCGGAGCCGCTCGATGGCCCGGTCAATGTGCAGAATCTTGCCGGTTTCTGGCAGAGTGCAAAGGTGACGTCCTTTCCGACGCATTTCGCCGACGGCGGAGCTCTCCGCGTCGAGAGCGGCCACATCTACGGGAACATCAGTGTGAATGGCTCCGGTGCAGTCACGCTGAATCCGAAGTGGATCGGTGCCTGGGCGCCGGGCGGCGACAGCGCCTCGCTTCAGGCCATGCCCGCAATTCTTCACGCGGGCAGCACGACGACCCTCGGCGTCGGTGGCGACGGCTTCATCAGCGGGATGACTACGTTCGATGTGCCCAGTTCCGGCTTCCATCGCATCTCCGATTTCAAATGGGCCGGCAACTACGTCAGCGCTACCTTCCAGATCGATGCGGCGACACCGGCCGGATCATTGGTCGTGATGGTGAAGAGCGGTAATGACACGGCCGCACTGACCGGCGCGCTCCGCATCGAGCCTTCCACCCGCTCCCGCGGCGTGAAAAAGGGCTGACGTATAATCCTCCGAACCAACCAACGGAGGATCCTCATGAAGCTTCGTCATCTCGTGCTCGTTGCCGTAGTGTGTGCGTTCTCACTTCCTCTCCTTGCGGCCCCGCTGGCGAAAGCCGGAAGGTGGCAGAGCACCATCAAGATGGAAATGTCGGGCATGCCGGGGAAGATGCCGCCGCAGACCTTCGCCACCTGTCTCACCAAAGAACAGGCAGAGAACGCCGAAAACCTGATCCCGAAGTCGGGCGATAAACGCGGCGGCTGCACCTACACCGACGTGAAAGTCGACGGCAGCACGCTGTCCTGGAAGATGACCTGCGCAAAAACAGGAATGACCGGCAGCGGCACAATGACCTATCACGGCGAATCGTACGAAGGCTCGATGGAGATGAAAATGCAGGACCGCGACATCTCCGCGACGTACACCGGCAAGTACGTGGGCGAGTGCGATGGGACGGAGATGAAGTGAGAGGCAATTGATAATTGACAATTGACAACGACGGGCAATCGAGCCTTGGTTGTCATCCCGAGTGAACGTCCAATCGAGATTGGTGTCATCCTGAGACTGCCGGAGCCGCCCGCGCGAATCGCGCGATGCTTGCGCAGCTTGTGCTCGGCGGCGGAGGACGTCGAAGGATCTCAAACTTCGCAGATCGTGTTCGACCAGCGCGAGTGATCGTGATCAAAGACGCTCGAACGAGACCTTCGCATTTTGAGATCCTTCGACCGTCCTTCGCCGCCGATGTCAGCCGGGTGCTAGTGTCGTGAATCTTGCGGCGGCTTCGGCGGCTCAGGATGACACAACACGGTTTGTGCGATCGGCAATGGAATGCGGGCGAAAGGCGAGGCTGCTCCCTGAGAGACACTTGTTCGTTGTCAATTGTCCATTGTCAATTGTCAATTCCGTCCAATTCATCCGAGCGCTTGCCCGCGTACCAAAGCTGGGCTGCCAAGAGGAGCATCCCCAAGTCGCGCGCAACGTCAACCTTCATATCGAAGATGCGCTGCTCGTGCGATTTGCCGCGGTCGGCGACGTTGAAGCATCCGCAGTCGATGGCGTTGTCGCGCATGAGGTTGATGGAGATGGCCACGATGAAGACCGCCAGGAGCGCGATGATCACGTTTCGAGCTGCAGTCTTCCAGACGCCGAGGATCAGGGCGAGGCCGGCGAGGATCTCGATCCATGGCATCACCAGCGAGCTGATGTTGATCAACGACGAAGGGACGAGCCGGTAGTTGTAGATCATGTGCGCGAACGAGGGCGGATCGGCGATCTTCGGCCAGGCGGCGATGACGAAGATCGCGCCGAGCGCAATCTGGACGCGGATGGTGAGCCAGGGATGGGTGAGCAGTCGCTTCACGGATTCGCTCCCGTGTGGACCGGTCCGCCGTGCTGCTGCCAATCGGGGAAGCCGTCCTTGTAGACGTAGATGTCGTTGAACTGAATGCCCCACAGTTTCTGCGCCAGCATGTGCGAATCCTCGCAATCGCCGCCGCTGCAGTAGATGACGATCGGCAGCGACTGCGCTTGCGGATCGCCGCGCTCGTCGAACAGCTTGCGAACCTTGTCATCGATGTCGGACTCCCACACCGAGTAGGGCCGCGCCCCGCTGATGTGGCCCTGTTCGTAGACCGAGGTGCGCCGGGCGTCGAGGAAGAGAACCTTTTTGCCGTGCAGCCAGTTCACGTCGGCGAAGGCGATCTCGACGTACGGTTTGTCCGGATGCGGGGGGAAGCGCTTGATGGGATCATCTTCGGGGGGGGTTGGGAGTGGGGAGTGGGGGGTGGGAGCGGAGGCGGTCACCGGCGGCGGAGATGAGGGAGCCTTTGCGGCCGGGTTCTTTGCCGCGGGATTCAGTCCGACGGTCTCGATTGCAGCGGTGGCTGTCGGCTGCGTCGTCGTGACAGTCGCCGTCGCCGATGTTGCGGACGTCTGCACTGGCGCAGTAGTGGTCACGCTCGGGGTCATCATGCTGGCCGGTGGGCTCGTGTTCGTTACGGCTTGCGAATGAAGCACGGCAGTCTCGTGCGGGGGGAGAGTTAGCGCGTTCGGGTACGAACCGACGAGCGCGAGCTTGCGGTCGCGCGAGGCAAACGCGTTGGCGACGAGTGCGAGGAGGATCCCCGCGACGATGAGGGCGGCGGTCTGAACGATCGTTTTTCGATTCATAGTCAATAGTGAGACGTAGTAGAACGTCTGAGGTTTCGGGCAGGGCGCGGGCGACGGAGAGCGGGCAACGGATCCGATGCTCAGTCACGGCTCGAAAAGCAGCCGCGGGCGCATTCTACAGGTCCGGCATGCGGGGGTCGGTTTTCGGGGGTCGGGAGTCGGAGCGGGAGTATCAGGTCAGGCGGCAATCTCTTTCTGAGCGGGACGACAGACTTTCGGCTGACCGCTCCGACTCCCGACTCCCGACACCCGACACGCGACCCCCGCAGGAATCGCTCTTGCACCGATGGGCCTGTTTTGATGGCCTTCGTGGCAGCGATCTCATGACGATCACCTGCGCTGACTGCGGCAGGACGCAGACCATTCCACCGCTTCCGCCCGGCGCTGACGCCGAGTGCCAGCGCTGCGACCGTCTGCTGAGTCATCGTTCGAAGATCGGGTTGGGTGTCGATCTGCCGCTCGCGTGCGCCTTCGCCATCCTGGTCCTTCTGCCGCCCGCCGTGTTCATGCCGCTGATGGACTCAACCATCAAGAATCTCGTCTTTCAGGAGAGCCGGCTCGTATCGAGCGTGCCGGTGATTTATGGAGAGGTGTGGTTTCCGTTCGCGTTCGGGTTTCTTTTCTTCGCCTTCCTCTTCCCGGCAGTTCGCGCGGGACTGCAGATCGTCGTGCTCGGCTCGATCCGCCTGGGGAAGATCGTCCGGCACGCCGGGCGCTTCTTCCGGTGGAGCGAGGAACTGCGCATCTGGAGCATGACCGAGGTCGTGGTCATCGCCGGAATCGTGGCGTACTACCGGGCGGCCATTTCGGCGAGCGTCGTGCTGCGCGTCGGCGCGTGGTGCTACCTCGCTGTGGCGATCTTCGCGTTCATCGCCGACCGCGCGCTCGACCGGCGGGCTGTCTGGAGCTCAATTCTGCGCGACCACACGACCGCGCCGATCAGGCATCTCGCCTCCTGCGGCATTTGCGAGATGGCGGTGAGCACGCGGCGGCCGGGCGATCCCTGTCCGCGCTGCGGGCACACGCTCGACAGCGATGCGGCGAAACGCTACATCCCGGCGGTCACTGCGATCGCGGCTGCCATTCCGCTGCTGCTTCCCGCGTACGCCTTCTCCGTCATCGTGAATGACCGCATCACCGGAGTCTGGGAGCACACCGTTGTCGGCACCGTGCAGCTTCTGGCGGACTACGGCTACTGGCAGGTCGGCGTCATCATGCTGATCGCCGGGGTGCTCATTCCGTTCCTCGAGTTGGTCGGGATGATCTGGCTACTGGTGACGGTGCGCTTTCCGACGCGCCGCGGGCTGGTACTGCGGACCCGGGTCTATCGTGTTCTGCACCGGCTCGTGCGCTGGCCGATGGTCATCCCGTTCGTCGCCGCGATGGCCGCGCCGATCGTCGAGTTCAAAGGAATCGACGAGATTGTCGCCGGCACCGGAGCGACGCCGCTCTTCCTGTTCATCGCGCTCACGATGCTGGCAGTGCGGTTGTTCGAACCGAAGTTGATGTGGCGCACGGCAGGAGGCGCATGGTGAGCGGGCCCGACGATCGCCGCAGTACCGATCGGGAACCCGGCGAGGATACGCCGCAGGCGGTGGTCCACGTTCCGAAGTGGTCTCCATGGCTCTGGGTCATTCCGGTCGTGGCGATCTTCCTGGCCGGCTGGCTCGTCGTCCGCTACGGAATCTTCGGCGGGGGAGACATCACGGTTCGCTTTGCCGACGCCCGAGGACTGGAGCGATACAGCCCGGTGCGTTATCGCGGCGCGAAGGTCGGCACCGTTCAGAAGATCAGCATCGACAAGAACCTCGGCCAGGTTTCCGTGCGCATCTCGATGGATGCGTCGATGAATCACGCGCTGCGCACCGGCACGCGCTTCTGGATCGTCGAGCCTGGTCTCGAAGGCGGCGGTCTCGGTGGTCTCCTCTCCGGCACGTACATCGGAATCGCGCCCGGCGAAGGCGACGAAGTCAGCGAGTTCGTTGGGCAGGAAGATGCGCCGGTGCTCTTCCCCGCCGAGGCAGGCAAGACGTTCATCCTCGAATCGCACGGCCTCGGGTCCGTCGCAGTCGGCTCGCCACTGCAATATCACGGCATTCGCGTCGGAAGCATTCTCGGTTCCGAGTACGACGCGGCGCACGGCGTGACGTTCGTGCATGCATTCGTGGCCAAACGTTTCGAGAACGAAGTACGTCAAGGCACGCGTTTTTGGCGCGGCGGAGGGCTGAACCTGGCGTTTTCCGGCGCGGGCATCTCGTCGGGCGGGACGTCCGTCTCCTCGTTGCTGAATGCGCCGATCGCGTTTTACACGCCGGAGGTTCTGCCGGGCCCGCCGGTCGCGGAGAAAACGCACTTCGAGCTTTATGACTCGCAGGCGGCTGCCGAAGCGGCGGCGGATGGACCGCAGCTGACGTATCTCACATACTTCCGAGGGCCGGTGAAGGGACTCGTCGCCGGCACGCCGGTGCAGATGAACGGCGTCGAAGTGGGCCGCGTTCGCGACGTGCGGCTGCGCTATGTGCCCGCCTCCGCGACGCTCGAGAGTCCGGTCACGATCGAGATCGATCCGCGCAAGCTGGAGCTTCCGGTGACGCCGGCGACGACGCGCGATGAATTGCGCGCAACGATGAACGACGCGCTGCAGAAGCTCGTACAGAAGGGACTTCGCGCCAGTCTGGCGACCAGCCTCGTGTTGCCGGGAGCGAGCGCCGTAACGCTCGATATGACCGGAACAGCGGGCAGCGCGCATCTGGTGCTGAGCAGCGATCCTCCGATCATTCCGTCGTCGGCCGGTGGCAGCGGACTGGAAGGCGCGCTCTCGGCGGTCAACGACGTCGCGGCGCGTATCCGCAATCTGCCGATCGAAGAGATTGCGGGACATCTGAGCAACGCCTCACAGAAGATCGATGCGCTGGTCAGCGATCCGGCGCTGCATCAAAGCCTGCAGCATCTGAACGCCTCGCTGGCGGACATCGAGAAGATTACGGCGGCGACGCGCGAGAATGTCGGGCCGATCACGAAGAGCGTGCGGAACGCGGCAACGTCGGCCGAGGAGGCGGCGAAGTCGGTTAACGAGAACATCGCGCCGATCGCGAAGAGCCTTCGCAGCGCCGCCGATTCCGCGGATGCCGCGGCGAAGAGAGCGACGCAGCTCGTCGGCTCTTCGCAAAAGCAGAACTACGACCTCGGCACGCTGATCAAAGAGCTGACGGATGCGGCGGAAGCAGTGCGCGCGCTGGCGTCGTACCTGACCGAGAATCCTGACGCGCTGCTGAAGGGGAGGGGGAAATGATGATGCGCCGCGGCATTCTGTTGGTGCCCCTGTTGCTGGCCGGCTGCGGCTTCCTGTCCAGCAAGCCGAGCACGTTCTATTCGCTCGATCGCATTCCATCGCAGTCCCCCGTTGCCGTCGTGCGCGGGCTTCCCATCGGCGTCGACGTCGTGCTCCCTCCCGGCCTCAATCGAAAAGAGCTCGTCGTGCGGCAGGCCAATCATCAACTCGAGGTGCGAGGACGCGAGCAGTGGACGACGACCTTGCAACCGCTCGTCCTCCACACGCTGGCGTTCGATCTGGCTTCTCGGCTTCCGGAGGGGATGGTAATTCTGCCTGGTCAGTCGCAGCCGGATGGCGGCATGCGATCGCTCGATGTCGTCGTCGAAGAGCTGGCTGCCGGGCCGGATCATGCAGTCGTCCTCGACGCACGCTGGACGATGCGTGAGTCCGGCCGCGCGGACGTCACGCAGCGCGAGCACATCGTCACGGACATCCCAAGCCTCGACTGCAGGAACGTGGCCACCGGAATCAGCAACGCGATCGGCACGCTCGCGGATCACATCGCGGCGCAGGTGCGGTAGAGGGGACGTCCCAGCTACTGCACCCCGTTGCGCAGTTCGTTGATCTGGGCGGCCCTGATGGGTGTCGCCGTCGTGATCGAGCCATCAGCGTACGACTGTGCGGTCAATCCCAGCGTGCTGCGTGCGGCATTGAGTTTCGCGCGCAGCTCCGTCAGGTGCAGAACGCTGACTTTGGTCGATGTACTCAGGCTCGGGTCGGTGAAGGCTGTGCTGCAAGGCGACGGATTCGCGGCCAGCGTGCAGACGGCGGTCATCGCTGTCCGCAGCTCGTTCATGTGTACGAGCTTCACTTTCGTCGTGTTCTGCACCAGGGAGTCCGTGAAGATCACCGTGGTGGCGAGGTCGCCGTTGCTGAATGCTGAAAGGTTCGATCCGGCGTCGACGGACTTTACTTTGTAGATGTACGCCGTGTTCGCGGATGCCGTACTGTCGGTGAACGGCGAAGAGGTTGGGCAGGTGCTCGCCACGACGCACACGGCCGTGAAAGTGCTGTTGTTGGCCGAGCGCGAGATCTCGTATTTCGTCGCGCCGGAGGCGGCGGTCCATGTGACCTGAACGCTGGTCGAGGTGAGCGCAGCAGCCACGACGTTGGTGGGTGGGGAGACGGTGACGATCGTTACGGTCTTCGTGTCTGTCACGCCTACAGTTCCGGAGGGAAATCCAGAGCCGTTGTTTGCCCGTGTGTTGTACGCCGTGGCGCGTAGAACGACGCTTCCTGATGCGCCGGCGGTGTATGTGATGGAGGCGATGTTCGTAGCGCTGGTAATCGTGCCGCCGGTGATCGTCCAGGCATAGGTGACCGTCGTGCCATTGGATGGAGTGACCGACGCTGTGTTGCCGGTCGAACTGGCAGCGACGCTCGAGGAGGCGGTGATGGTCGACATCGAGAACGTGCCGACCGCGGTGACGATGTTGTCCTCACCATTACCGTACGGCGCAAGGGGTCCGTTTGATCGGAGCATGTAGTCGTCCAGCTCATGATGACTGACCTCTGCTGCTTGCCCGAATGTGTACCGGCTCTGTGGAACGCTGCCTACGCCGAACACATTGTGGCAGTAGCTCATGATCGTGCCTTTCTCGGTGGGAGCGGACGAATAGTCCGTCCCGGTGGCACACGCACCATTCGGTGAGGCTTGCTCGACCTCGCCGGTATGGCACATGTCGATGAAGAGTTGGGACGGATGATTCGTCGTGGAAGCTTCGGCGCTGGTTATGGCGACGCAGTGGGTGTGATGCCCGGCCAGGTTATGGCCAAGCTCGTGAGCAAACTCCTCGAGCGGCCAGTAGTTGTTGCCGCCCGGCGGCATCCCATAAGTCCCATTCGCCGTGGAGTTCGGATCGGGGACCGTACTTGTGAATGCTCCCTGGAAATTACCGATCGATCCGCACCAGGCGTATGCGCCGCCGAATCCGCCGAAGCCATCAGAGAAGTCACCCTGGCCGATGGATCCTTCCCAGGCTACGCCACCAAAGGTCGATTTGCCGCTCAGCATCACGACCGAGGATCGCTTCAGGGAGAGATGGTTTGCGTGATAGTAGTTCCCAAGCTCAGTAAGGCCGGAGTTCTCGTCTGCCGCTAACCACGGATCGGTGCCGGGTCCTCCCGAGTAGGTATGCAGGTTCTGTAAGACGACGTTTGTGTGGAGATCGCGGTTGTAGATCGTCGACGCGGCGCCGGCCAGGTTCGTTACGAGAGTAGTCACGGCGCTGACGCTGTTGCCCGCATTCGCGTACAGCTCGTCATCGGTCTCAACTTCGACGGCGATTGCATAGGCCTGGGTGCCGGAAATGCCTTCGGCGGTCACGTGGTGGCCGCTCGCATCGGTCGGCACGAGAATCCGCCGGTTGACTTGCGGCGGTTCTGGCAGGTTCTCGACGCCGCACGTCCAGGTCTGGCCCGTCATCGGCGTCTCGTCGCTCGCGTCCATCGCGGTCAGGAAGTAATCGAAGTCGCCGTCGATAGCGCGGCCAAGCTTCGGCGTTGCCCGGCGGCGTGACCCGTCGATCGCGAACTTGCCGTCGCGCGTGGCGATCAATGCGCTGATCGCCCCCGTCGTGCCGTCGACCGAAAAGTAGGCAAACGACTCCGGATCGCCGTTGACCATCCCTCGGAAGAAGCGCATCGGAGGTGGATCGAGATACGTGACGCTCTTGCCGTCGTCGACGATGACTTTCCCACCCGGAGCCCAGACCTGAAACTCTTCGAGATCGATCTTCGCCGTGCCGTGCGCGTAGAGCGGCACGTTGCTCAGGTGGATCTGCTTCGCCCCGACGTTGTCCCGCAACGGCGAGAGCACATCATCATTGAGCTTGCTGACCGTGGCGGCGGAGAGAGTGGCGCAGAATCCTGCAGCCAGCAGAAACATACCAACGCTGCGAACCAGCGATGAAAACGGCAGCCTCATGGGTTCTCCTGATTGACTTGGCCCGACGTTGGTACCCGTAACAAAGGGAAAACGATTCTACTCCCGGAGCTGGGAGCGAGCAGTTAGGAATGGGTCAGGTCTAAAGTCTAAAGTGCCGAGCACGATCGTCGCGGGCCTTCCCGGCACTTTAGACTTTAGACCTGACCCCGGCTCTACTCTTTCACCGCGACCTTGTCCTTCGCGATGATCTTCAGCACGCGTTTGAGCTCGCGCTTGGCGCCGGGAGATAGCGTGTCGTCCGACATGTAGGGCATGGAGCGGGCGATCCGGGTATTCGTGAGGGCGAAGGCGTTCGGGACCGTTGCCACGTCCACGAGGCGGGTGCCGAGGAGGGGGGCCAGGAAGGGGAGGTAGTTGAAGCGCCCGTGGACGCCGTACTTGTAGACGTCGATGGCGCCGAGGTTGCCGAGGTCGAAGTCCAGGATCCCGGAGCGATGCTCGACGAAATAGTGTGCGAAGCGGAACATCGCCTCATTCGAGTAGTCGGGCTTGGGCCTGGGCTCGTCGGCGGCGAGCGGCATCGCGATGGCGAAGAGGATGAGCAGTAGTGTTGCGCGGGGCATCGTCATGTCTATTGTGACGCGGCTCGCCTGGAAAAGTTACGAAAAAATGGTTAACGCTTGCGAATTACCGCAGAACGCTGGACGTACGGCTTCTGCGGGATCGTGGTGTTGGTGAGCGCGAGTGCGTTCGGCATCTCCATGCTCGCCCGGAACGCGGTGCCCTGAAGCGGCGCCAGGAACGGCAGATACGCCATGGTGTACCGGCCGCTGTGAGTGGTCATGCGGATAGCGCCGACCTCGACGTCGAGTCGGCTGGACGCGTCATCGGGGGTTGTGGCCTGAAGAACGGGTCCGGGCTGGGGCGGCGGAGTGGCCGCGGACGGAGTGCTCTGCTGCGCGTAAACGGCGCTGCTGGCGAGGATGAGGATGCTGATTGCAAGGGTTCTCATGATGGAAATAACAACGCACGATACGTGCCGTGAAAGCCTGTTGAGACCGCCGGTTCTGGAAGGTGTGACGCGCGCCACTTACGGAACGGTCACCGTCGCCCGCGCGAAGCCGCTGTTGTTGCTGGTTTGATCGAGGATGCCGGTGGAGAGGATGTTCTCGCCGCGCGTCATCAGGATGACGGTCTTGTAGGTCATCGGCGACATGCGGAACTCTTCCTCGACCTCGGCCGGGATTTTCACGGGATGCGGGCTCTTGATCACCTTCGACGTTCTGCCGCCGCTGCCGACGACGATGTAAACCGTGAAGCCGCCTGCGAGATCCGCATTCTGCGGCAGAAGCGTGATCGTCGGCGCGATCGAGATCTCGACGGGAACGCGGAACTCGTTCCCCTGCTGCTCCGGAGTGCCCGCGTGAAGCTCGATCTTCCAGGTGCCGCGCGGATCGGAGTTGTTGATGTTCGCGATCACCCGCGCGCTCATCTCATCCTCGGTCGACTTCGTGGCGTACGTCTCGCGCGTCCGGACGTTGTACTGCGCGTTCTTCGTTTTGACGACGAGGTTGCGCCGCGCGTTGTCGGCGCCACTCGACGGCCTGAATCCGAGCGAGTAGTACGAGTTGAGGTCGTCGGCGACTGTCTGAAACGCCACATCGAAGTTCTGGCTGTTCGTCAGCGCCATGCCGCCGCTGATACGCGCCAGCGTCTGGTAGGCCATCGCCGTATTCGTGAACGTGAGGAACTGCTCCGTTTGATCGGTGGCCGAGGAGCGTTCGGCGCTGCTGGTGTCGCGCGAGTCGGCGGCGTCGATGATGTAGAGCGCGACGCCGCTGACACTCGCCATCTTGGCCGCCTCTTCGATCGAGTAGTGCTGCATCGAACCGCTCTTGCCGAGGATGCCCTCGCTCGTAAACGTGACATTGCCCATGTAGGGGAGGAACGCGTTGTAGAGCCACTGGTACATCTCCACGCCGGGATGCTCGGGGAGATGCGCGCCGGCGAAGATGAGGACGTTCTTCCCTTCCATGCCGGCCAGCGCGGTCGTCGTCTGGCCGAGGGAGGCGAGCGTGTTCTTTGACGCGAAGATGACTTCTTCCGTATCGGTTTCGACCAGGAAGAGCGACATCTGGTAGTAGTCTTTCCAGGGCCGTTTTCCTTCTTTGCCGGCGTCGATGTATTCATTGACGCGCCGCTTGATCTCCTCGACCGAGTGCTGCCGGTTGAATCCGGAGCTGGCGGTTTGCCTGATCGACTCGATGCCTTGTTGCAGGAGCTTCCTGTCGCTGGTGAACGGCGTGATGACCTTCGTCTGCTGCGTGCAGAGGACGAGCATGACCTGATCCTGCGGGCGCAGGCTGTCGTCGATGAACTTCTGCAGCGACTTGAGAATCTTGTCCCGCTGGAAGGGAGCGAGCGAGTAGTTATCGACGAACATGACGATGTTCCGGCGCCGGGCATCGGCAGGAGCTTCTGTCGGGGCGGGCGCTGCGGCGTTGGCTGGCTGCGGCGTGACCTTGGCAGCTGCCGCGGGTGCCGAGGGACGAACCTCGTAAAGATTCGTGATCTCCTGCTTTTTGTTGTTCTCGAAGGTCTCGAAATCGTCTTTCGTCAGCCCGGTGACCGGCTTGCCGGCCTTGTCGCGGACGACGACGTCGATATTGACGACACGCACTTCGATCGACTCGCCGGCAGGCTGCTGTGCCGGCGATGCGAGTGCGCTGAAGGCGAACAGCGCTGCGATTGCGAGACGTCTCATTTGTGTGCGGGGGTCGGTATTCGGGGGTCGGGCGTCGGAGCAGAGTCCGCAACCAATCACGGTCTCGATCTCCGACCCCCGACTCCCGAGTCGCGACTCCCGACGCCATGGTAGCGCAGCGGGCGTGAGCGCGTGGCCGGCTCAACGTAGGTCGGACTCTCTAGTCCGACGTACTCGGAAACAGTCGGACTGGAGAGTCCGACCTACGTTCGTTCCGGATGCTTCGGTGCTTCGCGCGCGCGGCTTCCACAGGCTGTAGATGCGATGCGCGAATCGACGTCAACTCCCGTAACTTCACGTAACGATCTTCGCCACTCGTGCGGCTCAATGTAGGTCGGACTCTCTAGTCCGACGTACTCGGAAACAGTCGGACTGGAGAGTCCGACCTACGTTCGTTTCGTATGCTTCGGTGCTTCGCGCGCGCGGCTTCCACAGGCTGTAGACGCGATGCGCGAATCGACGTCAACTCCCGTAACTTCACGTAACGATCTCCACACTCGTGCGGCTCAACGTAGGTCGGACTCTCTAGTCCGACGTACTCGGAAGCAGTCGGACTGGAGAGTCCGACCTACGTTCGTTCCGTACGCTTCGGTGCGTCGCGCGCACGGCTTCCACAGGCTGTAGACGCGATGCGCGAATCGACGTCAACTCCCGTAACTTCACGTAACGATCTTCGCCACTCGTGCGGCTCAACGTAGGTCGGACTCTCTAGTCCGACGTTCTCAGAAACAGTCGGACTGGAGAGTCCGACCTACGTTCGTTCGGTAGTCGACGCTACTGGCCTGTTTCCGAGGCACTCCCACAGCCCTGTAACCTCGCCCGGGCTCATTCGTCTAACTGATGTATCCAAAAAAGACGGAGGCGAGTCATGTCCGGTTTGCAACCTATCGGGTCCTTCAAAGAGAGTCTGACGGATGGCCGTTCTGATCGAACGGGCCTTTACTGGAGTTGGGAGTCTGCGGTCGTGGACCCGGGAGCAAGTCCGGGGATCGACGTCGATCGCGGCCAGATCGAGATCCGACGATGCAGGCGTGAGATCAAGCGCTGCAAGCGTGCACTGGCGCAGTTCGACCGGGAGACGACGCGCTTCCGGCTGCACGTCAGCGAGAGCAGGCGGGAGATCAGCCGTCGCAGGCGTGCGATCAAGCGGCGGCGGCATTCGCGCGGCGGGCGGCGGAGCAAGTTCACTCTCCGAGGCCGGCGGCAGAGGAAGTTTCCGCTTCAACGGCGTCAGCTCCGTTTTCAGCAGAAATCCGCCTCGCTCGCGCGGCGTGATGGCAGCCGCGGCCAGCGTGATGTCAGCCGGCGTCTCGATCATTTCGTCGGGATTCTTGAAGATCTCAGCCGGCGCGCGAAAGATTCTGCTCCGCGGCGAGAAAGTTCTGCTCCGGGATCAAAAAGTCTTGCTCCAGGAGGAAAAGATTTTGCTCCGGGGGCAAATGATTCTGCTCCAGGAGGAAATGAAACTGCTCCAGGAGGAAATGCATTTGCTCGGGGAGGGAAAAGTTTTCCTCCAGGAGGAAAAAGTTTCCCTCCAAGAGCAAATACTTTTGCTCCGGGAGCAAATGGTTTTGCTCCGGGAGGACAAAGTTTTGCTCCAGTAGGAAAAAGTTTCCCTCCTAGAGCAAATGCATTTGCTCCAGGAGCAAATACTTTTCCTCCGGGACTACAAAGTCTTGCTCCAGCAGCAAAGGATTCTGGTTCTGATCGGAAAAGTCTCGCGCGAAACCTGAGAAATCTCCTCATTCGTCGAAAGAACGCCACCGTTGGCTCCGGGAAAGGACTCCTGCGGTGAACGATTGCCACAAACCGTCCCTCTGGCCTGGTGGTGCCCGCGCCCCTCCGCCGATTGATACCACGCTGATGGCGTGTCGCCTTGCCGCGTCTGCACCTTCGTCGTCCGGCACCAATGGTGGCGCTGACGACTCCATGAACCCATTTCGAAGGGATGCGACAGCAGCATCCTGGAGTACCCGATGTCCTCATCCACACCGAATCCCGGTACCCCGGAGGCAGGAACGCCTGCCCCCAGTCCCCAAACTCTCGACGCGCAGGAGAAGATCGCTCGCCTGCGCGCCATCGCTGACGATTTTCCCGACGAAGCATCGCCGAAACCACTGACGAAGGCGGAGCGCAATCTTGCGGCTCGTACTTCGATCGTCTTCGTGGAGAAGGCGGCGCTGTTCGCCGAGGCTGCTCCGAACATTGGTGTTGCGC
>Ga0247666_1000113_pt1 | contig 39526 bp, 27 predicted proteins | sample CNK07_metaG_FD_183025 | JGI IMG/M metagenome (GOLD analysis project Ga0247666, IMG submission 183025) | Soil microbial communities from Purdue University Martell Research Forest, Indiana, United States - CNK07 | ecosystem: Environmental > Terrestrial > Soil > Temperate forest > Bulk soil...
CCTTGGGTAGATTGGGATTGGTAGAATAGGCCATGGTAGGCTCCTTTCATTGTTATGTGGTAATAACAGTTTAGGACGCCTACCTTTTATGGTTCAAGGAGGTTGCGAAGGTGGTGAGTTAGTACGCGTCTATTACGTTTCAGCATGATTAGTGATATAATAATACTTATGCCAGATCATCGGCTGATCGCTTGAGCGTAAAATCTCAAGAGGAAAGTCCGGGCAGCATAGGGGAAGGCAGTTGCTAACAGCAACCGAGGGAAACCTCAGGGAAAGTGCCACAGAAACAAAACCGCTTCGTGCCATAAAAAGCAATGAAGTAAGGGTGAAAAGAGTGGAGTAAGAGCCCACAGTTTACATCGGTGACGCTGTAAAAAGGTAAACCCTGCCTGCTGCAAGGGGATGGATTAATCGAGCTCGCTCGTGGTTCCCGCCATAATTCATCGTAGTCCGCTTGATCACGGTGGCGACGCTGTGACTAGATAGATGGTCAGCTAAAACAGAACCCGGCTTACGGATAATCTGGCTTTCATAATAAATACCTCCGTTCAAGCGGAGGTATTTATTATGAAAGAGATAACTGAGCTTATTTTTGAGCAGTCTTTACTATAGCCTCAAACGCCTTTGGTTCGTTTACGGCCAAGTCGCTCAATATTTTGCGATCGATAGTAACATTTGCAGTCTTTAGACCGGCGATTAACTTACTATAGGTCGTACCATTTATGCGAGCAGCTGCATTTATACGTGTGTTCCATAGCTCACGGAATGTTCGTTTACGATTCTTTCGATCACGAGTGGCAAACTGCAGAGCTTTAGTTATAGCCTGTTTACCTCGTTTCGTGCTTGAGCGATTCGATTTGGTCATACCAACTGTGGCTCGTCGAATTTTTACATGCTTTTGATGGGCGGCTACGCCGCGTTTAACGCGCATCGCTTAAACTCCTAGCTTCTGCTTAATAATTTTGGCATTGGTGGCTCCTAATGTCTCGAGTCCCGAGAGCTTGCGTTTCCGTGCGCCACTCTTCTTTTGAAGAAAGTGGCTGGCATACGAATGCTTGATGCGAACTTTGCCGTTTTTAGTCAAACGGACACGATCCTTTGTACCGCTATGCGTTTTTAGCTTTGGCATGGTTGCTCCTTATTACGAAGTTCAGCTGCTTTCCGGCGAATTCTGGTGTGCTGTCCACAACAATTTTATCTCCGAAGTCAGCGATTACCTTATCAGCAAGTTTAAATCCAAGTTCTTTGTGAGCAAGCTCGCGGCCGCGGTAAAAAATGGTGATTTTTACTTTATGACCAGCCTCCAAGAAGTCGGTGACTTTGCGTAGCTTCACGCCCAAATCATGATCGCTAATCTTTAACCCAAACCGCATTTGCTTCATGTCGAGGACTTTAGTGCCTCGCTTGTTTTTTTGGATTTGCTTTGTGCGTTGATAATTGTACTTACCCCAGTCTACGATCTTGACGACTGGTGGATTAGCATCTGGTGAAATTTCTACCAAATCTAATTCTTGGTCTGCAGCCATTTGCAGAGCTTCGGCTCGAGATAAAATGCCCAGCTGCTTGCCGTCATCATCAATTACACGCATCTGCGGCGCCCGAATGTCTTGATTCAGGCGGGTAAACTTGCTGATAGGATGTCTCCTTTATATTGTTAGTAAATTCATTGTAACAGAAGCAGTAACAGAGGTCAAGAAAGCCTACTTAACTTTCATTATCCGTAGTTAAAATGAACTCTTCTCTCGAGCAAAGTCGAGGCTAACTCATTCGTTGGCCCTGGGACTTGCGAGCCCTTGAATATTTATTTATGCGTTTGTGATATTACATCCAAGCTTAGGATTATACTTTGTAGTCATCATGCTAGCTAGCGGGTCATCTCGTTCGGCTTATCACGCTTATATTGTTTTACGACCATTAGTTAATGTCGCATAAGGTTTTTGTTTTTTTAAATTTGCCGCGTATTTTTAAAAACAAAGAGCCCACTCAGTTTGAGTGGGCTAGTTTTTTGGTTTGGTTTTTGCGGTTTTGAAAAAATGTTTACTTTGGGCTTTCATGGAACAACGGCTTGCGAGAAGCCGTTGTTTCTAGATCGTTTTTGTTTTTGAGCACTTTTTTTATTCAAGTGCTATAGCTATCTTATAAATTACAAATCTGGCTGTCAACAACAATTATGCTTAGTTTTTTATAAACCTGTGCATAACTTTTTTTAGACATGACCCGGGTGGGTAATCGGTGTGGTTTTCGGCTCGTCAAAAAAACGTAAGCCCATTGACTTTTTTGAAGGTTTGTACTAAGCTATTAATTAGTAAGTCAAAAACAAAAAACTTACAAAACAAAAAACTTGTCGCTCTTCGTGACCCTAAAGGTTGCAAGAGCGGTCAGTCAAAGCCGAAGGGTAGTAAGCGCTACATATTTTATATTAAGGGCGGATTTACTACCCGAGGCCCCAAGAAATATTTCAAGCTATACTGCGTGGCTAGTCCTCGCAGTTTTTATGGTCAATGCATATATAGGATTAAGTCGTGTCACGGAACAATAAATTCATAGGCATATGTACTGCGGGACTATTATCGTTAATGGTGTCGACCAGCCCGTCTAAGCTTCCATCTTCATTGCTCGTCCTGCCGTTTCTACTGATTTTTGCCATCCTTGTGCTACTCATAATTTCAATATTACGCTGGCAGGGTCTACCAACACTTAGAAGTATCCGACTCGGGCTTATGAGCGCATCACTGCCAATGTTGGTTTTGGCTCTGCAGTCATTGGGGCAACTTACCATACGTGATTTTTTGACAATAGTGGCGCTTTTTGCAATCACGTATTTTTATTTATCACGTATAACTAAGCCATCAATCGAGTAGGTCAACTAGGAGGAACTGATGCATAGCCCTTAATGCTACAAACTGGTATAATTAATCTGAAGAATTATGGATTCTCATGTTGATAGCAGACCAGATTTAGCTTTGTCGCCACCCTCGCCAGAAGGAGGCGCCGTCACTTTTGGCGCGCGTGAAAGGCCTCATGCGCCAGATGCACAATCTGTCGTGGCAGAGAAGGTGCTTGGCTCGCAACTTGCCGTGCAGCCATTGGTCCCAGTGACAAAGAATCCAGTATCGACTCAACAGGCAATCGTTGCCGATGATCAGCAAACAAGTACAACAACGTCAGCCGCGGCTGACGAAAATTTTGATGCTCTTGATGAAGAGTGGGTAAGTAAAGCGAAGGCAATTGTCGAACAGACAAAGGGCGATCCACATATTGAAAGCAGAGAGCTAAGCAGGGCTAAGGCTGATTACCTGCGTATACGCTACAATAAGCAAATTAAAGTTGAAGACCAACAATAATGATATTCTTGGTTACTGTATTGGTTGGACTGCTTCTGGTAGCACTAATCGTAGCGCCGATTATTTATATACAGGCAACACAGCGCATACGCAGCCAGAAAAACTACGAGCGCGGGCTAAAAATGGTGCCGCTGCTCATTCATTTACCACCACCGAGTGAAGATGCCGACCTGGCTGGTCGCGATGTACGTGATTTAGTGGACGAGAACATATCCAAAGCCCAAGTCATATATAATATTATCGCCAGTACTGCGCAGAAGGGTTTTAAGTCACGATTATACGGGCAGCGACATTTTGCATTTGAAATTATAGGTGCAAAAGGCTTCGTCCACTTTTATGCAGCTGTTCCCCTTGCTCTTGTGGAACTCGTAAAGCAAGCAGTAGTGAGTGCATATCCTACCGCTCGGCTTGAAGAGGTCCCAGAGCATAACATTTTTAGCCCCGTCGGTAAGGTCGGTGGGACGGTTGGTGGTGTGCTAAATCTTAAAGAACCGTTCGCGTATCCAATAGCCACTTACCAAGATCTAAAACGAGATGCCATGCAAGCATTACTTAATGCCATGTCAACTCTCGACAAGGAAGACGGTGCCGGTATTCAAATTTTGATGCGTCCAGCACCACCGACGTGGCGTAAGGAAGCCCTTGCAGTCGCCAGTAATAAGCGCAAAGGTCAACACGGCAAAAAGGGTGGTGAAAAGGCTCTCGATATGATCAAAGATCTGGCCATGGCATTTGTGAAGCCGATCGAGCATCATGACGATAAAGGGGGCAAGGATTTGTCTAGCCTCGAGCAGGCTACCTTGGACGCTATAGAGGATAAAACGCGTCATCCTGGTTATGAGGTTCTCATTCGAGTAGTTGTCTCTTCTAACATGAGTCAACGATCACAGGCTATTCTTAGCAACCTAGTTTCAGCTTTTTCCTTGTTTGATTCGCAAGGGAAGAACGGTTTTAAGTTCTCGCCAGCGAAGAATATCGATGAGTTTATTACTTCATATATATTACGTATGTTTCCCCAGGCGCAGAATAAGAATATTTTGAATGCTGTTGAGCTATCTACCATCTTTCATTTTCCGGACCAACGTGCGATTCCGACCTCACAGCTAGAGCGCCAAGATTCAAAGCAGGTCGATGGCCCTCGAAACATGCCTGAAAAGGGCTTGCTCTTGGGCTATAATTTATTTCGCGGCGTAAAGAAGCCTGCGCGTCTTGCTATTTCTGACCGTCAACGGCATATGTATGCAGTAGGACAGACTGGTACCGGTAAGTCTACTTATCTGGAGAACTTAGCGCTCCAAGACATGATAAATGGCGATGGCTTTGCATTTGTTGATCCGCACGGCGATACGGCAGAGAAGCTGCTTGCTATGGTTCCGCGCGAGCGGACGGAGGATGTTATATATTTCTGCCCAGCCGACATGGACTACCCCATGGGCCTTAATTTGTTTGAATTTAACACACCAGAACAAAAGGATTTTTTGATACAAGAAGCACTAAACATGCTCTATAAGTTGTATGATCCACAACATCAAGGGATTATGGGTCCGCGTTATGAGCATCTTTTCCGCAATGCAGCATTAACAATTATGGCCGATCCGGAAGGTGGAACATTTGTAGATATACCGAAATTATTTCGTGACTCACAATACGTGAAACAAAAATTACAACACGTTAAGGATCAAAATGTGATCGAGTTCTGGCAGAAAGAGATGCCGCAGTCGCAGCGATCAAATGAGTTTGGTGAGGTCGTAAGCTGGTTCGTGAGTAAGTTTGGTGCCTTCCTCTCAAACGAGATGATGCGCAACATTATTGGCCAGACTAAAAGTGCATTTAATTTGCGCGACATCATGGACAATAAAAAGATTTTATTGGTTAACCTGAGTAAAGGTCGCACAGGAGAACTAAATTCAAAATTGCTAGGCATGGTTTTTGTTATGAAGTTTCAAGCTGCTGCCATGAGTCGGGCCAATATTCCGGAGAGTGAACGAAATGATTTTGCATTATATGTCGATGAGTTTCAGAACTTTTCGACAGACTCGTTTGCAACCATCCTAAGTGAGGCCCGAAAGTATCATTTGAATTTAATTGTGGCCAACCAATTCACGACACAGTTGACCGAAGAAGTACGTGACGCTGTTTTTGGCAATATTGGTACGATTGTGGCATTTCGCGTGGGCCAAGATGAGGATGCCGAAGCTTTGGCTAAGCGGATGCGCCCAGCATTCGATACGAGTGATCTTTTGCGAATGCCTAACTATAATGCAGCCGTCAGGACATTGATCGGGGGAGTACCGACCTTACCGTTCAGTATGGCTACCCTGCCGCCCCTTGGAGATCCGAATCCTCAACTTGCCGAGGCGTTAAAACAGCTATCCGCCGTTAAGTACGGACGTCCCAAGGTTGCTGTTGAAAAGGAAATTTTTGCCCGCCTCGCAACTAAAGAGCCACCTGCGGCACCCCCACGTTCCTTTAATACTGGCCCTGCCGGGCTGGTTGGTCAGCCAGCCGCCGCTATGGGCGCCGCACCTCCCGCCTCAGCATTTGGAGCCCTGGGCGCAACGCCTGCTGGTGGACGTAGCATGGCAACGTCTAGCCCCGCACGCTCAGGCTCTTTCTTAGACGAATGGTTAACTAAGCGTACGGCGCCATTGGCTATGCGTCCCTCTCCTTGGTCGGCGCAATCAAAGAGTGCGCCCCCTCAGGCGACACCCTCACCCGTACAGGCAGCCCAGACTCCATTCCCTCCTCATATTGCTGCCCAGCAACTCCCTCAGCAGGCTTTTCAGCCCAATGTCTTACCGGCGGCTCAGCCCCGTAGTGAGAAACAGCCTCTAGCCCAGCCCAGTGCGTATGTGGGTGGTCTTGAGCATGGCGACACCATTTATATTGACCAAGAGGGCAATATTCACTCCCGCTAGGCGTGCCCTCTCAGTTGCAATCTGTTCTGAACTGACCTATACTAAAAGGTAAGTGGGAATCACCGTAACTGATTTCGAGAGGGTTATTAGAAGTGGCAAAAACAAACGACTATTCTGCCGATCAGATTCAGGTCCTAGAAGGGCTTGAGCCTGTCCGTAAGCGACCAGGTATGTATATTGGTGGTACTGGGATTGAGGGCCTACACCATCTGGTGTGGGAGCTTGTTGATAATGGTATAGATGAAGCTTTGGCGGGACACGCTGATGAGGTTATCGTGCGCCTCTTGACGGATGGTGGAGTTAGCATTTTTGATAATGGTCGCGGTATACCAACAGATATTCATCCGAAGACTGGAAAGAGCACTGTGGAAACAGTGCTCACTGTACTGCACGCTGGCGGGAAGTTTGGCGGCGGCGGTTACAAGGTATCGGGCGGGTTACATGGCGTAGGTTCGAGTGTCGTAAACGCGCTTTCTTCGCGACTGATTGTAACTATTTACCGAGATGGAAAGAAGTTTCAACAGGAGTATGCGGCTGGTGTGCCAAAGGCAGATCTCAAGGTAGTCGGCAAGAGCAATAAAACCGGTACGGAGATTACGTTTTACCCAGATGCTTCTATTTTTGAAGCCACTGTCTTTAATTACAGCACAATTCTAGATAAGCTACGTCACCAGGCCTATCTCACAAAAGGCGTCAGAACATCCATACATGATGAGAAGACGGGTAAAAGCTACGGTTTTTATTTTGAGGGTGGTATCAAATCTTACGTTAAGCATCTCAACATTGGCAGAGAAATGGTTGACGAGGATGTGTTCTATGTTGATAAGCAGGTCGAAGACACGCAGGTAGAAATCGCTGCTCAGTATACTGACAGCTTCAACGAAACCATTAAGCAATTTGCCAATAACGTGGTAAACCCTGATGGCGGCACGCACTTAACTGGCTTTCGTTCAGCACTAACCCGAGTCATTAATGATTATGCCCGTAAGACTGGGCTTCTGAAGGAGAAAGAGGAGAACCTCACCGGTGAAGATTGTCGCGAAGGGCTAACGGCAGTTATTTTAGTTAAGCTGCCAGATCCACAGTTCGAAGGTCAGACGAAAAATAAGCTCGGTAATCCTGAAGTTCGTGGCTATGTAGAGCAAGTTATGACCGAGCACTTTAATTATTATCTTGAAGAGCACCCAGGCATCGCGCGAAAAATCGTCGGCAAGGCACTATTAGCCGCCCGCGCCCGCAAAGCTGCTCGCGCTGCTCGTGAAAATATTATTCGTAAGGGAGTGCTAGAGGGTGCTAGCATGCCAGGCAAATTAGCTGACTGTTCGAGCAAGGACCCAACTAATTCTGAGATTTATCTTGTAGAGGGTGATTCAGCTGGCGGTTCTGCTAAGAGCGGGCGTGATAGCAAGACCCAAGCGATTCTTCCACTGCGCGGGAAGGTTTTAAACGTAGAGCGCGCTCGACTGGATAAGATGCTAGCCAACAATGAAATTTTGAATCTCATCAAGGCTTTAGGTGTAGGGATAGAAGACTCCTTTGACCTAGGCGGTTTGCGCTACCATCGCATTATTATCATGACCGATGCAGATGTTGACGGCTCTCACATTAGCACGTTGCTTTTAACATTCTTTTTTCGTTTTATGAAGCCCGTTGTAGATGGCGGCCATGTGTACCTTGCAAAACCGCCACTTTTCGAGCTAGTGAAACCCGGCCGCAAGAGCAGTGTCTTCATATATGATGAAGACGAACTAGAGGTGCTACTCGATGTAGCCATTAATAAGCGTCGCACGGGTGGTAGTAAGATAAACGTCGAAGAGGAGCGCTATCGACAGGCTGGTTTTGTTGAGCAGAAACGATATAAAGGTCTTGGCGAAATGGATGCCGAACAGCTGTTCGATACAACTATGGATCCCGAGAAGCGTGTATTGATTCAGGTGAGAGTTGAAGATGCCGAGAAAGCAGACGCTATATTTAACAAGCTTATGGGAACCGAAGTAGAGCTTCGTAAGAATTTTATTCAGACCAATGCGAAATTTGTGAAGGATTTGGACATTTAGTATGGATGAGCAGACAGATGGCACTGAAGAGGCAGTACAAGAAGGCCAGCAACCCTTAGAGGGTGAAGTAATTGAGCAGCAGCAAACGCACTCTCGTACTGTAGAGCGTCGTAGTGTTGAGAATGTCATGGAGGACAGCTACTTACGCTACTCCATGAGCGTAATTATTGACCGCGCCTTACCCGACGTCCGTGATGGCATGAAACCAGTGCACCGCCGTATTCTCTACAGCATGAATAGTGACGGGTTACGTAGTAGCGCTCGTCACCGTAAGAGTGCTAACGTAGTCGGGGCTGTAATGGGTAAGTATCACCCACACGGGGATTCATCTATATATGATGCTCTGGTCCGCATGGCCCAACCCTGGAGTATGCGTTACATGCTCGTAAACGGGCAGGGTAACTTTGGCTCAATGGATGGCGACCCTCCGGCTGCAATGCGTTATACGGAAGCAAAGATGCATCGCGTTGCTGACGAGCTGTTGGCGGATATTGACAAAGAAACGGTTGACTTTCGTGATACGTATGATGGTCAGAATCAAGAGCCGACTGTTTTGCCCGCTAAATTGCCAAACTTGTTGTTGAATGGACAACTTGGTATCGCCGTTGGTATGGCTACCAACATCCCCCCGCATAACCTCACCGAGCTGGTGGATGCAACGATATACCAGATCGACCATCCCGATGCCACTCTTGATAATCTGCTTGAATTCATCAAAGGACCTGACTTCCCAACAGGGGGTATAGTCTATGGTAAATCTTCATTACGTGCCGCCTATGCGGTCGGGCGAGGTGGCGTAGTAGTTCGAGGTGTTGCAGACATTATAGAAAGTAATAAGGGTCGTCACCAAATTATTATCAGCGAGATTCCATATAGCCTTAATAAGGCCAGTTTCATCGAGAAGATAGCCGAGCTCTATAAAGAGAAGAAGATAGCCGGTATTAGCGATCTGCGTGATGAGAGTGCTCGTGGTGAAGTGCGTATCGTTATCGATTTGAAAAAAGACGCCTACCCTAAGAAGTTACTAAACCAGCTATATAAGCTTACTCCACTACAGACTTCATTCCATTTCAATATGATGGCCTTGATAGATGGAATTCAGCCACGCGTACTTGGATTACAAGATATTCTACAAGAGCACATCAAGCACCGTCAGGTTGTCGTACGTCGTCGTACTGAGTATGAGCTACGTAAGGCCAAGGAACGCGCTCACATCTTAGAGGGCTTGAAGATTGCGCTTGACCACATTGATGAGGTCATTAAGACTATTCGAGCCAGTGAGACCACCGACGAAGCCCAGACGAATTTAATGAGCCGTTTTGGCCTCACCGAAATTCAGGCCAAGGCAATTCTCGCAATGCAATTGCGTACTTTAGCGGGGCTAGAGCGCAAAAAGCTTGAGGATGAATTGGCGGAACTCCTAAAGACCATTGCAGGCTTAGAAGCAATACTTGCAGACGAGAGGCGTATCCTAAAAATTATTCGTGACGAATTGCTGGAGCTCAAGAAGCAATACGGTGATGAGCGGCGAACAAAAGTTGTCCCACAAGAATTGGACAAGATGAGCGATGAGGACCTAGTGCCAGATGAGCAAGTTGTCGTGACTTTAACCAGCGCCAACTACATTAAGCGGAGTCCTATCGCCGAATATAAGCGTCAGGGTAGAGGCGGTAAGGGACGACGTGGTATGACTACGCGTGAAGAAGATGTAATTGAACATCTAGTGAATGCTAGTACGCATGATTATCTCTTATTCTTTACGAATAAGGGCCGTGTCTTTAGATTGAAGGCATATGAAGTACCAATGTCTTCGTTGAGTGCGAAGGGCATAGCAATCGTTAATCTTCTGCAACTACAGCCAGAGGAAATGGTTAGCGCTGTCATAAACATTAGCAAACAAGATAAAGCAGTGAATCTGATGATGTGTACTGTTCGTGGCGTGGTAAAGAAGACGCCTTTTGAGCAGTATCAGAATGTACGTAGTAATGGACTCATTACTATCAATCTAGATGATGGTGATGAGTTAAAGTGGATTCGTATGACGAATGGTGATAACGAGGTTGTTATTTCGACTGCTGGCGGTCAAGCCATACGATTCCATGAGAAGGACGTGCGACCCATGGGTCGTGTCTCACGAGGTGTGCGCGGAATCCGCTTGCGTCCAAGTGATCAAGTAATTGGTATGGATATAGTGGAAGAGGGCTCAAGTATCTTCGTAATTAGTCAGTATGGGTATGGGAAGCGGACCAGGGTTGCACAGTTTACCTCACATGCTCGTGGCGGGGTTGGTATTCGTTCTGCCGTGGTGAATAGTAAAACCGGTAAGCTCATTGGAGTAAAGTCACTTGGTGGTGATGAATCTCAAGAAGTGATCATCGTTTCATCGCAAGGTCAAACCATTCGCTTAGGACTTAAGAACATTCCAGAACTTGGCCGTGCCACCCAGGGAGTCCGTATAATGCGTATTAATAACGGTGACGAAGTTGTTTCGTTGGCTCTTGTAGATGCTGCTTCTGACGATGAAGATGAAGTGGTAGATGGCGTACCCCTCCAGTAACAGGGAATTTGTTGCTGTAACAATTACTACTTTCATTGCCACTATATATCTTGACATTCACCTATGGTTCGTCGTACTATAACGTGAGTGTTTAGAGGTCTTGCTATAGGTGTCTCTAAGGATCATTAAAAATTGAATAGTGCAAATCAACGTCAGTTCATTTGAATTGTTTTTTTAAGTCAGTGTTCTGGATCGCAAGATCTGGGACTTTCGACTGAATCAGAGAACGAATTCTTTTTTTGGAGAGTTTGATCCTGGCTCAGGATGAGCGCTGGCGGCGTGCCTAATACATGCAAGTCGAGCGGTAAGGTCCCTTCGGGGATACACGAGCGGCGGACGGCTGAGTAACGCGTAGGAATGTACCCCAAAGTGAGGGATAACTGCTCGAAAGAGTAGCTAATACCGCATGTGATCTCCGGATTAAAGCTTTATGCGCTTTGGGAACGGCCTGCGTCCGATTAGCTAGTTGGTAGAGTAAAAGCCTACCAAGGCGACGATCGGTAGCTGGTCTGAGAGGATGATCAGCCAGACTGGGACTGAGACACGGCCCAGACTCCTACGGGAGGCAGCAGTAGGGAATTTTCCACAATGGGCGAAAGCCTGATGGAGCAACGCCGCGTGCAGGATGAATGCCTTAGGGTTGTAAACTGCTTTTGTTAGTGACGATTATGACGGTAACTAGCGAATAAGGGTCTGCTAACTACGTGCCAGCAGCCGCGGTCATACGTAGGACCCAAGCGTTATCCGGAATTACTGGGCGTAAAGAGTTGCGTAGGTGGCAAAGTAAGCGAATAGTGAAAGCGTGTGGCTCAACCATACATCCATTATTCGAACTGCTTAGCTAGAGGACGAGAGAGGTAGATGGAATTCCTAATGTAGGGGTAATATCCGTAGATATTAGGAGGAACACCGATGGCGTAGGCAGTCTACTGGCTCGTTCCTGACACTAAGGCACGAAAGCGTGGGGAGCAAACAGGATTAGATACCCTGGTAGTCCACGCCGTAAACTATGGATGCTAGCTGTAAGCCGTATCGACCCGGCTTGTAGCGAAGCTAACGCGTTAAGCATCCCGCCTGTGGAGTACGGTCGCAAGACTAAAACATAAAGGAATTGACGGGGACCCGCACAAGCGGTGGAGCGTGTTGTTTAATTCGATGGTAAGCGAAGAACCTTACCCAGGCTTGACATCCTGTGAAGGTCTCCGAAAGGAGACTGTGCCTTCGGGAATACAGTGACAGGTGATGCATGGCCGTCGTCAGCTCGTGTCGTGAGATGTTTGGTTAAGTCCATCAACGAGCGCAACCCTTATAGTTAGTTGTATTTTTCTAGCTAGACTGCCCTGGTAACAGGGAGGAAGGGGGGGATGATGTCAGGTCAGTATTTCCCTTACGTCTGGGGCTACAAACACGCTACAATGGCCGGTACAAAGGGCAGCCAAGTCGCGAGACGGAGCAAACCCCATCAAAGCCGGTCTCAGTTCGGATAGCAGGCTGAAACTCGCCTGCTTGAAGTCGGAATCGCTAGTAACGGTGAGTCAGCACATCACCGTGAATACGTTCCCGGGTCTTGTACACACCGCCCGTCAAACCATGAAAGTCGCCAATACCTGACGTGTTGCCTTCGCGCAGCCCTAAGGTAGGGGAGATGATTGGGGTTAAGTCGTAACAAGGTATCCGTACGGGAACGTGCGGATGGATTACCTCCTTTCTAGGGAGAATACTAGCATCAAGTCGGGCAACCACTTGAGAGCTAGGTCGATCTCGGTAGACGATTGATCAGTACTGATCGTTTATGTACCATCTGCTTGCAGATGGCGAGACACAGATCTGAATATAGGACTTGACGTTTGATTTGCACTATTCAGTTTTTAAGAGAAAAGGCGCAGGATAAAATCGGCGCCTTTTTCCTTAACAGATGATTGATGAAAGAGGCATTTTTCGATACAATATGCCTTGTCTTTCAAGAATATGGGCGATTAGCTCAGCTGGTTAGAGCGCGTCACTGATAATGACGAGGTCCGAGGTTCAAGTCCCCGATCGCCCACCATCGCTGAAAGACGTTTTTGGATAAGGGGACATAGCTCAGCTGGCTAGAGCACCTGCTTTGCAAGCAGGGGGTCCGGGGTTCGAATCCCCGTGTCTCCACCATGGCAGCCTTATTCGAACCATGAGTCGTTATGCAAGTTCGAGTAGGCCTACCGAGGTCAACATACTAAGGAGATCATTCATCAGGATGGCACCCTTGCTACTGGATTACGACATAGCTCAAGAGTTAGAGAGATAGAAAAAGGCTGCGTCCCGGGGCTACTGTTAGCCAACAGGAGAGCCTTGCTTGCTCGTAACGGCTTCATGACCCGTAGGAGCCTTCAGAAAATGCTCTTGACGACCGATATGGGGAAGCTCTCTTTGCTTGGTAGCTACTCTGGAGGGCTCGTGTGAATATCCGATGGATGGGCCGACAAAAACGTACAGTCGGATTCCATTAATTCAGTTTACGATTGACTTGTTCTATTTCACAAAGTGCTTAAGTCATGCGTAAGCCCGAATAAACATGATAATACGCCACCGGATAGAGTACTGTAGTCAATTTAGCATCATAATGTGCTTTACAACCTCTGTTTTTATTGATATCATTGCATGGCAATTGAGTTTAGACCGGAGTCTATATTGTTAGGCTAGAGTGTAAACTCAAGATCGAAGACATATCTGTGTGGGAAGTCTGAGTTTTGCAACTTAAAAATTTGGATTTTATAGAGCAATAAATAAAGACAAACGGCTATTGGTGAATACCAATAACTAGTCAATGCAATGATCTAGCAATAGATCTGACGTAAAAAGTTACTCAAGCGCGCACAAAGGATGCCTTGACATACAATACCGATGAAGGACGTAAGGAGCTGCGATAAGCTCCGGGGAGCTGCTAACTAAGCTTTGATCCGGAGATATCCGAATGGGGAAACCCGGCTGGAGTCATGTCCAGTCACGGCTATCTGAATATATAGGATAGTTTGTAGGTTACCGCCTGAACTGAAACATCTTAGTAGGGCGAGGAAGAGAAAGTAAACAACGATTCCGTTAGTAGTGGCGAGCGAATGCGGAATAGCCCAAACTTTTTAGGTTTTTGTCCGTCAATTTGATGGACAAATAAGTTGGTAGACGAATATCTAAAAGGGGTTGTGACATTACAAACAACCGGTACGGAGCACTAGACTTATCTAGCATTCCGTATTGGAAGCAAGAGCTACCATTCTCTTGCATAAGGTCTATAAATTAGCGAGGTGAGCAGAAGCAGTTGGAAAGCTGCGCCATAGACAGTGAAAGCCTGGTACGCGAAGCGTCGCTAACCTTATATTTGTTTTGTCGAGTAGGTCGGGACACGTGAAACCCTGACTGAAGCTGGGAGGTCCACCTCCCAAGGCTAAATATATTGTATGATCGATAGAGAACAAGTACCGTGAGGGAAAGGTTAAAAGAACCCAGGGATGGGAGTGAAATAGAACCTGAAATTGTGCGCGTACAAGGAGTCGGAGCCCCTTCGGGGGTGACGGCGTGCTTTTTGTAGAACGATCCAGCGAGTTATTGGCTATTGCAAGCATAAGACATTTGTCGGATGCATAGCGAAAGCGAGTCTGAATAGGGCGATCAGTAATAGTTAATAGACCCGAAACCGGGTGACCTAACCATGGGCAGGCTGAAGCGCAGGTAAAACTGCGTGGAGGGCCGAACCGTAGAGTATTGCAAAACTCCCGGATGACCTGTGGTTAGAGGTGAAATGCCAATCGAACTCGGAGATAGCTGGTTCTCCTCGAAATAGCTTTAGGGCTAGCGTTGTACGGTAGCTGGTAGGGGTAGAGCTCTGTTTTGGACTGGGGGTCGCAAGACTACCCACCCTTGACAAACTACGAATACTATCAGTGGAACTACAGCAGTCAGAACGGCGGGGCTAAGCTCGTCGCTCGAAAGGGAAACAGCCCAGATCACCATCTAAGGTCCCTAAATCTATGCTCAGTGGGAAACGAGGTGGGATTTCTTAAACAATGAGGATGTTGGCTTAGAAGCAGCCATTCATTTAAAGAGTGCGTAACAGCTCACTCATCAAGAGATCCTGCGCGGAAAATGTAACGGGGCTAAGCATAGTACCGAAGATGTGAACTTTCAATTTATTGGGAGTGGTAGAGGAGCGTTGATATTGCACTGAAGTCGCACTGCGAGGTGCGGTGGAGCGGTATCAAGTGAGAATGCTGGAATGAGTAACCATAAGGCAGGTGAGAATCCTGCCCACCGAAAGAGCAAGGTTTCCTGGGCCACGATAATCGTCCCAGGGTTAGTCGGTCCTAAGCCGAGGCGCGTAGCGTAGGCGATGGACAACGGGTTAATATTCCCGTACTGGTGTTATATTGTTTGGCGTGCGCGGCATATTAGCGAGAGCGGATTCATGGTTATATCCGTCTAAGTAGCAGAAATGGCTACGAATGAAACGATCTTTATTGATCGAATTCTCGTGAAGGTGCTGACTAGAAAAGCTACCAAACGCGTGTATAGCGCCACCCGTACCGCAAACCGACACAGGTGCTCAGGTCGAGTAGACCAAGGTGTACGAGTGATTCTTCGTCAAGGAACTCGGCAAACAAGCGGCCGTAACTTCGGAATAAGGCCTGCCCCGCCACTTTGTCTATGACATAGTGGCTTGCCAGTTTTCTTTTCAGGAAACAACAGTAGCGTGCGTAAGTTTTTAACTTCTTGCGCAGGTCTGTATAAACATTGAGTTAAGATCGAGAAAAGAGAGCTGACCCCAATAAGCTCACTATCGTGGTAGGTAGTGTGGCGGGGCTGCAACTAAGGAACCCATGCAACTGTTTACCAAAAACATAGGTCTCTGCAAACACGAAAGTGGAAGTATAGGGGCTGACGCCTGCCCGGTGCTGGAAGGTTAAGGGGAGTGCTTTACGGTGCGAACTGAAGCCCCAGTGAACGGCGGCGGTAACTATAACCGTCCTAAGGTAGCGAAATTCCTTGTCAGGTAAGTTCTGACCCGCACGAATGGCGTAATGATATGGGTACTGTCTCGACGAAGAGCTCGGTGAAAGTGCATTGACGGTAAAGATGCCGTCTGTCCGCAGCAGGACGAAAAGACCCCGTGGAGCTTTACTACAGCTTGACATTGAATCGGGCTATAACATGTGTAGCATAGGTGGGAGACTTTGAAGCTTAGGCGCTAGCCTAGGTGGAGTCACCGGTGAAATACCACCCTTGTTATGGTTTGATTCTTACGATTACCGTTATCCGGTAATCGGACCGTGTCTGGTGGGTAGTTTAACTGGGGCGGTTGCCTCCTAAAGAGTATCGGAGGCGTTCAAAGGTTGGCTAGGTTCGGATGGAAATCGAATCGATAGTGTATACGCATAAGCCAGCTTGACTGTGAGGCCTACAAGCCGAGCAGGTACGAAAGTAGGAGCAAGTTTTCCGCTGTCCGTACATTTATGTACATGAGTGTGGTATCGGCAGCGCTTTCGGATAAAAGTTACCCCGGGGATAACAGGCTTATAGCGCCCAATAGTTCACATAGACGGCGCTGTTTGGCACCTCGATGTCGGCTCATCTCATCCTGGAGGGGGAGCACCTTCCAAGGGTCCGGCTGTTCGCCGGTTAAAGAGGTACGTGAGCTGGGTTCAGAACGTCGTGAGACAGTTCGGTTTATATCCGCTGTGGACGCAAGGAAATTTGAGAGGATCTGCCCCTAGTACGAGAGGACCGGGGTGGACGCACCGCTGGTGTACCAGTTGTCATACCAATGGCATTGCTGGGTAGCTATGTGCGGAGCAGATAAACGCTGAAAGCATATTAAGCGTGAAACTGACCTCAAGATTAGATTTCCCTATGAGACCCCAGAAAGACGATCTGGTTGATAGGCGCAAGGTAGAAGTGCAGTAATGCATGTAGCCGAAGCGTACTAATAGGTCCATTGACTTTTTACGTTCTCTCATTCGACTCTGGTTTCGGCCGGATAGAGTGAGAGAAAGCATTGACTAGTTGTTGGTGTTTGTCATATACTTTCAAACATTCGTTTGTCTAAGAACGTTGCACTTAATACATCCAAATAGCACCAGTAATGGACGTCGAAATGACGCTTTACCAATACGTTGGTAACGTCCTTTCGGTGCCCATGGCGCGAGGGAAACACCTGTTCCCATACCGAACACAGCAGTTAAGCCTTGCCGCGGTTACAATACTTGGGGTCCACCCCTGGGAAAATAGCACGGTGCCGAATTATATAAAAGCCATCCGAATAGGGTGGCTTTTATCTTAAATACGAAATATTATTCCGTTGACATTATTTCATAAGCGTGTTATTATAGATACAGTTTCGAAAGAAATAAAGAGGGTTCCGCTCGCAAGAACGAAACCCTCTTTATGTTTTCTTGAGAGAATATTAAGCCACGGGAGGTTTAGATGGCTGGAACTAAAGCTGGCGGCAAAGCTGCCGCTGCAACCAACAAGACGAAGTACGGTAGCGATTTTTACGCTAAGATTGGCGCCAAGGGCGGCAAGCTTGGTCGTACGGGTGGCTTTTTCGCCAATCGTGAGCTAGCACGCGCTGCTGGCCGCAAGGGTGGCCGCATTTCGCGTCGTCCTAAGACCGGCACAGACGCAACTAATTAGTTAGTTTGCTTTGGTGCAGAATGAGCTGGATTAATCTTCCAGCTCATTTTTTATACTTTTGACCGAACTCGGTAGTGCCGACGTAGGCGAGAATTTGTTACTTTCCAGGTTGCTGAACAGTTTAGGCAGATATAGCGTTTATCTTGCCGCTGGAAGCCGCTCGCAAGACATTCCGGGCAGCGACTCCTATGAAAAATCCAGTCGCGGTATGTATCTAGGCAATCCTCGATATGGCGTTGATCGATCTCAAGGCTATAGTTTTTCGCTAGACGTAATGCCTCCTGCCATGCATCTACTTCCTTCTGTAGTAACTCTAGGTCGCTTGCAAATCCCTCATGGCCTAGGCGCGCATGACCGATTTCATGCAGCAGGCCGGCGATGTTAACTTGATTGTCTTTCGACGCATAAAAAATTTCATTTCGCTTTGGAGACCAACAATGCGCTTCACCAATCGTGAACACTAAGCCGGGATGATCACACTGGAGTTTACGAACGAGTTGTTCCATACAGGCTTTTTACTAGATCGTAGCAACCGTATATGACAGCTTCCTCTGGACGGGATGCAGGAATAATGGGGGGAATAGGAACGAGAGGTGTTCCATACTCTTGTAGCTGTTCGCATAAAAGATCATCAAATCGGTCGAAATAGTTTGCGACACTGCCGCCTAATACAATAACTTCCGGTTGTATGATCGCAATAATGTTAATGAGTCCGACGGCAATATTATGCGTGATCTGTCGCCAAGTAGTCTTATCGGTTATGTTTCGTGCCTCTTTGCCGTATGTTTGGACAATTGCCTTGCCAGAAGCAAATGATTCCCAGGGAACCATTTTCCCACGATGCTCTAAAAGCATCATCCCCGCTTCTGAGTCTACAAATGAGGGGTCAATAGTCTGGTTATTAATGATACCCAAGCCTATGCCAGTACTAATGGTTATGTACGCTACATGATTGTAGCTATCCTTAAGTAGCATAGCCTCAGAAAGGCCCGCTAGCTTAGCATCATTCTCAATTACGACCGGGCAATGTATGACGGCTTCGATGTCAATTTTTATTGATACGTTTTTCCAGGATAGATTTCCCATAGCGATACCAACGCCTTGGCTACGATCTAGGCGGCCAGGTACGCCGACACCACATGCTACAAAAGACTTTGTAGTCATTTTTGCAACTTCAACAGTCAGCTGACGGATAAATTCACTGTAGTCATTAGGCGTTAAAAATTTTAGTTGCTCAGTGATTACACCGTCATTATCTAAGGACGCCAGGAGAGTCTTGGTGCCACCAATGTCTATTCCTAAATACATACTAAGCGTAGTGTAGCATGCGTATAGGGCTAGTCGCCAAGACTTTGACGCCTTAGGGCAAAAGAGTTATAATGGATATAATCTTGCGGTGATCTTTGAGAGCATCGACAGAAATACAATTGAAGGAGGCATGTAAAACATGTCAAAGAATACTAACATAACAATGGATGAGCTGCTTGCTGGCAGCGAAGTCAAACAGCTAGAAGCAGGTGACGTCCTCGAAGGCGTCGTGAGCTCGGTTAAGAAGCATGAGGTGTGGATTGACTTAGGCGCCAAAGGTGTGGGAGTCGTGATGCGACGTGAAATAGGTCATGGGCAAGTTCTTGAGGCTGGTCAAGCAGTAACAGTTAGCGTTATAGATCCTGAACTTGATGAAGGCCACGCACTCCTTAGCATGAAGCGCGCAGCCAAAGATAGGGGCTGGGACGAGTTGAAGCGTATCTTTGATGATCAAGAGATCGTTGAAGTAATACCTTATGACGCTAATCGTGGTGGTCTGCTTGTTGAACTGGAAAGCATTCGTGGCTTTTTGCCAGTATCTCAATTGGCCGCTGGCCACTATCCTCGAGTATCTGGTGCCGACAAGGATGAAATTTTGCAGAAATTAAACGCACTAGCAGGTAAACCGATCCGCGTGCGAGTCCTAGATGTTAGTCGTAAAGACAACAAACTGATCTTCTCCGAAAAAGAAGCAGTGAAGGGCGACATGCAGGCTCGCTTCGCTGAATTAAAGGTAGGTGATGTCGTAGAAGGCATTGTAACTGGTGTGATCGATTTTGGTGCTTTCGTGAATGTGCAGGGTATCGAAGGACTCATCCACATTTCGGAGATTTCTTGGGAGCGTGTCGAAGATCCTCGTGATTATGTTAAGGTTGGCGAAAACGTAAAAGCCAAGATTATAGCTATTGATAAAGATCGCCTCTCGTTAAGTCTGAAGCAAATGAGTGAAGATCCTTGGCTGAAAGAAGTAAAAGCCTTTAATAAAGGTGATGTTGTTGAAGGTAAGATCACTCGCATCACTCCATTCGGTGCTTTCGTTCAGCTGAGCCCGAGCGTGGAGGCTCTGGTGCATGTTTCAGAGATGAGCGATGACGAAACCGTTGACCCACAGCAGATCTTTAAACTCAATGAAAAGAAGCAATTTAAAGTGCTTGATATTGATGCCGATGCTCGTAAGATTGCGTTGAGTCTTAAAAACGCGAAATAAAGCACAGATGCAGTTTTATGTAAGCTAACTAAAGCCGACTTATAGGCAGGAAGGGGCGCTAAGATGGCACGAAGCATCGAAATCGAAGATATGATCACCGTCGGCGCTCTAGCCGATCGTCTGAGTTTACCAGTTACGCGTTTGATAGGCGAATTATTCAAGAATGGCGTCATGGCTACAGTTAACGAGCGGATTGATTTCGATACAGCTCAGATTATCGTTGAAGAGTTGGGTCTTGAGGTCGAGCTCACCAAGAAGGTTCAAGATATTGTCGTGCCTGCACGCGAGAAGCGTCAGATCAGTGACAGGGCAGTGCAACGTCCTCCTGTAGTGGCTGTGATGGGACACGTCGATCATGGCAAGACGAGCTTACTTGATGCAATTAGGGGCGCACAAGTGGCTAAGGGGGAAGCTGGCGGTATAACTCAGCATATTTCTGCATATCAGATCACTCACAATAAACGCGCTATTACATTCCTTGATACTCCAGGGCATGAAGCTTTTGCGGCTATTCGCGAGCATGGTGCACATTTGACTGATATCGCGATTATTGTAGTTGCTGCTGACGATGGCATTAAGCCTCAAACCCTAGAAGCTATTAGGTTTGCACGCAAGGCCGGCGTAAAGCTAATTATAGCTATTAATAAAATTGACAAAGATGGTGCCGATCCGAATCGGGTTAAACAGCAGCTCTCAGAGCAGGAATTACTCGTCGAAGAGTGGGGTGGCGATACGGTTGCAGTCGAAGTTTCGGCTAAGACTAAAGCTGGAATCGATAATCTACTGGATATGATTTTGTTGGTTGCCGATGTTGAAGAGTTCCGCGCTGAAGTTGCTGGATCAGCGGTCGGCCTGATTATAGAGGCTCATTTACAACAAGGTCGTGGCCCGATTGCTAATGCGCTCATCGAAGAAGGGACGCTGAAGATTGGTGATTTTGTTGTTGCTGGTACAACGTATGCTAAGGTTCGAACATTGGAAACGACGGACGGAAAGTCGCTTAAAGATGCAGGACCTTCCACCCCTGTTGTCATCACTGGTTTTAAAGCTTTGCCAGAGTTTGGCGATGAGTTTACTGTTGTAAGGGATGAGAAGCTTGCCCGTGCTCAAGCAGAACAGTCTGCCAATCAAAAGCAAACGAATGGCAATAGTAATGACATGAGTAGTAGCGAATTGATTCGTATCATCAATCGTAATAACAAGATGCAGGAGCTCAACATTATCGTGCGCGCCGATGTACAAGGATCGCTCGCTTCTGTCGTTGATAGCTTGAAGGCATTGGACACTGATGAAGTCGCAGTACGTATTGTTAGCTCAGGGGTTGGGTCAATAACCGAGAATGATATACATTCTGCAGCAAGTAGCGGCGCAACAATTTATGGATTCAACGTCACGGCTCCTACTAACGTAAAGCGTATGGCGGCTCGTGATAAGGTAAAAGTCGCTTTGTACAGCGTTATATATGAACTCATAGATGATGTTAAAGCTCATTTAAGTGAATTATTGGCGCCAGAAGTAATAGAGACTGATCTCGGTCGATTAGTTGTTAAAGCCGTTTTTAAAACAACCAAGACGGAGGTAATTTGCGGTGGTGAGGTTACTAAGGGTAAGCTCGTAGTATCTGCCCAGGCTCGCGTTTTGCGTGGTTCTGAGCAACTAGCAGAAGCGGAAGTCACGAATCTTAAGCGAGGAGCCCAAGACGTCAAAGAAGTGCTTGAGGGAGAAATGTGTGGCGTTAGCCTAAAGACTGCGACACGTCTTGAGCTCGAAGAAGGAGACCGACTAGAGCTCTTTACACGGACGACCGTTTCGCGCAAACTGTAGGGTATGCATTTTTGCAAACGGTGCTAGAATGAAAAAGTAGAGAGGAATAATCATGATCAAACTTGACGATGATCTGCTTCAGGAACTTGGCCTTGCGGCGCTCCCAGCCGAAGAGAAAAAGAAGCTCTTAGCCCACATTTATGAAACACTAGAGATGCGTGTAGGCATGAAATTAGCAGAGCGTATGAGTGACGCCCAGCTGGCGGAGTTTGAACAGTTTATTGATCGTAATGATGAAGCTGGCGCTCTACACTGGTTGGAGGGAAACTTCCCTAATTATAAGGATGTTGTTGCCTCAGAATTTGAGGCATTGAAAAAAGAGATCAGTCTCGTTGCCCCACAAATTCTGGCAGGTGGCCCCGAGTCTCCGGATGACAGTGCCCAGCCGCAGGGATCAGTGCCCTCTTCGGTCTAGTATGTAGCTATACCAAGCGTTGACCTGTAGCCCGCTAGGAATGCCTGTCCGGTCATCTCTCTTTTGCCGATTGGTTTAAGCCGAACAAGGCCAAGCGCTTGCTCGCCACAATATACTACCGGCAGTTTCTCCACAATGGTGATATCGCCAGGTTTGCCGGCCATGGGCATGACACGGCCCTCAGTAACTATAACTTCTGTGTTGCCGATTGTCGCATGACTCTTTGGCCATTCAATGAAGGCTCGAATTTCCCGTTCAACTTGTTGCGCTGACTTATTCCAATCAATCATTCCGTCTGCCTTGGTAAGTTTGCGCGAATAGGAGAGTTCTCGTCCAGTGATTGTCTGAGAGGTGAGTCTGATTTTGTTAGCGCAGTAGGTCGGTATGATGGTTTCCAACAAGACAATGCTTAATTTTATAAGCTCCGCGGTTAATTCGGGAGTAGTAATGTCGGAACGTAGTTCGTATTCTCCGTAGCTTAATAACGGTCCTTCGTCCATCGCCTCCACGAGTAACATAATACTTACGCCAGTGGTTCTTTGGCCACTGAGTATGGCGAAAGTGATCGGGTCGGCGCCACGCCATTCCGGAAGGATGGAGAAATGGCTGTTGAGGATACCCAGGGGAAAATAGTTAATTACGTTCTGAGAGATTATGATGCCGAAATCTATCAGTATCCCAAGGCGACTATCGAATGATGCGGTATTAAAGAGTTCATCGAGCTGCTTACGATTTTCAGCAGTGTATACCGGCAGTTTGAGCCTCTCAGCAAGCTCCAGTACGGGAACCTCTCCTTTATGGTGAGAGGGGCGAGGTTTGGTAACTACTGCCTCAACCCGAAATTTTTGAGCTAGGTAACGCAAGCTTTCGGCGGCAACGGGTCCACTACCAAAGAATATGATTGCTTCGGACTTGTTTTTCATAGTCTAGCTTTTCTAGCTGCCCATCATCTCGGAGTTTGAAAAAAGCCTCCGGGTTAGCTTCGATATGGTCTATGAAGACAACACCATTAGTATGATCGATTTCATGCTGAAAGACGCGTGCTAAAAATCCTTCGGCAGTGACGCGAATTTCGCGACCTGTCATATCCAGTGCTCGGATCCGCACCTTGCTGTAGCGGGGTACCTTACCATAGATATCAGGAACACTCAGACAGCCTTCATAGTCTTCTTCTACGACCCCTTCATATTTAGTAATAACGGGGTTGATAAATACTGAAAAGGTTTTGTTTTTTTTGTTGTCAAAATCATTACGAATTACGACAACTCTAAGAGGTGTGTCCACTTGAATGGCAGCGAGCGCTACGCCGACCTCATGATCTCGGTTGGCCTCCCAATCGAGTGTCGCCTCCTCCATATCACTAATTAGCGTTTTTACTTCATCGGTGATAATGCCTATCTTTTTGGAGCGCTCGCGAAGGTGCGTATTGGGCAGTGTAATTACATCATCCTTGGTCATTATCAAAAGTATACCGGAGATGCCCGATATTACAACAGATTCATGGGATCTATGTCATGCAACCAGCCACTTGGCAATTGCTGGATGATCTCTAGGAGTTTTCCGCGCCTTTTTGTTTTTATAATCACTTGCCAGCCGAATTTGTTCTGCACTTTTTCATGGAATGATGGTGTTGGTCCCTCTATTCTGATGCCTGTTATATTAGTCTGTAATTTTTTGACCAAGTCTTCCGTTGCCTTCTGTGCGCTCGAGCTGCTGGCCCGCTGGCAAAGCAGCTTTAGAACATAGCAGTATGGTGGAAATAGAAATTGTTTACGTTCGGCTAGCTCATTGTTGTAGAAACTGCCCCAATCTTTAGTAATTACTGCTTGCAGTAGAGCGCTATCTGGTGCGTATGTCTGTATGATCGCCTGACTGTCCCGATGCCCTCGTCCCACACGACCAAGCACCTGAGTTAATAGTTGGTAGGTACGCTCTTGGGCACTGAAGTCCGGAAAATAGAGGCTCGTGTCGGCGATGATAACACCGACGAGTGAGAGCTTCGGCAGATCTAAGCCTTTGGCTAGTGTTTGTGTGCCGACCAGAATGTCTACGCTACCAGCACGGACCGCATCATAGTGCTGTTCAATACGCTCACTTTTTTTGTTGTCAGTATCAAAACGCTGTACTCGTGCTTCGGGGAATAAGCGTTTTGCTTCCTCTGCCACAGCCTTCGTGCCTATGCTCTTGAATATTATACTTGCACTTTTGCATGAGGGGCAGCTGCCAGGGCTCATTGCCTTATATTCACAACTGTGACAACGCATAAGATGCTGATCGCCATGATATACCAAGGGCAGGTCGCAGTGGGGGCAGAGTGCTTGCCATCCACAGTGCTCGCAGAAGACTATGCGGGCAGTTCCGCGTCGATTTAAGAAGAGAAGTGTTTGTTCATTTTTTTGTAAAGCGTTTTGCATAGCGGATAGTAGCTCAGTGGAGAGGCATGAACTTTTCATAAAATTAGCTCGTTGGCGTAAGTCAACGACACGCACTGTCTTTTCGGTCTCCTTGCTATTGGTGGCTGTCTGGGTCATTCGGATAATAGGACGCCCTTTAGCGGTTGCTACAGCGTAATCTGTGACTAGCGGTGTGGCAGAGCCAAGAACAAGCATTGCGTCATGCATGCTGGCTAGTTTGGCGGCTACAGTGGCCGCTTGATAGTGGGGAGCTTGATCCTGCTTATATGCGGTCTCATGTGACTCGTCTATAACAATAAGACCTACGTTCCTAAGAGGGCTAAATAGAGCAGAGCGAGCTCCAATGACGACCATGGGTTCTACTTGCTGTAGCAGTTTCTGCCACGTCCGTTCACGCTGAGCTTCACTAAGGCCAGAGTGAACGATAGCTACATGTTCGCCAAAGATTGCTCGGAAGGAACCACTAAGTTGCGACGTGAGTCCAATCTCTGGCGTCAGTATGATTACCGATCGTTTCTGCGCAAGACAACGTTTAGCTAATTCAATATAGACGCGAGTTTTCCCCGTCCCTGTTTCCCCATGGAGTATGTGCAAACCAGAGCTTTGAATTTGGCTTATTGCATGTGTTTGATCTTTGGTAGGGAGTGGTAGCTCGGGTGCCAGAAGAGGGGGCAAAGCTGCAATCGAATCTGGCTTTTTCGGCAAAGCCTTTGGTAAGAATAGCTGAGTAATGATCCCCAGCGGTGCAGGGTAGTAGAATTTCATCCATAATAATAATGAAAGTAACTGTTGAGGTAGAGGGGGTAGGTCTTGGATCGCCGTTATTGGTTTTACTGAGAATTTTGGACGTGGAGCACACCGTAGTACTAGTCCTAGAACTCGTTTCTTGCGTAAAGGCACGAGTACAATTTGTCCTACTGCCGGTTCCGCTTCGCTACTATAGGTAAGCGCTTCGCCTCCATGATATGTTGCATCACCTACTAATATCTCCACGTAATACATAGTTGCATTATATGGTTTTTGTACGTTAATTATGAAATTTGTATTGTAAAGGTCTGCGCGAATGAGCTATACTCAGTCTACGTTGTTTGAATAACAATAGAGCTTATGTTAGACGTTTTTATCACTTCACGAGTTCGGCGCAAGATTATTGTTATCTACGCCAAATATCCCGACTTTAAAACCCACGTTCGTGGCCTAGCTAAGCTCATCAAAGAGGATGCAGGCAATATACAACGCGAATTAAAGCGTCTAGAAAAAGTAGGCTTTTTAATTTCCGAAAAGCAGGGTAATACCAAGATTTATCACACGAATAAGCAGTTCGTTATCTTTAAGGAGTTGCAAAGTATTGTATTGAAATCGCAGCGAGCTGCTCAAAAGAAACAGCAGGTCGTTTGACTCTTGCAAATCTGCCCCTGTTAATATAGAATAGAATTATATGATCCAAGTAACTCGTAAAGACTCAAAAGAATCACTTGAGAACTTGCTTCGTCGCTTTAACCGTAAGGTTCAGCAGGCGGGCGTTATCGCTGTTGTAAAGCAAGCACAGTTTTTCGAAAAACCGATGAGCAAGCGTGACCGTCGCAGCAAGGCGATTATTCGTGCTGAACGTAAAGCACTCAAGCTCAAGAAAATTAAATTCGGTCAACGCTAGCGAACATGCTGAAGGAACGCATTGACCAGGATCTGAAGCAAGCACTCCTGGGCGGCGATAAGGTGCTCGTGACCACGCTTCGTGGGCTAAAAAGTGTGATCCTGTATTCCGAAGTCGCTAAAGGCGTACGTGAGCAGGGTTTGCCTGACGATGAAATTATCATACTCTTGGCCAAAGAAGCCAAGAAACGTCAAGAAAGTGCTGAATTGTATCGTAGAGGAGACAACGAAGGGCGTGCTCAAGCTGAACTACTTGAGAAGAAGGTGATTGAAGCTTATCTGCCGCAGCAACTCTCGGATGAAGAACTGAGGAACGTTATAATTACTATTATTGCATCTCTTGGGGCGCACGACTCCCAGGCTATGGGACGAGTTATAGGTGCCGTGAAGCAAAAAGTAGGTAGCCAAGCAGATGGACTCCGCATTGCACAAATCGTAAAGGAAAGACTGGGCCAATAGGATGATAATTCTCATGGGTGTTGCTGGCGCTGGTAAAAGTATGCAGGGTAAAATTTTAGCCGACGAGCATGGCTATGCGTGGATTTCTACGGGTGAGATTTTGCGAGTGCTAGTAACTGGCAAACGTCGTCATGAAATGCTGCAGGGAAAATTGTTGAGCGATGACGAAATGATTAATTTAATGGATAAGGTCTTGGAGCTTATTGATACCAAACAGGAGTTTGTTTTGGATGGCTTCCCACGTACCGTGCCCCAGGCCAACTGGCTCCTAGACCAATCCCACAAAGGTCGTTTTGCTCTGAACGCCGTCATTCATTTAGCCGCTTCGGAAGATGTCGTGCGCACACGTTTATTAGATCGTGCACGACTAGATGATACTGAAGACGCCATAACAAAACGTTTCAGCGAATATAATATGGTGACTCTACCGATACTGGACTATTTAGAACGAGAGGGTGCTAAAGTCTGCAAGATAGATGCTGGCCAAGATATTCGTGCAGTGCACGATGCCATTTTGCAGTGCGTTGATCATTAGCCGACTACATAAAAATTGAAATGATGAGTACAGTTAAAACCGAAGCAGAGATATCGGCCATGCGCGAGAGCGGTCATATTTTAGCAAGTGTTTTGGAGTTAATGCGTACTGAGACTAAATCAGGCCTTACGCCGAAGCATATGTCAGTCTTGGCCAAGAAAGAATTGAAAAGATTAGGCGGTAAGCCTGCATTTTTGGATTTTTATGGCTATCCGGATATTATTTGTATTTCGGTGAATGATCAGGTCCAGCATAGTATTCCCAACGAACGTCCATTTGAGCCAGGTGACATCGTTAATTTTGATTTCGGCGTTCAGTATGGTGGCATGATTACTGATGCCGGTATTACCATCTGTGTAGATAACGAGACTACTCCTGATACTGCACGATTATTGAAGGGCACTGAGCGAGCCCTTGCAGACGGCCTAGCTGCAGTACGCCAAGGCTGTCACATAGGTGATATATCTGCAGCAATTGAGCGGACACTCCGCAAATTCCGTTTAGGCATTGTACGTGAGTTGGTTGGCCATGGGGTCGGCCACGAATTGCATGAAGAACCAGAGATTCCTAATTATGGTCGGTCTGGTACTGGTCCGGTTTTGAAGGCTGGTATGACCATCGCTATAGAGCCAATAACTACTTTGGGCAGCCCAGCGATATATGAAGAAAAAGATGGTTGGACTCTCCGAACTGTAGATGGTAGCTATGCGGCACAGTTTGAGCACACTATTTTGGTAACATCTAGCGGCTGCGAAATTTTAACGATACTCTAGCAGACTTGCTCAAATCCAAACGCAAGCGGTATACTGCTGCATATGCATGGCTCTTCTGCCCCAACCCCATACGTTGGCCTCGATATAGGTACCAGCACAGTGCGCTGTGTGATTGGGGTTGTTGATGCCGCTAACCCCAATAAGCTATCAATTGTCGGCCATGGAAGCGCTGCTAATCTTGGTATGCGGAAAGGTGTCGTAGTACACGTCGATGATGCGTCTGATGCAATTGCACAGGCGATTACAGAAGCTGAACGGCTGTCAGGTATTCGGGTACAAGGTGCAACCGTGAATATAAATGGCACCCACGTGAGCGGTCTGAATTCCAAGGGCGTTATTGCCATAAGCGCGGCAAATCGTGAAATTACCTCAGATGATCGTTTGCGCGTAGAAGAAGCCGCTACTATAGTTCAGTTGCCTAGTAATAGAGAAATTATTCAGGTGTTTGCGCAGAACTATAGACTAGATGGGCAGGAGAACATAAAAGATCCTGTGGGTATGCATGGAGTTCGTTTAGAAGTTGATACGCATATCGTAACAGCTGCGACCCCAAGTTTGCGTAACTTGGATATGGCAATGGATAAGGCACAGATATCCCCACATAATCACACTCTTTCTGGTCTGGCCGCCTCTGAGGCTGTCTTGCAACGTCAGCAAAAAGAGGCTGGCACCGTGCTGCTAGATATTGGAGCTAGTACGACTAACCTGGCTGTGTTAGAGGATGGAGAAGTGCAACACGTGGCTGTTTTACCAATGGGGGGCCAACATATCACGAATGATTTGGCTATTGGTTTACGTACGGAGCTAGATATTGCTGAGGCGGTAAAAATTCAGCACGCCGGGCTTATGAAGGCTAGCGGCAAGCGCGATATCCGTCTGAAGATGCGCGGCCAAGAGCATATTTTCAAAGCAGAAGATATAGCCATGATAACAGAGGCACGGGTTGAAGAGCTGTTCGAGTTTGTTAATAAAGAACTAGCGCGTATTCATAAGGAACATAAGCTACCGGGCGGAGTCGTATTGGTTGGTGGTACCGCAAAGTTGCCCGGTATAGCAGAGTTCGCTAAGCAACAATTACAGCTTGCCTCCCGCGTAGGTAAATTACAGCCTTTGAGTGGACTGGTAGATACGGTTACTGACCCAGCTTATTGCACGGCAGTGGGTCTCATGCTACTTGATATGTTGCTTTTGCCAGAGGTAGCACCTGTTCGTGGTAATCCTGCAACCGATCGAACACTACATTTTGTGGACAGTCTACTACGCCGTTTTCGTAGGTAAACTGTCGTGCACACAAAGTACTCAGTAAAAAATAAAGCATAAAAAAGCGGGTAAATTTATTGGACGCACGCAGCGGTCGTGAGGTATACTGCAGCATATAACGTGAAGAGAGGGTAGAGAATGCCTCAAGTTGCACCAGCTATAGAAACATTTGCACGAATTAAAGTTATTGGCGTCGGCGGAGCTGGCGGTGCGGCCGTAAATCGCATGATTGCGGCAGGGGTTGAAGGTGTAGAGTTTATCGTCATTAATACAGATGCTCAGGCGCTACATCATTCGAACGCTCAGATCAAACTTCATATTGGTAAAGATGAGACTCGTGGGCTTGGTGCTGGTGCCGATCCAATGGTTGGTCAAAAGGCTGCCGAAGAATCCATTGAAGATATCAAGAAGGCGCTGGAAGGTGCCGACATGATTTTTATCACGATAGGCGCTGGTGGTGGTACGGGGAGCGGAGCTGGCCACGTGGTAGCGCGTGCAGCCAAAGAAATGGGCATCCTCGTAGTCGGCTTTGCCACTAAACCGTTTGCCTTTGAAGGAGAGAAACGGCGTAAGAATGCGGAGCTCGCCATCGATAATCTGCGTAGTAGCGTAGATACACTTATTGTTATTCCCAATGATCGTTTATTGCAGACCATCGACCGTCAAACGCCACTCATGGAGGCATTTAAAGTCGCTGATGATGTTTTGCGTCAAGGGGTGCAAGGAATATCAGACCTCATAACAGTTCACGGGTTAATCAATCTCGATTTTGCTGACGTGAAAGCAGTAATGAAAAACGCTGGCTCCGCTCTTATGGGTATCGGGCGGGCTAGCGGAGAGAATCGGGCGGTTATGGCTGCCCAACAGGCAATTGAGTCGCCGCTATTAGAAGTATCTATTGATGGTGCTCGCGGTATTATATTGAATATTATTGGTGGCAATGATCTCTCGATGCATGAGATTAACACTGCTGCCGAAACGATTACTACCGCAGCAGATCCAGACGCTAATATAATCTTCGGCGCTGCTATTAGCCCTGAGATTGACGGCGAGGTAATTATCACCGTAGTAGCAACCGGCTTTGATGCCTCCTATTTCGCCCAACAGCAGAGCGGTTCAGCCAGCCTTGGTAGTATAAGTCCAGCGAATGACGAGTCCCGGTCCGTACCTGTTGCCAAAACTAAGGCCGACGAGGACATGACGAAGATTGATATGAATTTGGATGAAGATGATACTACTACCGACTTCAAGTCTGATCGCATGCCTAATATTTGGACATTGAATGATGATGACCCTACTCTCGATTCCGACGATGCGAGAAAGGACGAGCCTCGACACAACGAGTATAAACCGGAAGTAAAAGAGCCGAATAGTGACAGTGATACGGAGCTAGAGAAACCCTCATTTTTGCGTCGACTCGCCAAGCGCTACAACGCCAAAGAAGCTGACGATCACGACGACTCAAATAAAGCAGCGTAAAAAATACAATCTTGTTGCAAAGCGCTATACATGGAGTTAATATGTAGAGCACAAGCACTATATATAGTGATAGCACGTTGAAAGCAAAACATAGAGGGGAAGGTATGGCATGAAGTGTAGCCAATGCGGATGCGAAGACACTAAGGTGATCGAATCGCGTGACGCCGGTGATGCTCAAGCCATTCGGCGACGACGGGCATGCCCGGAGTGTGGTTATCGTTTTACGACTTATGAGCGCCTAGAACGGCCACAGCTCATTGTCATTAAGCACGATGCCACTCGCCAGTTATTTAATCGCGGTAAGTTGCTTGGCGGTTTATATAGGGCCTGTGAGAAGACGGTCGTCACTAATTTACAGCTTGAAGCACTGGTAGCAGACATTGAACAGACTTTATACTCTTGTGGCGACCCAGAGATTAATTCGTCAAAAATTGGTGAAATGGTCATGGAGCGTTTGAGCGAGTTAAATGAAGTCGCATATGTTCGTTTTGCGAGTGTTTACCGTCGCTTTACGGACATCGCCGGATTTGAGCAAGAGCTAACTCATATTAAGAAGCAAAAGCGTCAAGAGCCCCTCAAAGTATAGGGGTCGGCTCCCCTTGCGGCGATTTTATTATCTTGCCAAATGACAATGTCCTGTATATAACAATTAATACAGGGATAAGACCCGCGGGGGGAGCTGGTGCCGCTTTGAGAGCGCGGTGCGTAAACTCTAAACAAATAATCAAAAACAATAACGTAAATATTTGTGGCTGGCGGCAGGACCGCCGGATGCAAATAAAAAGTGAGGGGATATTATGGGACAAACCACCAGTCATGCACTAGTGAGGCTATTCACTCAGCCCAAAACTAAAGCGTATGACCAGCTAAAATGGGTGAAACAAGATTCGCTCATCACGAATCCTGCTACCGGCAAGCCAGTCTTCGAGCAGAAGGATATTGAATTTCCAGAGGGTTGGTCGCTCAATTCGATCAACATTGTTGCTCAGAAGTATTTTACGGGCACACCGGGTACCGATGAACGCGAAAGTTCATTGAAACATCTAATTGATCGCGTGGCAGATACTATAACTCGTCACGGCTTACAGGAAGGCTATTTTGAGAGCGACCCAGAAGCCGAGGACTTCCGTGAAGAATTGAAATACGTATTAGCTACTCAGCGTGCAGCATTTAACTCGCCAGTGTGGTTCAATATTGGCGCTCCAGGTCGCGTCCAACAACCGAGTGCCTGCTTTATTCTGGGCATCGAGGACACCATGGAATCGATTCTTAATTGGTATAAAGATGAAGGCATGATCTTCAAGGGTGGTTCTGGTTCAGGCGTAAACTTGAGCCCAATCCGTTCTTCGGCCGAGCCATTAGGGAAAAGCGCTGGTACGGCTTCTGGCCCACTGAGCTTTATGCGTGGTGCCGATTCATCTGCCGGCGCTATAAAGAGTGGTGGTAAGACTCGTCGTGCTGCCAAAATGGTTATTCTGAATGCAGAACACCCTGATGTTGAGACCTTTATTTGGGCTAAGGCTATTGAAGAGCGTAAGGCGCGCGTTCTGCAGCAAGCTGGATTTGATATGCGTTTAGATGGCAAAGATATTTTTTCGGTCCAGTATCAGAATGCTAATAACTCGGTACGTGTCACTGACGAATTCATGCAAGCCGTACTCGATGATGCGGATTGGGAACTGTTAGCAGTTACTACGGGTAAAGTCGTGAGAAAAATTAAGGCTCGCAAGCTATTTCGTCAGATTGCAGAAGCGGCATGGGAGTGCGCTGATCCGGGTATGCAGTTTGATACTACTATCAACCGCTGGCATACTGCACCAAATGCAGGGCGTATCAATGCTAGTAATCCGTGCTCAGAGTATATGCACCTTGATAATTCGTCATGCAACCTGGCTAGTTTAAATTTGCTGAAGTTTTTACGTGACGACAATTCCTTCGATATCGAAGCATTCAAGCACACAGTAGAGCTAGTATTTACTGCGCAGGAGATTTTAGTCGGTTATGGTGCTTATCCTACGGAAAGTATTAGCAAGACGGCTAAGGCATATCGTCAGCTTGGTTTAGGTTATGCGAATCTAGGTGCATTGTTGATGGCTATGGGCTTGCCGTACGATTCCGATGAAGGTCGTGCCATTGCAGGCGCTATAACAGCCCTTATGACTGGCCACGCTTACGCTATAAGCGCTCGTATGGCCCGTCGTGTCGGTCCTTTCGCTGGCTATCGTAAAGATCGCGAGGCTATGTTGAAGGTGCTTCGCATGCATCGTGCAGAAGTCTCCAAGATAGATGCAAGTTTGGTATCGGAAGAGTTATTGAGCGCCGCTGCAAGCGCATGGGATGAGGCTGTAGAGTTGGGCGAATTGTATGGCGTACGCAACTCACAAGCAAGTGTGCTGGCACCAACGGGTACGATTGGTTTTATGATGGGCTGTGACACTACGGGCATTGAACCGGACTTTAGTTTGGTCAAGTATAAGGATCTAGTGGGTGGCGGCAACATGGTTATCGTAAACCAAACAGTGCCGCGTGCTCTGAAGAACTTGGGTTATACTCCTGATCAGGTTGAAGACATCGTGGCTTACATACGTGATGCTGGTAATGTGCAGGGCGCGCCGCATCTGGAAGACGCGCATAAGCCAGTCTTCGCGTGTGCTGTCGGTAGTGACGCCATTCACTACTCAGGCCATGTAAAGATGATGGCTGCCGTACAGCCATTTCTTTCGGGTGCGATTAGCAAGACAGTCAATATGCCTGAGACGGTGACAGTAGAGGATGTCGAACAGCTCCATATTGATGCTTGGAAATTGGGGCTTAAGGCAGTTGCTATTTATCGTGACAACTGTAAGGTCGCACAACCTTTGTCTTCAACCAAGAAGGACGATGATAAACAGAATAATTCGGCGAGCTCAGTGGCACCAGCAACGCCCGCCGCCTTGGCTCAGTCCTTGAACGATAGAATTGTCGTGAAGGGCACTGTTCGCCGGATGTTACCCCGTCGTCGTAGCGCCAAGACCTACAAGTTCCGCATAGCCGACCTCAAAGGCTTCTTTACGGTGGGCGAGTACGAGGACGGTTCTGCAGGAGAGGTATTCGTAAGTGTCTCGAAACAGGGGTCAACTTTGCGTGGCTTGATGGACGCGTTTTCGATTTCAATCAGTCACGGCTTGCAGTACGGTGTCCCACTAAAGAGCTTTGTAAAAGCCATGATGAGCACTAGCTACGCGCCTTCTGGTATCACTGATGACCCAGAGATTCGTACGGCCAGTTCCATTACCGATTATATTGCTCGGCGTTTAGCTCTTGATTATTTGAGCTTCGACGATCGTTTGGAATTGGGCTTAGCTTCATTCGAGGATATGCCTGAAGAGCAAACCAGTCTGCTGACCGACGATCGAAGTCCTGAAGGTCAGCTTGTCGAGGCAGAGAGGGTCGCAGAAGCCAAGGTCGCTATGCATACAGTAGCTCCAATAGCGGTTACTGCAGAGTCGATCTCGCATCAGTCGGTTAAGGATACGCGAGCGGGGGTGGCTCAAATCGCTGTGTTGCCTCAGGTCGCCGTTGATACGGCAGCACCACTCTGTTTTAGCTGTGGCAATCAGACACAGCGTGCGGGTAGCTGCTATGTCTGCACTAGCTGTGGATCAACCTCCGGCTGCAGCTAGGCCGAAAAAGGCTATTTCAAGTAGTCGCCAGGAAAGGCGACTACTTTTAATTGATAGTTCATCGAGGCCTATGTTATGCTCGAATGGTGAAATTGCTTGTCCTTTACAGACCAGACTCTGAGCACTCGACTGATGTAGAGTCATTTGTACGTGATTTTCAGCGACAATATGAACTAGGGCGTAAAGTTGAACTTCTCAGCCTCAATACACGTGATGGTGCCGCTACCGCTAGTCTTTATGATGTTACGACCTATCCAGCGATTTTGGCATTGGGTAACGACGGATCAGTTCTTAATATGTGGCAAGGTATGCCCATGCCCCTTATGGATGAGGTCGCCGGCTATGCCTATAATGCAAGCTAATATTGCGCCAGAAGTATCTTCCATGCTACAATTTAAGGTGTTATGCATGCCGTGTACGCATGGCGAAGTGGCTATCATCCACAAGCAGCGGGAAGAAATCGATCGATGAAAGTAGAACCCGCCGGATACGCGCCGACAAAGCGACAGACTAAGTGCTAAAAGAATCACTTCTTTTGGAAACCGGATGGTACCGCCCGAGTTAGGGTTCCGGTCACAAAAGCAGTGATTTTTTTCTTTTGAAAAGGAGACGAACATGAGGTTTAAAAAAGGCACACGACGCAAAGCAATCGAGTACGAAAGAGAGCTAGTCCAGTATTGGAAAAAAAATCGAACATTTGAGAAATCAGTAGAGCAACGCCCAAAAGATAACGCCTTTGTGTTCTATGATGGACCACCATTTATTACTGGCGTGCCACATTCAGGTACGTTGCTTAGCTCGATCGTAAAAGACGCCATGCCACGTTTTTGGACAATGCAGGGTAAACGAGTCGAGCGCTCATGGGGTTGGGACTGTCATGGGTTACCTGCAGAGGTTTTTACTGAAAAGAGGCTGGGCATTAAAGATAAACGTGATATCGGCACGAAGGTAAGTTTAGAAGAGTATATTTTAACCTGCCGGGAAAATATGGTGCAGACTGGCTCATTATGGGAAGACACCATCGATCGTATCGGGCGATGGGCTGATTTTCGGAGCGCCTATCGTACCATGGACAAGGAATATATGGAAAGCGTATGGTGGGCGTTTAAACAGCTTTATGATGGCGGTAAGATCTACGAAGGCGAAAAGGTACTATTGTACTGTGTACGTGATGCTACGCCGATTTCTAAGGCGGAAGTTGCCATGGATAACTCATATCAGGATGATACCGATCCGTCGGTGTATGTTAAGTTTAAACTTAAGAATGAGGACGCATACTTATTGGCCTGGACGACCATGCCATGGACGGTATTTGCGGTAACGGGGTTGGCGATTAGTCAAACAGAGGAGTATGTCGAGGCGGAACTCGAGGGTGAACGTTTTATCTTGGCGAAATCACTCGCCACCAAGGCTTTGACCAACGAGAAGCATTTGCCCCTTGATTACAAAGTGCTTCGGACGTTTAAGGGCAAAGAGCTGATAGGTAAGCAGTTTGAGCCAGTATTTAAAGATTGGGGCGAAAATACGCATAGTGTGCACCATGGCGATTTTGTGACAACCGAGGAAGGCACCGGTGTAGTGACTGTTGCACCAGCCTATGGCGAGGACGACTACCTCCTTTCTAAGAAACAAGGCTTCCCATTGGTCTCAATTCTTGATGACAGTGGTATCTTTATCGATACCGAGTGGAAAGATCAGCAAGTCTGGGAGGCAAATAAGGAGGTTGCCAAGACCCTTCTTGAGCGTGGTACGGTTTGGAAAATTGACTATATTCGTCACAGTTATCCGCATTGTCATCGCTGCGGTACTAAGTTGATTTACCGAGCTCACCCCAGTTGGTTCATGGACATAGCTGGACAGCGCGAGCAAATGTTAGAGCAAAATGGTGCAATTAATTGGTTTCCCGATCATATGAAGCGTGGTCGCTTTGCTAAGACGGTGGAGAGCGCACCAGACTGGAATTTGAGTCGCGATCGTTTTTGGGCAACCGCTATGCCGGTCTGGAAGGGTAAGGACAAGAACGGTAAAGAGCATATTAAGGTCGTGGGTAGTTACGCCGAGCTTAAGGAACTATCAGGTAAAAAGTTAGATGATTATCACCGCCCATGGATTGATGCTATTACTTTTGAGCTTGAAGGTGTGAAGTATAAGCGTATTGATAAAGTATTGGATTGTTGGTTTGAGAGCGGATCTATGCCATTTGCTCAGTTTCACTACCCATTTGAGAACGCCAAAAAGTTTGAAGAGAATTTTCCTGGCGATTTTATTGCTGAGTACGTGGGTCAGGTGCGCGCCTGGTTCTACTATCTCCACGCTATTAACGTCGGCCTATTCGGTGAGAAGGCTTTTAAGAACGTGATCGTAACAGGTACCCTTGCAGGTAACGATGGCCGTAAGATGAGTAAGAATTTTGGCAATTACACCGATCCGAACGAACTTCTTGACAAGTACTCCGCCGATTCTCTACGTTTTCTGCTCCTCAGCTCGCCCTTATTGAATGGAGAGGATTTCTCGTTGTTAGATAAAGACGTGGCAGATGTTGCTCGCAAGTTGAGCATGATTTGGAATATGTATGATTTTTTTACGCTTTATGCTGATGTCGATGGTTGGGAGTGGGACGGCAATTATGATGATCCCAGTGATGAGCTACACAACCCATTAGACGTTTGGATTACTTCACGAGTCCATCAATTGGGAGAAGAAGTACGCCGACATATGGAAGCATACGATATCCCCAATGCTGCGAAACTATTCTTGCCTTTTATTGAGGATGCTAGCAACTGGTATGTGCGCCGTTCACGCCGACGATTTTGGAAGAGTGATGACGATACCGATAAGCAAAGCGCATACCGCACACTGCACTACATATTAGTACAGCTCGCTCATGTTATGGCACCTTTTACGCCGTTTTTGTCAGAGGAACTATATCGAAAATTGACCGGTGGCGAGAGCGTGCATCTACGTGATTGGCCTAAATCTGGCAAGGTCAGTAAATTGACCCTCGATAGAATGGCATATTCGCGTGAAGTAATTAATGAAGGTTTATCCCAGCGCGCAACAGCTTCCATCAAGGTTCGTCAACCTTTGCAGGAGCTGCTTATTAAGGGCGCACCTGGCTTCTTCAAAGATGTAGATGAAGCATATCTGACGATTATAAAGGAAGAATTAAACATAAAAGAGCTACGAGTCAATAGTCATGATATCCCCCACGAAGTACTCATCAATACGACGATGACTCCCGCCTTGAAACGTGAGGGTATGATGCGAGAGGTTGTTCGTAATGTGCAGAATGTTCGTAAACAGGCTGGCCTAGAAGTGGATGACCGCATACAGTTGAGCTTGTCGACAACAAATGAGGAATTACGCCAGGCAATCATTGAGCACAAGGAAACAATTATCGCTGAAACCTTGGCTACCAGATTAGATTTCGATCAAACGTATAGTCAAGAAACATCATGCGCCATAGATACCGCTCCACTTACCATATCGTTGCAAACTGCCGAGAAGTAGGTCTGTAACTCTTTACAGATGGGCTCAGATCTGATACTATTTCTTGGTAGTTAATTTCCCGTAGGAAAGAGCAAAAGTATGAAAAAAGCAGTTATCGCAACCGGTGGCAAGCAGTACCTCGTAACCGAGGGTGAAATCTTGCAGGTTGAATTATTGCACGCCGAGGGCAAAGCCGCGACATTCGAGCCGTTGCTGGTCATTGATGACGAGATCATTAGCGTTGGTGCGCCAACTGTCGAAAAGGCTGAAGTCACGGCAGAGATTCTTGAAGCTGATGTGCAAGCCGACAAGGTCACAGCGATTCGCTACAAGGCGAAGAAGCGAGTACACAAGGTACATGGACATCGCCAGCATTTGAGCACGATCAAAGTTACAAAAATTGCATAGAAGTTTTTAGGCCTGTGGATAAATCAGTGACGAATAGTTCCGTTGCTGATTTTTTTACATCATAGCCATTGCACGAATTTGCAGTTTTTTAAGGATGAAATATTTCTGAAAGGTGAAATATTTCCTGAGTTGTATTTATGACAATTATTTCCTGAGACTTTGTTGCTTGCAAACTGATCTTTTAATATAGATGCTTTCTCTGTTTTATGCCTTGAAGAAGCTATGCCATTCACCCCATAATGATAAGGTACTCCAAAGTCTACCTTGGTAGACGGAAACACAAAAATCAAACTACAAACAAATACATGCGACAAACCGCTCAAAAGCTGAAGCTATTTGTGAGCAGACCAACTCTGGCTCTGCTTGTATTTACCTTATTGTTGATTCTGAGTATGACGGGTACGTATGTGCTCAACAGGGGAAAAGCCGTAGCAGCTACTAATTCGACTATAAACTTTCAAGCTCGTTTAATGAATGCTAGTGGAGCGATTGCTCCGGATGGCAACTATAACGTTGAGTTCAAGCTTTATAGCGCACTATCTTCTAGCGGATCTTCTCAGGGTAGCTGTTCGGGAGATGCAAATTGTTTGTGGACAGAAACGCGCACGAGCACAAATACGATCCACGTGGCTAACGGTTATCTAACCGTAAGTTTGGGCAGTGTCACGTCATTCCCGACAACAATCAGCTGGGATCAGCAGCTTTGGCTCACTATGAACATCGGCGGCACGGGCACTCCTAGTTGGGATGGTGAAATGACCCCACGACTTCAACTAACAGCAGTCCCTTATGCTTTTCGCGCTGGTCAATTAGCGACGATGGCCACCAACGCTGCTACCTTGCAATTTGCCGGTAGTTTTGGCCAGAACACGACAATTACCTTGCCCGATCCTGGGACTGGTACGGCGACGATCTGCTACCAAACCGCAACTTCCTGTGGCTTTGCTCCCTCTTCAGGCTCGGCAAATTATATCCAGAATCAAACCGCCACCGATCAAACCGCCAATTTTCGTATCACGGGTACTGGTAGGGCAAATACTTCTATCCAAACCCCTCTCCTAGACACTGCCTCTGCTGGAGCCCTAGCTATAGGTACCACCAACG